>Ga0180431_10000432_pt1 | contig 60691 bp, 52 predicted proteins | sample SS_ome_11_FD_132459 | JGI IMG/M metagenome (GOLD analysis project Ga0180431, IMG submission 132459) | Hypersaline lake sediment archaeal communities from the Salton Sea, California, USA - SS_1_MS_1 metaG | ecosystem: Environmental > Aquatic > Non-marine Saline and Alkaline > Hypersaline >... | reverse complement strand
GCGGATGAAACCCTGACTCCAACCGAAGGAAAGATGCTCAAGAGTTTAATCGATATCTACATCGAGACCGGCAGGCCCGTGAGCTCCAAGATGATAAAAAGAGCCTTCGGACTCCAGACGAGCACCGCTAATATCCGTAAGATTCTGCATAGGCTCGAGGAAAAGGGGTATCTATTCAAGCAGCACATCTCTTCGGGGCGCGTGCCTGCTGATTCCGGGTACCGGTACTATGTAGACGAGATCGAAACTTCCTACCAATTGAGTTCTGCGGTCTTGGATGAAATATCGAGAAAAATCAGAAGGGATTGGGGAGACATCCGTGTAGTGATGGCGAGGATCTCCCGCCTTCTCGGTGAACTGACCAATTACATGGGTTTGATAATGGGAGTTTTTCATCCGGATTCTACCGTGGAAAGGTTGAAAATAATTCAATCGGAGGCTAGAGGCGGGATCGTTATACTCGAACTCGACGGCGAGACGGATAGGAGGGTTTTCATTGATCTCATGAGGAGATACGCACCTCATATAATCGATCGGGCCGTCCAGGTTGTTAATGAGAGGATATCCGGTTATCCGTTAAAGGATGCGACGGACCGGCTCAACCACTTCCTTAGGGAGGGAACGGGGTTGGAGAGGGAGATAATTCAGGATATACTGCGTGAGGCCGAGGATCTGTTCGAGTGGCCCCATGACTTAATTTATCACTTTAAAGGATTGAATAAACAACCTGCAATGATAGAGCTTGTAGATCCAGTTGTGCTCCAGAATATGGTCAGGATAATGGGGGAGAGAAACCTCATGCTGAATATAATGAAGAGGAGGATGGAGCACGAATCGATGGTTACGATTGGGAGAGAGAATGTGATAGACGAGCTGGAAACGTTCTCCGTGGTCACTCGAAGGTTCGATTTGGAAGGATGTAATGGATTGCTCGGTGTCGTAGGTCCGACCAGGATGAGTTACAGCAGGGTGCTCTCACTTTTGAGCAAAATGGCAGAAGAATTGCATCGTCAGAGAATCAGCAGCATTTAACGGAAATTACCGTACTTCCATGGAGGTTTTAAATTGCCCCGAAGCAAGGGAGAGGTACACGAGCAGTCATCAATCGGCGAAGGGGAGTCTCGGGAAGGTTCGGCGTCTCGAGGCGATCCCGCTGATGTGAAGACTGATCAACGAGGTAACGATATATCTGTCAATGCCTTGGATGGGAAAGGAACATCTCCGGAAGGAGCTGCTGCTGAAGAGGCTTCGCGCACGAACGATACGGATGATAAGGGCGTAAAACCTGCAAAAAAGGCAAAGGGACGCAGGATTCCGAAGGATGGAAATCATCCGGAAATCAAGAAGCTGAAGCAGAAAGACCTGTTGGATCTTTTACAGAAGAAGAACGAAAAGCTGCAATTAATGGAGAAAGAGATCGAGAAATATCTGCAACATATTGAAAACAAAGATGATAGAATAATCAGGATGGTTGCCGAGTTTGAAAATTATAAAAAGCGAACACGACGGGAATGGGAATTGCACCAAAAACAAGCGGCTGCAGAATTGATCAAGGATCTACTTGGCGTAATAGATGATTTCGAAAGGGCTTTCGAGGCCGGTGAAGGTGCCGAAGACAACTTCTACCAAGGCATTAAGTTGATATATGGGGGGCTTCTCGATGTCCTGAAGCGAGTCGGCGTAGAAGAGGTGAAATCGCAGGGTGAAACGTTCGATCCCCAGTTCCACGAAGCCATCGGTGAAATCGAGAGCGACGAGGTCGAGGAAGGGCGCGTGGCTCAAGTCATACAGAAGGGGTATCTTCTGAACGGTCAACTGCTGAGACCGGCCAGGGTCGTTATATCGAAAGGTCCTAACGGTTGATCAGTATGGGTATATTTGAATATTCGGAAGGACAGTGAGACATGGCAAAAGTAATAGGTATCGATCTTGGGACGACGAATTCATGCGTTGCGGTTATCGAAGGAAACGAACCGGTGATCATACCTAATGAGCAGGGGGGACGGACAACCCCTTCGATAATAGCATTTGCCAAGAACAACGAGAAGCTTGTCGGCCAGCCAGCCAAAAGGCAGATGATAACGAATCCTGATGACACGGTTTACTCGATAAAGCGCTATATAGGGAGGAGGTACTCGGAGGCGAAGGATGAGCTCAAGCGTGTATCCTACAAGATCGAGAAGGGAAAGGATGACAAGATACTGATCAAGGTGAAGGACAAGAGCCTTCAGGCTCCCGAGATATCGGCGATGGTATTGCGCTCCATAAAGCACTTCGCCGAGGAATACCTCGGGGAGAAGGTCGAGCAGGCGGTGATAACCGTCCCGGCATATTTCAACGATGCCCAGAGGCAGGCGACCAAGGATGCCGGAAAGATAGCCGGCCTGGAGGTTTTACGCATCGTCAACGAGCCGACGGCCGCTTCCCTGGCATACGGGCTCGAAAAGAAGAAAGCGGGCAGGATAGCCGTCTACGATCTGGGAGGCGGGACATTCGATATCTCCATACTCGAATTGAGCGAAGGAGTGTACCAGGTCAAATCGACCAGCGGCGATACCATGCTCGGGGGCGATGACCTCGACCTTGTGATTATGAACTGGATTATAGAGGAATACGAGAAGTCCGAAGGAGTCGACCTGTCGGGAGACAATATGGCCGTTCAGAGGATAAGGGAGGCCGCTGAGAAGGCCAAGTGTGAATTGAGCACGGCTCAGGAATCCAATATCAACCTTCCGTTCATCTATGCCGATGATAACGGCCCCAGGCATCTCGATATGGTTATCACACGATCAGTCATGGAGAAACTCGTACTTCCCTATGTCAAGAAGACTATAGAACCCTGCAAGCAGGCACTCGAGGACGCCAAGCTCAATGTCAGCGACATTGATGAAGTCATACTCGTCGGCGGATCCACTAGGATACCGGCAGTTCGAAAGTGTGTTAAGGATTTCTTCCGGAAGGAGCCCCACAAGGGGGTGAATCCTGACGAGGTGGTTGCAATGGGTGCGGCCATACAGGCAGGTGTTCTCTCCGGCGATGTCGAGGAGATACTTCTACTGGATGTGACGCCGCTAAGCCTCGGCATAGAGACCCTAGGTGGATTGATGACTACTCTCATCGAACGTAATACGACCATCCCCTGTCAGAAGAGCCAGATTTTCTCTACGGCCACCGACAACCAGCCCGCTGTAAGCATCCACGTGCTGCAGGGAGAACGTGAGCTCGCGAAGGACAACCGGACACTGGCCAGGTTCGACCTCGTCGGCATACCTCCCGCTCCGAGGGGAGTCCCGCAGATAGAAGTCACATTCGATATCGATCCGAACGGGATAGTTCAGGTATCCGCGAAAGATCTGGGGACGGGCAAGGAACAGAACATAGAGGTCAAGGTCTCGAGCGGTCTTTCTCAGACGGAGATAGAACGGATGCTCAAGGATGCTGAGGAGCATGCACTCGAAGACGATCTGAAGAAAGATGCGATAAAGATTCGTAACGAAGCGGAAATTCTGATATATTCAACCGAGCAGACGCTTGAAGAACATGGCGAAACCGTACCGGAGGATGACAAGGATACTATCGCTAATGCGATGAATGAGCTCAAAGAGCTCATTGGGAAGGACTCTAATCCCGATGAGCTGAAAAGGGCGACCGAGGCGCTCTCCGCAGCTGTCTACAAGATCGCGGAGCTGATGTATCAGTCCACGGCAAGTGATGAATTCTCCGGTGAGGAGTAGATATATCTAAATCGCTCGAATCGGTTTATCGGTGAGTTTCCAGGGGCATGGAGAAGAGAGACTATTACGAGGTGCTTGGCGTGGGCCGGAGTGCCTCTACCGGTGAAATCAAGAAAGCCTACCGAAAGCTGGCGTTACAGTACCATCCTGACAGGAATCCAGGGGACAAGGAAGCCGAAGAGAAGTTCAAGGAAGCAACCGAGGCCTATGAGATTCTCAGGGATGCGGAAAAACGCTCGCAGTACGATCAATTCGGTCATGCGGGCGTCTCAGCAGGGGCCGGTCCCGGATTCAGTGGATTCTCAGGCGGATTCGATATCAGCGATGCGCTCAGGGCTTTTATGAGGGATTTCGGTGGTTTCGGCGGATTCGAAGACCTGTTCGGCATGGGGGGAGGTAGAACGGGGAGGGGACAGGGAAGAGGAGAAGTCCGCGGGAACGACCTCCAGATCAAGCTTCGCCTCACGCTGTACGAACTGTCCAAGGACGTCAAGAAGAAGATAAAGGTCAAGCGGATGGTGCCGTGCTCCAGCTGTGACGGCAGCGGCGCTAAAAAAGGAACCTCGAAACAGACCTGCCCGACATGCGGCGGTTCCGGCGAGGTGAAGAACGTATCAAGATCACTTTTCGGACAGTTCATAAATATCACAGCCTGTCCGACATGCGGCGGTTCCGGTAGCATCATCAAGGATCCATGCCCGGTATGCAGCGGCCAGGGAAGGATCCGGGGGGGGAAGAGCATCGAGGTCAAGATCCCGGCCGGAGCGACGACCGGCAATTATGTCACGCTGAGCGGACAGGGTGACATCGGGCCCAGAGGAGGCCCAGCCGGAGATTTAATAATAGTCATCGAGGAGCTCGAGGACGATATTTTCGAAAGGCACGGATACGACATAGTATGCGACATGCCGGTAAGCTTCTCGCAGCTGGCCTTGGGTGACCGGGTTGAAATCCCTACACTGGACGGGAAAGCCGTCCTGAAGATTCCTCCAGGTACCCATTCCCACAAGATCTTCCGGTTGAAGGGAAAGGGCATCCCTCGTCTGCATTCCTCCGGACGTGGCGATCAGCTGGTCCGCCTTGTAGCCTGGACGCCTCAGGGCCTGAATAAGGATGAGCGCAAGGTATTCGAGGAGCTGGATGAGAAGATCAAGGACAAGCCCCCTTCTTGCGGGAAGAAAATATATTCCAAATAACGGTTGAACGTCGATTCTAAATTCTTCAAGCGCTGGTCTTCGGCCATGGAGCATCCATGACGTTTTGCGGCGATCCGGATCTTTGGATAGGGTATAAGTAATATGATGTCAAGGAAGCGATACATTATTGCTGAAGGTGTATCTCCGGGTCAACGCCGTGCTAGATTGACCGGGGCGGAATATCACCACCTCACAGACGTTATGCGTGCCACAAAGGGTGATCAAGTGGCTCTTCTCGATGGAGACGGAGGCGTATACGAAGCGGTGATAGAAAAAATCACCGGGAATGAAGCGCTGCTCGAGATCATATCACACGAAAGGGTAGAGAAGCGGTCTGCAGCCGACATGGCGCTCGCGGTGATCAAGGCACACAGGTTCGATATCGCAGTGGAGAAATGCTCGGAGCTTGGGGCGGGGAGGATAATTCCATTTTCTTCGACAAGGAGTGTATGGCGAGGTGACGAGGACAGGGCAGAGAGAAAGCGTCTGAGGATGGAACGGAAGGTGGCATCGGCATGTAAGCAGTCGGGGAGACCGTACTTCCCGGTTGTAATGCCGGTGGTGGATTTCGATTCTCTGGTGGAGATCGCCTCGTCCTACTCACGTATATACGTTGCCGACGATGCGGGCTGCCCGCCGTCGAAGTGTCCGTCAGCCAGTGCCTGCGGATCGGTCCTGGGGATCGTCGGACCCGAGGGCGGATTTACGAAAACGGAGCTGGATAGGCTTATCGGTCTCGGAGCCGTTCCCATGTCATTGAGCCCCTGCACACTGAGGGCCGAAACCGCGGTAATATGCTTGTTATACCAACTTTCCATCATGATGGGGGAAGCGGGGCGGGATGGAGGGAAAACCCCCCGTTGACATTGTGCTCTAACGGGGCATATATTCTATGGACATAGCCAAATCACCGTCCAGTCACCCCAAGGAGAATGCAATGGAGCGCAATATTATCACGAAGCAGATTCAGGATGATCTAAAGGATGCATTGAAAGCCCGTGACAAGCAGAGGATCAGCACTCTGAGAATGCTGGCCAGCGCACTGAAGAACGCTGAGATAGAGGCTCGAGAAGAGCTGGAGAAGGATAAGGAACTTGCCGTTGTTTCGGGTTATGCCAGGCGGTGCAGGGAATCGATCACCGAGTTCGAAAAGGGGGGCAGGGATGACCTGGTGGCAAAGGAGAAGTATGAGCTCGATATAGCCATGACATATCTTCCTGAGCAGCTCGGCGCCGATGAGATCGAGGCGGAAGCGGTCAAGGTGATAGAGGAGATAGGAGCATCCGGGAAGAGGGATATGGGGCGGGTCATGAGCGAGATGATGAAGAGGCTCAAGGGGAAGGCGGACGGGAGCACGGTCAAGAACACGGTGTCTGATCTGCTAGGCAAAGGCTAAGAAGTAAGTTGAACGGAATAATAGAACTAATTATTGCTATTATAATTATCATGTTTATGGTTTTGGGCGTAAAGCGCGGTCTCATCCGCCAGATCCTGGCAATAGTAGGGATCGTAGCGGCCTTCATCGGATCCTTCTACCTGGCGCACAATCTTGCGGGCTACCTCGAAACCAAGACGGATCTGCCCTATAGGGCGGCATTGATCGTGTCTGCGTTGATATTATTCATAGGTATATTGATCTTGTTCCACTTACTCGGATTGGCTCTCCAGAAGATAATCAATATAACGGTTCTTCGTTCCGTCGACCGCACTGGCGGAGGGATCCTCGGTTTTTTAAAGGGAGTGCTCCTGGTCAGCATGATTCTCGTTATAATTCTCAATCTTCCATTCCCCGAGGATTTCAAGAAAACGCTCCGGGAAGATCCGGTGGCATCTGTTATAAGGCCGGTCTTGCCCGGTCTTTTCAACCTTGTTCTCAAGAATTCCCCGGCCGACCTGGATTTCAGGAGCGTCCTCAGGAGCGGAGACGATGAAGCCCTGGAGAAGGTAAAAAAGAAAGCGGAAGAGGTAAAGGAAGGGCTGAAAAAGGGGAAGGAACGAATGGACGAAGCTGTTGAGCGGCGTGATCAATAGAATGCCCAAGGCCATCTGTCATCCTTATTAGTAGTATTTATGAACAAAGAATCGGAAGATCTCAATAAACCATCGGAAAATGTTGGGTTCGATCGGTCGTCGAGGAAGCTCGAATTCGATTCGGTACTCGATGTAATCGCAGGATACGCAAGATCCGAGAGGACTCGGGAGAGGGTACGTGCGATGCGTTTCATGGGATCGACCGTGGAGGTCGAGAAGAGTCAGGAGGAGATAATAGGGTTGGCGGTGATGCGTGAGGGTGGGGATGATTTGCCACTGTCAGGATGGATCGACAGCTGGAACCTGATCAGCAGGATCAACGCGGAAGGGCTGATTGCGGATGCAGAGGAGTTGGTTATCATCGCCGACGGTGAGAGAAAGGCCGCAGATGTGCGCCGGTTTATGAGCGAGAGCAGGGACCGGTTGCCCCTGCTAAGCGGATACGTTGATGCATTCAAGATTCAGGAAGGTATCATTAAGAAGATATCCAAGACTATAGGGCCGCGTTTCGAGATTCTTGACGGCGCGAGTGCCGAACTGTCCAGATTGCGCAGAAGGGCTGCTTCGTTGAGAGACCGGCTGAGGAAGAAAGCCGCGCTGTTCGCATCGCGGAAGTCTGGGGGGAGCGGTGAGGGATTCGTAACCTTGAGGGGCGAGAGGTTCGTGGTCTCTCTCCCCAGGAGTAAGGCATCCGGGTTAAAAGGAATAGTGCACCAGGAAAGCGGCAGCGGCGCCTCTCTCTTCGTAGAGCCGATCGAGTTCATCGAAGAGAACAATACGCTGGAGTCCTTGATTCAGGAGGAAAGGGCGGAAATAGAAAGGATACTCAGGGAGCTGACCTCGGAAGTGTTCTCGAAGAGAGAATACATGATGAGGAATCAGGATATCATGGTCGAGATCGACGGAATCAGCGCCAAAGCCCATTTCGCCTCGGTGTACCGCTGCATCGCTCCGCGCCACAGTACAGAAGGCCTTCTTTCCTTTTGCGATGCGAGGCATCCGCTGTTGGAAAAACGTTTCGCCGATGAGGGAAGGGGAAGGAAAGTAGCTCCCCTGAACCTCGTATGCGAATCCGACCTGAAAGCACTGGTGATCTCCGGGCCTAATGCTGGCGGCAAGACCGTTGCGCTCAAGACGATAGGCCTTCTCGTAATCATGGATAGAGCGGGACTGCCGGTTCCATGCACCGAGGGGACCGTGATAGCTGATTATAGTGACGTGTTCGCGGACATCGGAGATGACCAGTCGATAGCGCAATCATTGAGCACCTTCTCATCGCAGATATTGTGGATCAGCCGGGTTCTCGAGGTCGTGAACGAAAAATCCCTCGTGCTGATAGATGAAATAGGGCATGCGACGGATCCGGAGGAGGGTGGAGCGCTCGCTGAAGCAGTGTTGGAGCATCTGATAGAGAAATGCGGACGCGTGATGGTGACGACGCATCTAACACCGCTTAAGGGGTGGGCACATGAGAGGTCTGGTGCGGACAACGCAATGCCCGAATTCGATTCGGAGAATCTGGAACCCCTGTACAGCATCAGGAGGGGAATACCGGGGAGGAGCTGGGGCATCGAGATGGCCGGCCGCCTCGGTTTAGCCCGCGATACAGTCGAGCTGGCGAGGAGCAGGCTTGGAAGTGGAACAAGACGCTTCGAGGATCTGGTCGCCCACCTCGAGAGGGAAGTGCAGAGGCTTGAGGCTGCCAGCGATAGGCTTACGGAGCGGGAACGAAGATTGAAGGATCTGGAGTCTGAGACGGAGAGAAGGCTCGAGGAGATTCGAAGGACCGGTGATGAGCAGAAAGACAGGGCCAGAAGGGAGGCCCTGGAAATAGTTACGGGAACCCAGCGGGAGATGGAAAACCTTGTCCGCGAGATCCGCTCTACCCGGGCCGAGAGGAAGGCGATTACAGGTGCCAAGGCACATATAAGAAAAAGCAGGGAGGAGCTCGAGAGGAGGATCCGATCCCGGAAATCTTCACCCCGGATGTCCGTTGGTGAGCTCAAGCCGGGGATGTTGGTCGAGATCACCGGTCTCGACAAGGTCGGCCGGGTGATCTCCGTTGAAAGCTCAGGGAAGGTCTATCTGGAACTCGAAGGTGGAATAAGGGTAGAAACTGGGGTCGGAGAGCTCGCACCCGCGATAGGGATCGAGGAGAAGCGGAGGCATGGTACTGTTTCCTGGACATCAACCGATTTCGAACCGGTTACAGGTGATCTCATGGTCAGGGGGATGGATAGGGAGGATGCGTTGCGGGAGGTGGACAGGTATATCGACAGGGCGGTGCTTCAGGGAAGCAAGACGGTTACTATTATACACGGCATAGGCAGGGGGATTCTCAAAAGGGCGATTTACGATTATTTGAAAGGTGATCCCAGGGTGAGGGATATGGGATCGGGCGAACCGGCCCTCGGAGGGGATGGAGTGGTCGTTGTAAAGTTGAAGTGATCTCCGTATATAATGATACCACAAGAATTAATAGAAGAGATAAGAGATAAATCCGATATCGTGAATGTTATTGGATCCGTACTCGACTTGAAGAGGACGGGCACGAATTACAAGACACTCTGCCCCTTCCACAACGAAAAAACCCCGAGCTTCATCGTCAGTCCGGATAAACAGATATACCACTGTTTCGGATGTGGAAAGGGAGGAAACGTATTCCATTTTCTGATGGAGTACGAAGCTATCGGCTTCGTTGAAGCGGTCAGAAAGCTCGGAAAAGAAGTAGGTGTGGATGTAGACCGCTATATAACGGACGGCGATGCCGGCGGTAAGCTTGATCCTTACTACCATGTTATGGAGTTCGCCGCTGAATACTACAGGGGAACGTTGATCATGGAGGGTGGTGCGGCTGAGCGTGCCAGATCCTACTTGGAGCAGAGGGGGATCGATTCGGAAATGATCGAGACCTTTGGGCTGGGATTTGCGGATTCCGGGTGGGACAACTTCTACAAGGCGGCTTCGGAACGGGGGATTTCCAAAGATATACTCCTCGAGCTGGGATTGATCATCAGGAGCAGGGGGGGGAGTGGGTACCGTGACTATTTCAGGAACAGGATACTCTTTCCTCTAGAATCGATCTCCAACCGTGTCGTCGGTTTCGCGGGGAGGGTGCTGGATAAATCGGAGCCGAAATATCTGAATTCCTCAGAGAGCCCGATATATTCGAAGAGAAAAATACTATATGGGATGAACCATGCGAGGCCATTTATTAAGAAATCATCAACATTAATAATAACAGAAGGTTATATGGATTACTTGACGTTATGGAACAGAGGATTCCAGAATATATGTGCCGTATGTGGCACTGCGCTGACAGAAAGTCAGGCAGCCCTTATTGCACGATATGCAAAACATGTATATATTATCAATGATGGTGATAGAGCAGGTATTAGGGCGGCTGTCAGGGCTGCGGATAGGATACTTCTTCATGGTCTTGATAGCCGCATAGTTATTTTGCCAGAGGATGAGGATCCGGACAGCTTTGTAAGGAAGAGGGGAGCGGAAGATCTGCGCGACTTGATGAACTCTGCTCCTGATTATTTCAATTATCTAAAGGGGGAAGCGGAAAGGGGCAGCCGTCCCTCCTACAGGAAGGGACAGGTTATAAAGCATCTTCTCGGCGTGATATCCGGGGTTAAGGATGACGTCGGGAAGGAGCTATATTTGCAGGAGGTTTCAGGGCTTTTTAACATGCCTCTCGAATCGCTGAGGGCGGGATTGAAGGAGAAGCGGGGAATTGCGAGAGATGAGGAGCCGAGAAAGCCGGAGGTAAGCAAGCGCCGTATATTCCAAAAGCAGGTATTTCGAGTAGGACTCGAGGACGATAGCTTCGCCGAAATGATAATCGACAATTTGATAGAGGGCGATCTGGAGGGAGAGCTTTTCAGGGAATACTATAAAGCTCTTGACTCGGCGGTTAAAAACAATATTGATATTAAGAGTCGCGGTTTCGCCGGAGCCATAGAGGACCCAGATCTGAGCAGTTTCGCTGCAGAAATAGCACTTATGGAGCTGCCTCCGGGGCCTCTGGGCGAATTTCTGGCTGATACATTGATTTGGCTCAAGAGAGCGGCGTTACGCGATGAATTGAAGCAGATGAAGAAGAGGCTGGCGGAGATCCAGGCGGAATCGGAAGAGGGTATCTCTTCCGAGGGTATGGAGATTGCGGAGATGTATCGTAAAGTTGCAAAGGAACTTGAAAGTCTTCGTCTCAAGGAGGGTGACCGGGAAGATGGATCATGAAAAGTTGGAAGATATCCTGGATGATATCAAGAAATTATCAAAGGGTAAGGGATATGTCCTGCATGAGGAGATAGAGTCCCTCGTAGGTGATAATTTCAATCCGATTGAAATCGTTCAGCTTTACGACCGATTGAGCGAGGAGAATATAGAGTTCTTCGAGTCGGCGAATAAGGCCCGCATGAAGATGGATGCCGTCAGGAAGAGGGAACAGAAAGAGGCAAAGAAATCCGATGAGATAATGAGCTCGAAGATCAGGTACGACGATCCAGTACGGATGTACCTGCGTGAGATGGGAAAGGTTCCCCTTCTTGACCGGGATGGGGAGATAAAGATAGCAAAGAGAATCGAGTCCGGTAATATCAGGGTCGCCAAAGCAGTTTTCAGCTTGAATACGACCACTAGAGAATTGAAGCACTACGTCAGTGAGCTGGAGAACGGAACGATCCGGATCGAGGAGGTTATCCAGCTTGAAACAGGAGGGCTTCACCCGCATTATTCCGGGAAGAAAGAGACGAAAAAATATATCAACCACCTGAAGAAGCTTATAAAGCTTCGTGAGGACATAGTGGAGTTAGAGGGAAAGCTCAAGAAGAGAATAAGCAAGAAACAAGCGGCCGCCCTGAGCAAACAGCTCGAATTGAAAAACAAGAAGCTTGCGCAGGTTTACCGGATCGTAAAGCTGCATCCTATACAGCTGGAGAGGCTGGTAAGCAAGATAAAAGAAACACGCAAGCACCTGGAAACTTACAGAAGACAGGTGTGGGAGTACGAGAAGTTCATAGGTATGGATTCAAATGAGGTCGAATCGGCTATAAAGACCCTCAAGGGGCGTGGAAAAGACAGGCAAGCGCTGAAGAAAAAACTCAAATGGGATCTGGAGAACCTCAAGGATTTCTCGAAGAAGATAAAGGATCTGGAGAAGGAATGCCGCAGATTAGAGTCCGAGGAGAACATAAGTTACGATACGCTCAGCAAGGTCGTCAAGGATATCAGGCACGGCGAAAGGAAGGCGGAAAAGGCGAAGCAGGAGATGATAGAGGCTAATGTTCGGCTCGTAATCTCGATCGCCAAGAGATATACGAACAGGGGACTCGAATTTCTCGATCTCATACAGGAGGGAAACAGCGGTCTAATGCGTGCTGTCGACAAGTTCGACTACCGCAAGGGATACAAGTTCAGCACGTACGCAACTTGGTGGATCAGGCAGGCCATAACAAGGGCGATTGCCGACCAGGCCAGAACGATCAGGGTTCCCGTCCATATGATAGAAGCTATCAACAAGGTCTCTAGAACCCAGAGGCAGCTCGTTCAGGACTTCGGGCGGGAGCCTACACCGAGCGAGGTGGCCCGTCACCTGGACTACCCGGTCGGGAAAGTGAAAAGCGTTATGAAAGCCAGCATGGAGCCCATATCGCTCGACCGGCCGATCGGCGAGGAGGACGACAGCAACTTAAGTGATTTCATAGAGGACACGACGGCCAGTTCACCTGATCAGACGGCTGCGCATTCGATGCTCAAAGACCAGGTGGCCAGGGTGCTAGCCACTTTGACTCCGCGTGAGGAGAAGGTTATCCGATTGAGGTTCGGTCTAGGTGATGGGACACCGAGGACACTGGAGGAGGTTGGAACAATCTTCCAGGTCACGAGGGAGAGGGTGCGCCAGATAGAGGCGAAGGCACTTAGGAAACTCATGCACCCGAGCCGCAGCAGGAAGCTGAAAGGCTATATCGAGTTCTAGCATGTAAAAGTTATTGAAGGAACGGCGAGAGTGTTGTAACGTGAGGCCCCGTCGGGCGAAGTTTATCATAGCTGGAAGGGCCCATAGCTCAGTGGTAGAGCTCCCGGCTCATAACCGGTCGGTCCCAGGTTCGAATCCTGGTGGGCCCATATTCGATGATGACAGAACCCATCCGGTCCGTCAGGGCCGGGTGGGTTTTTACTATCGACACGCTGCCGGTCGGACGGCTCGGGTGCTCACGGCTGCCTGCTTATATATGCGGGGAGCTCTGGATAGGTCCAAAGCTTGCGCATTCCTTTTCACCGGTCTCCGTTGACCGCAGCGGGCGTTATTAATTATGCTGACAATACGCATAATTGACTATAAAACAATGTATTGCATAACTGCATGGCCGTAGGTTCCTGAACGATTGATGAGTGGAGCGCTGAACTTTGCAACACCGGGGGATTAAAATGCAACTGAGGAGAAACGTTTTATTCGTACTGCTGATAATAGCCTTTATCTACTTCGAGATTCATTCGTGTTCCGAGGACGCCCTTATCGCCCCCGATAATGAGGTAACAATAGCTTCGAATATCATGTGTGACGCAACGGAGGTCTATTTCACCGATACTGATTTTGGCTGGGTAGTGGGTTCACACGGAACGATTATATACACGTCGGATGGTGGGGATGAATGGAATGGTACTATGATAGACGATGTGGATCTGAGCGATATCTATTTTCTCGACAGGGAGTGCGGATGGACTGTCGGCAAGGGCGGCAGCCTATACAAGAGTCTCGACGGAGGATCGACATGGGAGCGAATCCAGTTCACCGGTGAACCGCAGGATGACGACTTGAGCAAGATCAAGTTTATGAACGAGTCACTGGGTTTCGTCCTCGGGTATCACGGAGTTTTCAGGACGGATGACGGCGGTGTATTCTGGCAGAACAACTGGCTGCCCGTGGTTCCATATAGGGGGGCGTGGGGCATGAGCCTTGTAAACGGAGATACGGCCTTCCTACTGGGGAGTTTCTGGACGAAGCCGGATCCTGAATTGATTTATGTAACTCGTGATGGTGGAAACAGTTGGTCGGGTGTGGCCGGGACCGAATCCTCGATTCTGAGCTCGATACTGACCATAGAGTTTGTGGATGAGAACACGGGGTGGGCCGGAGGCGGGATCATCATGAAGACCACCGATGGTGGTATGACATGGACAACACAGGTTGGTGAGGCGACGGTTAGGGAGTTCTTCTTCTTTTCCGATCAGTACGGTTTCGCAGTGGGTGGTGACAGGATCCTGCGCACGGCGGATGGAGGAAATGCTTGGATTAACGTGACTCCCGACGATGACAGCGTAGTCGATCTGAGAGGATGTCACTTCCACGACGAAAGCACGGGATGGGTCGTCGGCAGGGGCCTGGATGAGGAGATCGAAGGAGTGAACTACAAGCATTCGATAGTGCTGAAGACAACTGATGGCGGGGAGAGTTGGTCTATCGAGCATTTTAAGTTTGACTGCACGGCGTTCTCCATAGATTAAGGCATCCTCCGGATGATCAATGAAATTTTTTGCGGCACATCAAAAAAATCTTGACCGCATGCTTGATCTCCATTAATGTTCAATTTCTTAAATTTGTACAATCGAGTATGTCTCTACGACGATGAACGATATTAAATGAGTCGAAATAATCTGCGAAATCTCAACTCGTGCTCTTATCCGGGCAATGAATGGATGCTTCCCGCTTGGGAAGCATTTTTCATTTAGAAGCAGAAAGAAATGCGATGATGCTTGAAAATAATGACATTTCCCTCCTGATCGATATCGTGAAAAAGGATATGGATATTCTTGAGAAAAGGAAATTTCTCGATGAGGCTCCGGCCAAGATCAAAGATATTACAAAGAAGATAGAGGAAATGGAAGGTGAGCTGAGCGATAGTCAGGAATCGCTTGATAAGCTTGAAGAGGAGAGAAGGCACCTGGAGAGGGAGGTCAGCAGTCAGAATGATAAGATCGTAAAGAAGCGGAAAGAACAGAACTCGGTGAAAACAAATAAGGAGTATAAGGCGCTCGGTCATGAAATCCAGTATTTGACGGGCTTGGTGGATAAGGAGGAGGAACGTATCCTCTCGATATTGGAGATGGTGGAGGTTAAGAGGAAGGAGATCCGTGTAATATCGGACAAGATCAGCAGCGAGAGGGACAGCCTTATCGAGGAAAAGAACATGTTGGAGCGCAATATAAAGGAAAGCGAGGATGCACTGAAGATCCTCGATGACGAGAAACTCCGAAAACTGACGCATCTTTCCGACAGGGTGAGAAAATTATACTTGAAGATTCTCAAGGCCAAGCATGACTCCGGCGTAGCCAATCTAGTTGGTGACATCTGCCAAGGTTGTTACTCAAGGGTTCCGCCGCAAATGGCTCACGAAGTCAGGAAAAACGAAAAGATCCTGACATGCGAGGTTTGCGGGCGCATACTCGTGCACTACGAGAGCGAATAATATCCAGAACAGGATGACATGAATAGACTGAAGAGGATACTGCATTCGATAGCTGGCGGGAAGAGTCTCAGTGGGGCATGGAAGGAATCCGGTTTCTCGTCGGAGGGGGAAGCCGCGGAAGCTATGCGATATCTGGCAGATTCACTTAATGCCTCCGGCGAGGTCCCTGACGATAGAAGTGCTATCGATCGATCGGAAAAAGCAGGAGCTGTTGAACAGGTTGTAATATATGCCGACGGTGCGTCCAAGGGGAATCCGGGTCCGTCCGCGGTCGCGGCGTTGGCGTATATGCCTACCGGCGAACTGTTGACCTCTGTATCGAGGAAGATCGAGGACGGAACGAATAACGAAGCCGAGTACAAAGCCGTTCTGGAAGGATTGAGGCTCGCCCACAGGTTGCGGGCGAGAGGTGTCGTTGTCCGCTTGGACAGCCAGCTTGTCGTGAGACAGCTGAGCGGAGAGTATAGGATCAAAAAAGATGAACTGAGAACGCTGTCATGGGCCGTCGAGAGGGAAATGGCCAACTTCGAGAGCTGCACATTCGAACACATCCCGAGGGAGAAGAACAGGGAGGCGGATCGTCTTGCCTCGAACGCCCTGAAATAAGCATTCCATTCTGTTACTTGCGATCCTGCCGATACCTGTCTTTGACCTCGTCTCCGCCCTGTGTTATATTTATCCGGAAAGTATCCTTATTATTGTAAGGCAGAGCCGGCCGGGTGATCGCGGGCGCTTGAGCGCTCGAGGAAAGTCCGAGCTCCACAGGGCAGGGTGCTGGGTAATACCCAGTGAGGGCGACCCCAAGGAAAGTGCCGCAGAAAATATACCGCCTTCGCATTGCGGGGGTAAGGGTGAAAAGGTGAGGTAAGAGCTCACCAGTATCGCCGGTGACGGCGGTAGCTAGGTAAACCCCACCCGGAGAAAGACCAAATAGAAGAGGAGAAGCGGCCCGCTTCATTCGACTCTCGGGTAGGTCGATAGAGGCCGGTGGTGACGCCGGTCCCAGATAAATGATCACCACCTTCCATACAGGGAGGGACAGGATTCGGCTTATAGGCCGACTCTGCCTTTTATTATTGATGATTCCGAGATTGGGGTGGATATGCCCGATTGGATTGTCGGGACCGCCGATGAGAGGGTAATCGAGCGGCTTTCTGAGGAACTGTTGATCTCCCGCCTTAAGGCCCGCCTTTTGTACTCCAGGGGTGTCCGGACTGAGGATGACGCCTCCCGCTACCTTCAACCATCCTATGATAATATTTACGATCCGTTCCTGTTCGACGAGATGGAAGGTGCGGTGTCGTTGATCAAAAGAACTATCGACGATGAGGGGCGTATCCTCGTGCACGGTGATTACGATGCAGATGGGATATGCGGTGCTACGATAATGTTCGAAGGATTGAGGAAGCTCGGAGCCGATGTGCATTACTTTATCCCAGACCGTCGTAAGGACGGGTACGGGCTTGCCAGGAGAGTTATGGACAGGGGGATAGAGGTGGGGCTGAAGCTCGTGATATCAGTAGACTGTGGATCGAGTGACCGTGAAGTAATCGGATATCTTAGGAGCAACGGCGTTGATGTGATCGTTACCGATCATCACAATGTTGATAAAAGGATCGATGGGGCGGAGGCTTTCTTGAATCCCAAGCTTCCAGGGGAATCCTACCCGTTCAAGGAACTGGCCGGAGTGGGCGTGGCTTACAAGCTGCTCCAGGGTCTGGAAAAAGGCACGGGGAAGGAGCTCTCCCTGGAAAGTATGTTGGATCTGGTAGCGTTGGGCACTCTAGGTGATTACGTGTCACTTCATGACGAGAACAGGACGCTGGTTAGCCTCGGCCTCGATGAACTCAGAAAATGGAAAAGGGCTGGATTGAGGGCGCTGAGGGACGAGAGCAGGCTGCCGAAGGATGGATTCTCTTCCAGACAAATATGTTTCACTATCATCCCGCGGTTGAACTCACCTGGACGAATAGGAAGCGGAAAGGATGTATTGGAGCTATTGATCGCCGGAGACGATAAAGAGGCTCTCGTTATGGCGAGGGATATCGAGGAGAAGAACAGGGTGAGGCGCGAGCACGACAGCCGCGTTACGGAGGAGGCGTGCTTTCTTGCGGAAGCCGTGTTGAAGAGGAACAATCCCAAGGCACTTGTGTTTTCGTCGGCTTCCTGGCATGAGGGGGTAGTAGGGATCAGCGCTGCACGTCTGGCCGAGAAGTTTAATCTACCTTCAGCCCTGATTGCTGTAAAGGATGGGATTGGAAAGGGATCGGCCAGGTCGGCGGGAAAGGTCAATGTCAAGGCCGCCCTGGAGAAGTGCTCAAAGTACCTGAAGAAGTACGGTGGACACGAAGAGGCCGGAGGATTCAGCATCGCCGAAGATGACATAGTCGAGTTTCAGTGCATGTTCGAAGAGGCGGTCGGAGGATTGTCAAACGGTGAGTACGAATCAGAGGGGATGTCAATCGACGCCGAGATCACACTGGAGGATTGTAATAAGAACCTTATTGCTTTCATAGAGCAGATGGAGCCTCTCGGGCCCGGCAACCGGGAGCCGGTGTTTCTGCTGAAGAACCAGTATTTCGCGGACGGCTGCCGAATAGTCGGAGATGGACACCTGAAGATGGAGACGAACGACGTCAATGGAGATAGGTTGGAGTTCATAGGATTCTCGCTCGGCAAGAAGTGGGATCCGGATACCGTGACCGGAGGAACATTCGATTTGCTGGTCCATATCAGGAAGAACAGCTATATGGGAAGTATGAGGCGGCAGATACAGATACTGGATATGAGGCGAGCCGGAGATTAGGGGGGACCACGGTGCGGGTCGTGATACAGAGGGTATCGAAAGCGGGAGTAGAGGTGGATGGCAAGATCGTATCTTCTATCGGCCGGGGAATACTTGTCCTGGCGGCTTTCAAGAGGGGGGACAGCAGGGACGAACTGGAATGGATGGCAAGAAAATGTCTGGAGCTGAGAATTTTCGAAGACGAGGACGGGAAAATGAATAGATCGGTTATCGATGAAGAGGGACAGGTCCTCGTCGTGTCCCAATTTACACTATTCGGGAATTGCCGAAAGGGCAGGCGCCCCGCCTTCACGGCCAGTGCTCCGATTGACGAAGCGAGAGGCCTATACCGGACCTTCATGGATATAATGAGCGGATACTATCCCCGTGTAGCCGAGGGTGTATTCAGGGCAAAAATGAAAATCAACCTTGTCAACGAAGGCCCGGTAACCCTTATTATCGACCGGGAAATCGAGGGGCTATGACCACAGAGGGGCAGTGATGAATCCGTTTGTTTCTTTCGAAATACAAAGCAGGCTCGTGCTGGCATCCGCCTCGCCGCGCAGGCACGGGATCTTGAAGAGCCTGGGCTTCGATTTCGAGGTCGTACGTGCGGTTATCGATGAAGGTGCAATAGACTGGGGATGCCCCGAGTCTGGCGTGTCCATTCTGGCGGAACTCAAGGCTGTGGAGGGTCAGCAGGTGCGCCCCAGGAAGATTATTATCGGGGCCGACACGATAGTCGTATGCGAAGGCAAGGTTATGGGCAAGCCCAAGGACCCGGATGATGCAGCCCACATGTTGAGATCTATCTCCGGGCGCAGACACGAAGTGATAACGGCAGTTGCTGTGATCGCGCCTCCGAATATCAGGTTCGTTGAGGCGGAGAAGACCTCGGTTTACTTCAGGGAGCTCGAATCGGGCGAGATCGCCAGGTACATAGAGAGCGGTGAATCCAGCGGCAAGGCGGGAGCCTACGCGATTCAAGGTTATGCATCGGCATTCGTGGAAAGGATCGATGGATGCTATTTCAACGTTGTGGGTCTTCCTGTTTTTCGCTTGATGAGCATTTTCAAGAGGCTGGAACAAAGGATCGAGAGTAGAGGAATTCGGAGGTAATCGATGAGAACGTTCGAAAGAAGGTATAGCTTTTCGACGATGGGCAATGGTGCCGTAGTCGATCTTACCGAAGAAGCTCGCTCTGCATTGGTGGAAAGCGGTATTGCTTCGGGACAGTTGACCGTTTTCATACCCGGCTCCACGGGAGCGGTGACAACGGTGGAATACGAGCCTGGACTGTTGAACGACCTGCCCGAGCTATTCGAGAAACTGGTGCCCTCGAATATACAATACAAGCATGATGCAACTTGGGGTGACGGAAACGGATTTTCACATTTGAGGGCCGCGCTGGTCGGCCCGTCAATCACTATTCCGGTCTCTTCCGGCGAACTTGTACTCGGAACCTGGCAGCAGGTAGTCTTTCTGGAATTCGACAATAGGTCCAGGAAAAGAGAGGTCGTTATAAGTGCAGTGGGTGAATAGAGGGATGGTCCCGGGTTTTTGGCTGTGTAATTATGTCGGATCGCGATCAGGCCGCTGAGGATGATTCACCCTGCAGGGAATATTATAAACCGGGAGGACCGGTCATTGATAAGTGAAGATGGAGAAAGACTCATGATCATACCGACCATCGATTACCGCAATGGAAAGGTGATGATCATCGATCAGACCCTTCTTCCCCGGGAGGAGAGGATCATAGAGCTTGCCTGTGTCGAGGATGTCGTGGAGGCGATTAATTCGTTGAGGATCAGGGGGGCGCCGGCGATAGGAATTGCTGCGGCGTATGGAGTACTGCTCTCGCTTGAAAATATAATAAGGGACGCCGTGGATGATCCGCCGGAGTTTATCTTCGACCGTAAAACGGAGAACCCTCCTATTAGGATAACCGCGTTGAATATAGATGAGGTAAAGAAGAAGATGATGATGGCGAGGGATGCGCTCGCCCGTTCCCGACCGACGGCGGTGAACCTATTTCTCTCTCTCGACAGGATGGTTTCGGCGGTGGCCGGTGGGGGGCAGGAAATCGGCGGTCTGTGTGAGAGTGTAGCCCGTGAGGCATTCAAGATTCATGATGAAGAGCTCCAGGGGGAGAAGAAGATTGGAATCAACGGTGCTCGTTTCATATCTGAGGGGATGGGTATTATGACCCACTGTAATGCCGGAGGACTCGCGGCGGCCGGATACGGCACAGCCCTCGGTGTTATCTACAGGGCCTTCGAGGAGGGCAGGCACTTCAGGGTTTACGCCTCCGAGACACGTCCACTTCTACAGGGGGTCAGGCTGACCGCATGGGAGCTCCGAAGAAGGGGGATCGACGTGACGGTTCTGTGTGAAGGTGCGGCCGCATCTCTGATAAGCTCGGGGGATGTGGACGCGGTGATAGTCGGTGCGGACAGAATAGCTCGTAACGGAGATACCGCCAACAAGATAGGCACACTGGGACTTGCTATCCTCTGTCATGAATACGGGAAACGGTTCTACGTTGCCGCGCCCTGGTCGACCTTTGATCTTTCGCTGGATACGGGAGAGGAGATCCCGATAGAGGAGAGGGATGCGGAGGAGGTGATGTGTTTTGCCGGCGTTGTCACCGCCCCCCATGGGACCGGTATCTACAATCCCGCTTTTGACGTTACTCCAGCGCGGCTCATAGATGCCATAATCACAGATAGGGGCGTTATTGAGAATCCGACAACGAATAAAATTTCCGAGCTAGAAAGGGCTGAATAAACACCGCTATCAGGCTAACTCCTTAATTATAAAGCTATTGGTAATTAATTGATCCGTATGTGATTTCTGATGGCCGGGCAGCGAGCGGTTATGGCTCGATGTGACTTGACATGATGTCATAAAGCCTATATATTTCCATGCTTAGGTTCTATATCTAGTAAGTCGAACGGAGGAGCGGAATGCAGAAGACTACCGTGTTGAAGCCAGATCAGTTGGAGAGAAACTGGTTTGTCGTCGATGCCGACGGCAAGACGCTGGGCAGGCTCGCTGCCAGGATCTCCACAGTTCTACGCGGGAAGAATAAGCCCGGGTATGCTCCTTTCATGGATACCGGTGATTTCGTTATCGTCGTGAACGCCTCCAAGATCCATGTTACCGGGAATAAGAGGGAAGCTAAAACTTATTGGCATCACACGGGATATCCCGGTGGATTGAGGCTCAGGACGTTTTCGGAAGCTATGGAGAGGGATCCGGCCTTCGTCATAAAACACGCTGTTAAAGGAATGCTGCCGAAAAACCGTCTAGGCAAGAGGCTGCTCAAGAAGTTGAAGGTGTACCCGGGTTCGGAGCATCCCCACAAGGCGCAGAAACCGGAACCGATCGACCTGTGATCCATTCGGGGCGGTATGATGCAATCACAAGAGGTACTAATATTATTCGTGAATGACATATTGAGGGGGTGAGAATTTGGCGAAGGATATTTTTCATGCAGTCGGAAGGAGGAAGTCGGCTATCGCTCGTATCTATCTCAGCGAGGGCACCGGAAAGTTCGAGGTGAACGGAAAAGGGCTGCTCGACTATCTCAAGAGAGAGAGCCTAGTTAAGCTGGTTAAACAGCCGTTGGAGGCAACGAGCTCGGGCAGTAAGTACAACGTGAAGGCGCGTGTGAAGGGAAGCGGAAACGCGGCCCAGGCTGGAGCCATCCGGTTGGGTATCGCGAGGGCGATCATCATGCATGATGAGTCTCAGAAGAAGACCCTCAAGTCGGGAGGATTCCTGACTAGGGATCCGCGTGAGAAGGAGAGAAAGAAATACGGCCAGCCCGGAGCCAGGAAGAAATTCCAGTTCTCCAAGAGATAGAATTATTACACACATACTTCGTACCGGCCCTCGGTGTCCCTTTGTAATGGGATTTTGGTCCGGAAACACAGCGGGGTATGGAGGACTAACCGAAGGAGGAAAAGTACCGTGAAAGTAGAAATAAAGGATCTGCTGGAAGCGGGCGTTCATTTCGGGCACCAGACAAGGCGCTGGAATCCGAAGATGAGGCCCTTTATTTTTAAAGAGCAGAACGGCATATATATAATTGATCTCCGAAAGACTCTCGAAATGCTCGAGCAGGCATATGAGGTCGTAAAAGAATTGGCCTCTCAGGGCAAGAGCATCATATTCGTCGGAACCAAGAGACAGGCAAGGGACAGTGTACGGGATGATGCCGATAGATGCGGCATGTCATATGTGAGTGAGCGTTGGCTGGGTGGAACCCTCACAAATTTCAAGACGATCAAAAACAGCATCAACCGCCTCGAGGATCTCGAGGCTATGCAGAAGGACGGACGAATCGAACAGCTTTCCAAGAAGGAGAGGCTGAACGTAGAAAAAAAGATAAAGAAGCTACTGAAAGTTCTTTCCGGTATAAGAAACTTGAACGGGCAGCCTGCATGTTTGGTCGTTTTCGACACGAAAAAAGAAGCGATAGCCATCAGGGAAGCCAAGAAGCTAGGGATTGTTCTTATCGGATTAGCGGATACGAACAGCGATCCCGATGACCTGGATTATCCCATTCCGGCCAATGATGATGCTATCCGTTCTATAAAGCTCTTCACAAAGGTATTTGCAGACGCGATTATCGAAGGAAGAGCGAAGTATCTCAAGGATAAGGAATTCCTGGAAAAGAATACCGAGAAAGAAGCGAAGTAGAGGGGATCGCCAACCCTGTTTCATACCGCTTCTTTCGTTGTCAGGGAGGCAGCACAAAAGCCGCCTGATTGACATGCAATTATTGAATCTGGAGGGAATCAGATGGAGATAAAACCGAAACTTGTAAAGGAACTAAGGGATAGAACGAATGCGGGCATGATGGACTGCAAGAAAGCACTGGAAAAAACAGGAGGCGATATAGACGGGGCCGTGAAGGTTCTGCGAGAGAAAGGACTCTCCTCCGCCGCTAAACGGGTAGGGAGGGAGGCAAAAGAAGGAGCTATATTTTCCTATGTTCACGCCGGCTCGAAACTGGGCGTTATTCTGGAGCTCAACTGTGAAACGGACTTCGTTGCAAGAACGGACGATTTCCAGGAACTGGGCAGAAATCTGGCCATGCAGATCGCCGCGGCGGCGCCGCTGGTTGTTAGGCGCGAAGAGCTGGATGCGAATATAGTGAAGCAGGAGAAGGAGATATTCGCCAACCAGGCCAAGGCGGCCGGTAAGCCGGAAAAGGTGATTGATAAAATAATTGAAGGAAAACTGGAGAAGTTCTATAGTGAATCATGTCTCCTCGAGCAGAAATTTATCCGTGATGACAAGGAGAATGTCGAGGATATGGTCAAATCGGTCATCGGTAAGTTAGGAGAAAATATCGTAGTCAAGCGCTTTGCCCGTTTCCAGCTGGGGGAGGAGTGATTCTGGACGCTGAGCTTAAGGATAGCGTTGCCGTATTTTTATACTATATAGGCGCAGGAGATCATTACTCTTGCGCCTTTTTATGGGAGGAAAGATGAATGACTAAACGTCCGAGATTCAAAAGGCTGCTCCTGAAGGTCAGCGGTGAGATATTATCGGGCAGTGGTTCGAGCTTCAATGTGGCGAGGATAAAGAGCTTTGCAGAAGAGCTCGCGGGAATCGGAGAGAGCGGTGTGGAAATCGCCATTGTAATCGGCGGCGGGAATATACTGCGGGGGATAAACATGGGTAAGGAGGGAATCAGCAGGGTGGCGGCGGACAGCATGGGCATGCTCGGTACGATTATCAATGCCATTGCGCTCAGAAGCGTGCTGGATAACAACGGCGTCGACGCTATGGTCATGACGGCTATCGCCATGGAACGGCTGGCCGAGCCCTACAAGATTCAGAGTGCTCTCGAATACCTGGAAAAGGGTAAAATGCTGATCCTTGCTGGAGGCACCGGGAATCCATATTTCACTACCGATACCGCCGCCGCGCTCAGATCGATCGAATGCAGGGCCGATGTGCTGCTTAAGGGTACGAAGGTGGACGGGATCTACACGAGCGATCCGGTTGAGGATTCCGAGGCGGTTCTGATGAAGGAGCTAAGCTACACGGAAGTACTGAAGGACGAACTCAAGGTTATGGATGCAGCAGCCGTTGCATTGTGCAGGGAAAACAGCGTCCCTATTATCGTTTTTAATATTATGAAAAAGGGGAATCTCAAGAGGATCCTTGCTGGAGAGATGCTAGGAACCATTGTAAAGTGAGGAGGTTTGTCATGGATAGCGTCGATGGGATTTTCAAGGAAACAAAAGAACACATGGAGAAATCCATAGGTATGGCCGAAAAAGAACTGGTCTCTATCAGGACCGGCAAGGCATCTCCTTCGCTTTTGGAGAGTGTCAAGGTGGATTATTACGGGAGCATGGTTCCGCTGAAACAGGTTGCCAACATTTCGGTCCCCGATCCGAAGATGATCACCGTTCAGCCGTGGGAAAAGAATTTGATCAACGATATCGTCAAAGCCATTCAATCGTCCGACCTGGGTCTCAATCCGAGAAGCGATGGTGGTTTTATCAAAATACCGCTTCCTCCACTGACGGAGGAGAGGAGGATGGAGCTGGTAAAAACTGTCAAGAATATGGTCGAGAACTCGAAGGTTGCAATAAGAAATATTCGCAGGGATGCAAACGATAAGCTGAAAAAACTGGAGAAGGATCACGAATTGTCAGAAGATGATTACCACAGGCATCACAAGAGAATACAGGAATTGACCGACGATTCGATCGCAGAGCTGGAAAAGGTGTTAACAGCCAAAGAGAAAGAGATTTTGGAGTTCTAGATACGACTCTATAGCACGGGAGCCAAGCTCTGTTATGAGTGAAGAGCTGAAGAATGAAATAGATCAACTCGCCAAGAATCCGCTCCTGCCCAGGCATATTGCGATCATAATGGATGGGAATGGGAGGTGGGCAGCGGGGCGGGGTCTACAGAGGCTCGCTGGACATAGAGCTGGAAGGGAGGCGGTGAGGGCTACGGTTAGAACGAGTGCCCAATTAGGTATCCCGGTCCTATCGCTCTATACGTTCTCTCTCGAGAACTGGAAAAGACCGAAGCTCGAGGTCGAGGGTTTGATGAAGTTCCTAAATAATGTCCTGCGATCCGAGTACTTGGAATTGAAGGAGAACAATATCAGGCTGAGGGCTTCGGGTAGACTGGACATGTTGCCATCCGCGACATACAAGGTGCTCAATGAGAATATCGAGAAACTCTCCAAGAATGACGGGATGATCCTGAACCTGTGTCTGAGCTATGGAGGACGGGCCGAAATTACCGATGCGGCAATAGAGATAGCGAAATCGGTTTTGGATCAAAAGCTCGATATCGATGAGATAAACGAGAAAAGCTTCTCGAGCTATCTATACACGGAAGGCCTCCCGGATCCGGATCTGATGATAAGGACGGGCGGAGAGCACAGGGTCAGCAATTTTCTACTCTGGCAAATCGCATATGCCGAGATAGTGGTCATAGATACGCTCTGGCCGGACTTCCGTGAAGAGCACCTTTTGGCCTCTATCGGAGAATATCTAGGTAGGGATAGGCGTTTTGGGGAGATCGGCAGAGAAACAGGGGATTGAGCGTGCAGGATAGCAGCATGAATGTCGAGGGCACCGTGGATGCAAAAGGGGGACGCAGGGCGGTCTGGAACCGTATTATCGCATCCATCGTATTCATTCCGTGCCTGATAATAATATCGCGCCGCGGAGGTTTCTACTACCTTCTTCTCATCGATATCATGATACTCGTAGGACTCTGGGAATTTTATAAGATGATGGAGGCGAAGGGGCTTCAGCCGTACAAGGCGATAGGTATAATCAGCGGCCTCGCTCTGTCCTGGTATGTTTTTTTTCAGCAGGGCATATATGCGAACTTCTTCCTCAGCATCATATTCATCGGCGTGATGGTGCTCGAGCTGGCGCGAAGGGAAAAAGGATTGGCCGTGTATCATATATCAGTGACGATATTCGGTGTCCTCTATATCGCATGGCTGGGTAGCCATCTCATACTGCTGAGAGAGTTGCCCCACCTGAAAGGTTTGGACTATTCGGTCGGATTCTCGATAGTCATCGTAGCCTTTGTTTTGACCTGGTGCTATGACACCGGGGCGTACACGGTTGGGAAAATTTTCGGTAGACACAGGATCTTTCCATCGATCTCCCCCGGAAAGACGGTAGAGGGCATTATCGGGGGGGTGGTTTTTTCGATTATGGGTATCATTGTAACTAATATGTTATTAGACACTTACCTGTCATCATTTCAAGCTGTAGGTTTGGCCCTTGTCGCATCGGTGGTTGGCCAGCTGGGAGATCTAGTCGAATCGATGATCAAGCGTGATGTGAAAATCAAAGATTCATCGGATACGATCCCGGGGCACGGTGGAGTGCTCGACCGGTTCGATTCACTTCTTTTCTCCTCTCCCCTGATCTACTATTTTTATAAATACTTTATTCTCGACTGAGAAAGGAACTGCGTGAAAAGGATAGTAATACTCGGATCAACAGGCTCAGTCGGAAAATCCGCGATAGAGATCATTGAACGGAACACGAGCGATTTCGATGTCGTGGGTCTTGCCGGGGGAAGTAACTTTGAGGAGCTATCGATTCAGCTGCGGAAGTTCCCTTCAGCCGGATTCACGATGAAAGATTCGAACAGCATGTCCAAACTGATGAAAAGCGGCGATTCTTTAGAGGGCAGGGATTTTGGGGTGGGAACGGAAGCGATCGGGGAGCTGATCAAGGGGGCCAAGCCGGATATGGTTTTGAATGCGCTCGTTGGAATCGCCGGGATGCTTCCAACTATTACTGCGATCGAGATGGGTTGCCCGGTCGCTCTCGCCAACAAGGAGACGCTTGTAGCCGGCGGCGAACTCGTTTCGAGGATGGTACCGGACATGACATCCATGCTGATCCCTGTGGACAGCGAGCATTTCTCGATCTCTAGATGCTTGAGGGGCAATGAGAACGATACGGCAGGCATAGTGCTGACGGCTTCCGGAGGGCCGTTCTACGGAAGGGAACTGAACTCCCTGGAAAACGTGAGCATCGAGGAGGTTCTAGAGCATCCGACATGGGAGATGGGAAGAAAGGTTACGGTCGACTCGGCTCATCTTCTCAACAAGGGGTTGGAGGTCATCGAGGCTAAATGGCTTTTTGGATTTCCATACGATGCAATAGACGTATTGGTACATCCCCAGTCGATTGTTCATTGCCTGATACGCATGCTCGATGGTTCATTCCTCGCTCACATGGGGCCCGCGGATATGAGGCTGCCGATCATGAATGCTCTGTATTTCCCGGAAATAAGGGAATTCCCTTGGAAGTCGATCGGTCTGGCTGAGCTCGGGCAGCTGGAGTTCCGGACATTGAGCATGAATCGCTTTCCGGCTTTCAGACTGGCGATGGAAGCGGCGGAAGCGGGGGGCACTGCTCCTACAGTTCTGAATGCCGCCGACGAAGTCGCAATAGAGGCATTTCTATCGGGGCGCATCGGATTTTTGAGGATAATAGATTGGATAGAAGATGCTTTGGCCAAGCATGACGTGAAAGAGATCGAATCTGTGGAGGATGTGCTCGAAGCGGATCTCTGGACAAGACGCTTTCTGTACGAGCATTATTCTGAAGCAAGGGTGCAGTAACGGAGGATAAATGCTACTTACAATCGCTGCTTTCTTTTTTGTTCTGAGCATAGTTGTACTTGTGCATGAATTCGGACATTTTATTGTCGCCAAGTTGAACGGAATATTCGTGATCACGTTTTCTATCGGGTTCGGACCCAAGATTCTCAAGAAGAGGGTGGGCGAAACCGAATACGCGCTCTCCGCACTGCCGTTCGGAGGCTATGTGAAATTTGCCGGTGAATCATTCGAAGATGTGGAGTCCGGAAATGAGGCTGCTGAAGGGGAAGAAGCGGAAATTCCGGAAGAACGCATGTACCGCAGCAAGTCTCCGATCCAGAAAATGTCCGTGGTGATTGCGGGGCCGTTGATGAACGCCGTTCTCGCCCTACTGGTATATATTCTCAGTTTATTTTTCGAGGGTGTCTACATCAATCCGAGCACCGTGGTCAAGGAGATCAGAGGGGGAAGCCCGGCGGAGATCGCCGGATTCGAGGTCGGTGACAGGATAATAGAGATAAATGGTGAGAGTTTCGAGTACTGGGGAGAGATCGACCGTCTCGTAACCTTCGAGGAAGGTGTCGGATCGAGGTTCAAGGTCATTAGAGGAGCCGATACGGTGGAGGTGGAAGTTGTTCCGGAGTACGATCCCGAGTCGGAGCTTTGGAGCCTTGGTATTCATTCCCCCATTCCTCCGAAGATAGGTAACGTTAAGCGTGACAGTCCCGCTGACGAAGCAGGCATCAAACCGGGGGCGGTTATCCTATCGATCAACGATACACTGGTAACTAAGTACAGCGAACTGACGGAAATCATCCATCCACGGCCCGGGATTCCCATGAAGTTCGTGTGGGAATTAGAAGGAGAGAGACACACCGCGGAAATCACTCCGGATTTCGTTCAGGCTCCGGGTGAGGGCGAGCGCGTGGATGTGGTGAAGATCGGAGGTATCGGGGTCGGGCCTTACTACGAAAAAAGGAAGATTCACTTCATAGACGCCGTCAGATACGGGAGCAGGGCCTTCATGAACCTGTTTGTTTCAATAATGGAGTTTTTGGGCAAGCTGTTCACCGGAAGAGCGACACTCAGAGCGGTGGGGGGACCGCTTCGTGTGGGGCAGATGGCAGGCGACATGATCCGGTGGGGATTCGATTATCTAGTTTATTTCTTGGCCTTCTTCTCTTTGAACTTATCGATCTTCAACCTGCTGCCCATACTCCCGTTCGACGGCGGTCATTTTGTGCTGTACGTCTTCGAGTTTATCTCCGGACGACCCATTAACAAAAAGTTGCATCAGGTCATGATGCAGGTAGGATTCGTCATTCTGATATCCCTGATGGCGTTCATCCTCCTCATAGATATATTCAATATTTTCAGGTAGAGGGAGATCCGGTCCGCCTCTTGAGGAGATCGTTTATCCTCTTGTATACGGCAAGCCATCTTTCAGGATCGTTCTCCAGCTCGAGGATTATCCTACGCACTTTGTCCTCGTCGAATTCGTCCGAAAGCTCCCTGTATTTTTCGTCCCTGGCCTCCGGATTATCTTGGAGATTTTCCTCTATTTCGGTTATTTTCAAATACAGGTCTATGATATAGCGTTCGTCCGGTGTGAGCGTCCTTGTCCTTTCCCTGTCCAGGGTGCTCGGGCTCTGGCAGGAGAGAACGAGGGCAACAACGAGCATGAGGGTCAAGAATATACGGGTTTTTGAATAATAACGGTGTTCGCTGTATTTACCTGATTTGGTGGAAGGTGCGTCATTGCAAGCATAATAGTCCGTCATTTTGATACCTTTCGCCATTTAAAGAAGTTACATCTCATCCGAAGGGATGTCAATCGATATGCTTGTATTACGCTCGGCCATGTGCTCGCGCTCGATCATTCTTGGAATACTGACGACCTTCTCGGTGTTTTCGCTCTTCGCCGAGGACTCGAGAGCCGATGATTTCGGCTTGAATCTACCTGCCGTAAAGAAGATCGAGATACTAGGAAACCGGAGCTTCAATGACGGCGAGCTCAAGAAGAGGATGCAGACGAGGGAAATGCGATTCTACCATGTCATCAGGAAGCCTCGCTTCAGGATGGATTTTCTCTTGCGTGATATCGAAGCCTTGAAATCCTTCTACAAGAGAAACGGCTTTTTCGACATACAAATCAATGTAACTTCAGTAATCAGAGACGAGAAGTCCAACAGCGTCGTCATAAGGTTGATGGTGAACGAAGGCAGCCAGACCGTTATACGGAATCTCGGATTCTCGGGCCAGGCCATGATAGATGAGAAAGCCCTGAGAAAGGGCCTGCAACTCACGGAGGGTAAGCCCTACACGCCGCAGCTCATCGACGTGGACCGGTACACACTGTTCAGGAAATTCTTTGAAAAAGGGTACCTCAAGGCCAATATTGTGTACAATATTCATGTGGACTCTTCCGCTGTGGACCTATCCTGGAATATTCTGACGGGAAGTCCGGTCGAGTTGGACAGCATCCAGATAGGCGGAAACGAAATCGTGAGTAAGAAGCTGATCAAGAGGGAGCTTACCTTCAGCACCGGAGAGATATTCGACCTCGATAAGGTTCTTCAAAGCAAGCAAAATCTGTACGATACCGGATATTTCAATTCAGTGGAGATAGAGCCAAGGGCGCTCGATGTGCGTGATAGAATGGTGAACCTCTTTATCCACGTTAGGGAGAGGAAGATGGGTTATCTGGAAACCGGATTCGGAGTTGGGAACGTGAACGGGAACCGCGTTTTCGCCGACTGGGGGCAGAGAAACCTATTTGGCAGGGGCTATGCGCTTCATCTCAAGACCACCCACGCATTCAGGCTATTCCAGGAAAACGAGTACAGGCTCTCGAAAATGGACTTCAAGAGCAATTATATCAGAAATGAAGGCGAGCTCATCTTTCCCCATGTTCTATCAACCTGGAACACATTTACCCTAGGTGCATTCTATGAGAGGGATGCCACTGTGCAACCGGCCATAGTGAGGGTTATCAATATTTCTGCTTCGGTATCCAGGAGGTTCTCGAGGCATACGTCCCTTCTATGGGGTTATGCGCTGGAAAGGATACAGAGGCAGTATGTGTATGATGATAGGGAGAAATCGAGAAGACGATCGATCGATTTAAGGTATACGAGGGATACCAGAGATTACTACTTCAATCCAAGCTGGGGAAAATACATATCGGCGGAGGCGAGATATACTGGCGGATTCCTCGGAGGTGAGGATAACTACTACTCGCTGGTCGGCTCGTTCAGAAGCTACAAAAGGGTGATCCGGGGGAGTATACTGGCATACCGGCTCAGGGGCGGTTACGGTGATGTCTTCGGTGATAGTGAAGAGATGGGACTTCCGATCGAAACCAGGTTCTTTGCCGGAGGCGGTAATTCAGTCCGCGGGTACAAGGAAAACTCCTTGGGACCCGTGAACGATCAGGGGGAGTTTGTAGGCGGCCGTGTTCTTCTTCTGGCCAACGTGGAGTACAGGTTTCCCATACCGTATCTCTCGAAATACAACTTCGGAGGTGCGGTGTTTGTCGACGGCGGGAATGTATGGAGGAGTGTAGAGGAAATAGAGCTGAGACACTTCGATCCGTCGAGCGGGGATGACACATCAGCACAGGATTTCAAGTTTGGTGTCGGATTTGGACTGAGGTTCTATACACCGGTCGGCCCTATAAGGCTTGATTTCGGTTTCCCGATGAAAAAGACGCCGGATATCGACTACGATTATCTTATTCATATAAGCTTGGGACAGATGTTCTGATATTCGAGGTGAAGAGGTTTGGTCAAGAGAATTCTGAAATCCAGGGTGACGTCGTGGTTGTCTCTTCTTGTCGGAATAGCCTTATCACTGTTCATACTGTTCGTAATGATGATTCATACGGATTTCTTCGCGTACAGGACAAGCAGCCTACTCTCCAAGTACCTATTCGACGGCACACCCTTCTCGCTTTCATTCGAGAGAATAGGGGGAAATCCCTTCAAAGGTATGAACTTGCGCGAATTGAAGATCAGATATCAGGGAGAGCAGTATTCCTATGATGTAGTGCGTGTCGAGGAAATCCGTATCGCCTACGACATTTTTTCCTTTTTCGGCGAGGATCCGAACCTCGACGAACTGTCGATAATCAATCCCCATATATGGATCAAACCGGATTCGTCGGGAGTATCCATACCAGCCGTATCCGGAGCTGATGGAAAATTCCCGAGATTCAGAATCGACCGTCTGTCGATAGCGGGAGGACAGATCATTTATCAAGGCGCTCAAAAGGCCGATGCGATAAGAAATCTGGAACTGAAGGGAAGCGTTACGATCCGTGAGAACGAGATAAAAGTAGGAGTGGAGGATGGTAGTGGAGAGGACCTTAGGAAACGGCTTGTACTGAAAAATATCAATGGAGATTTCCATTGGATGAGCGCCGTAAGAGAGAGGGACGGATACAGGGTGCCCGACAACAGGTTGATTATGAACAACGTTCACATCGAATCGGACGGTTCGTCGTTCATAATCAGCGGTGTCATGAGACCGGATTCCATGTCCTACAATTTGAAGGTCGAAGTCGATCCAATGGATATCGAGGCCGTTGCACGTGCCTTTTCCGTAGAAACATCGCATTACGGTGAGGTTAAGGGAACTTTGCTTTTGACCGGATCGCAGGACAGCATAGGGGTTAAAGGTATACTTGGAGGCATCTTTTCCGGTTATGCGCTGGAAGACTTCAATGTCGACATTTTGTACGATAGATCACGGATACACATGAATAAATGCTGGGGAGTATTGAACGGTTCGTTGATTGACGGGAACGGTTTGTATTCGGTCGAAGAGCCTGAAGTGCTTCATTTATCCATGTACATAAAGGAGGTAAACCTGGCGGACGGCTTTATACCCGGCAGGGATCTGCCCAAGACCGATCTCACCGGTGAAATGAGCTTGACCTACTATTACGATGATGAATCCGTCGTCTTCTCGATGGATCTCGATAGAGGGCACATCATGGATTTTCCGTTCGAGAGCTCATCGATAAGTGGGACCATAGTGGGTGATAGTGTGCATTTCAATAATGTATTGCTGAGTCACCCGGATCATACCGTGAAGAGTCACGGATATATAGTTGATGATGAGGATATAGAGTTCTTCATAGATCTGGAGTGCACGAGGGGGGATACCCTCTTTTCATATTTGGGTATCGAGGATTACAGGGCCGATCTGAGCATGAACGGGATTCTGGGCGGAACCATGGATTCCTGGAACCTCAGGGGGAGCGGTGAGTGTGGTAATTTCGAATATGGAGGGGCATTCATTCCCGATGGAACGGTGAATCTGGCAGTCCTCAAGGAAGAGGGCTACAGGGTTTATTTTGATCTGAGGTCGGATAGCATCAATGTGGAACGTTTCGGATTGAACGATTTTGATATCTCGCTGGAGTATTGGGAAGATATAACAAACATTAAGAGCCTTCGGATGGGGAAAGGCGGTGTGGATTTTTCGCTGAGGGGCGAGATCAGGAGCATTGACGGGCATTCGGAAATGAATTTCGAAGAGGTGCTCGTGACCGCTCTTGATGAGAGATGGACGGGCGGGGGAGAATTCCAGGTAATCGTGAGTGATTCGGAATTGAGGTTCAACGACATCCAGCTGCATTCCAAATCGGGAGCTTTTTATCTAAACTGCGAATGGGACAGGGAAACCGAGTCACTGAGCGGAGGGTTGTCTTTCGAGCGGATGGAAATGCAGCTTCTGGAAGCAGCGGGATTGATTCCGTTCGCGCTGGAAGGAAAGTGTAGGGGTACGGTCGAATGCATAGGTACTCTCGAGAATCCCGATATCGATGTGAGCATCGAGATCGAAGACGGACGATTGGACACCCTGGCAGTGGATGAAGTTGAAATAGACGCACGCTATCACAGCGGTCTTTTATTGCTGGATTCGCTGTCGATAGTTTCTCCGTGCGGTGATGTGATAATGGGGGGGGAGATAAGGGGATTGGATCCGGGCGGACTATACTCTTGGAAACGGGAGGCATTAGAAGCGTCCACAGTGGATTTGAAGCTTTATTGTGGAGAGATGATACTCGATCCTTTTCTTATGATGAGCAAACAAATTCCTTTCTCTGGTGGGAGATATACAGGTTCGATTCGTATATCCGATGCCATCTTCCACCCGAGTGTCAAACTAAACGGTATGATAGAGAGGCTGATCCTGCCTGGATTCACTATGCCCTCGGTGGATATTATAGGAGAAATTCATGAGGGGGATGCGACTTTCGAGGGCGCAATAAGGGTAAGCGGTTCGCAATATGGAGAAGTGATGGGAAGCATACCGTTGATCAGGCGGGATGTATTCTATGCACTGGATGACCGCAGACCGTTCAAGATCGAGTTCGTTGTGCCGGACGGGGATATATCCCATATAACAAGGCTGACCGATCTCGTGGCGGAGGGTGGCGGCAGGTTCACCGTCAGTGTAAGGATCGGAGGTTACATTGACAGGCCGGCCGTTGAAGGGGAGTTGAAGCTCGAGGGTGCCAGGTTCAGGCTTTCAGGGATGGAGGAGAATTTCTACGGAGTTAACTCGACGATTCTCCTTAGTGATACGCTTATCTCGGTCAAAGAGCTTGAGGGCAGGGAGGGGCGGGAAGGCAAGTTCAACGGCAGCGGAACGTTGGTTTTCGAGGGTTGGAAACCAGGAAGGTACAACCTTTCGCTTAATCTAGAAGAATTCCTCTTGGCGAGCGTGCCGGATTTGAATGCCATCGTCAGCGGGCGGCTATCGATAGAGTCGGAGGAACTGGAAGGAAAATCGATCCCTGTGATCAAGGGCGAGCTCGATGTCAACAAGGCGGAAATATACTATGGCATTGGGCATTTCTCAGGCACCGACGAGACAAGTTCCATGTCGACCCCTTCCTGGAAGGCGGAAATCGACATTGATATTGCGCACAATACATGGGTGAAGACGAACGACACAAATCTTGAGCTTCAGGGTCAAGTAACGCTATATCATGATCAAAGGGGCACTTATCTACGCGGCGACGCAAGCCTGATCAGAGGTTGGTACAATATCTATAACAATAAGTTCCATATCACCTCGGGTGATCTTAAATTCGTTCGAGCTGCGGGATTCAGGCCTGTTATAGATATTGAGGCTGAGACAAGAGATCCCGAGGGAAGAAGCATCTATCTCACACTCGAGTGGCATCAGGACGATGTCGAGCCCAGGCTGTCATTGCGCCATGAGGATCCGGGATACAGCGAGACGGATATCTGGAAGATGCTCGGAGGCGGCATGGTAGGCACTTCTTCAAACGGGTCGGAATCAGGCTGGAATGCTGTAGGCACGGCTCAGAACCTTGCCGCCAATTACATAGAGGGGCTTCTGAACTCTCAGATGGAGGGTTTGACCATAGAGCTCGAATCGGTGGGGGGCGCAGGAACGGCCGATGGAGGGCTTGGGGTCGAGGAGACCATGATCGCCGTCGGAAAGTATCTATCGCAGGGCCTTTATTTCAAGTACAAGCAGGGGCTGTCGATGTCTTCGGCGAGGCATATAGAGGTCGAATACAGAATAAGCAGGCTGTTCCTGCTTCGGTCGGAACTGATAAGGTATTCGGAGAAAGCGCTTCAGGAGAAGAGCCAGAGGAGCTCGGACGAGTACAACGTCGACATCAAGCTCAGGTGGGAGTTCTGAGAATTTGCAATTAGACGCTGTTTACGATCGCATAAATTACCTATATTAATGGTAGAAACGTTACCGGGAATGCTGCTTTATGCGAGTGATATTTTTCAGAATAGCGCTAACCGCCCTGGTATCCTGCGTTGTGCTGTCCTCTTCTGCTGATCAGTCAAGCGCGCAGCTGTCATGGTTCGGCAAGAACAAGGTGCAGTATCATGATTTCGAGTGGAGAATTCTCAAGACGCCGCACTTCGACGTGCATTTCAACGAAGGGCAGAGGACCCTGGCTGCTCGAACGGCGGTGATACTGGAACACGGGTATCAGAAATTATCGATGGATTTCTCGCACGATATAAAATGGCGCATTCCTGTTATCGTCTACGGCAGCCATTCCGATTTTCAGCAGACCAATGTCACATGGAGCCTTATTCCCGAGGGAGTGCAGGCATTCGCGGAACCTCTCAGGAAGAGAATGGTGCTTCATTTCAGCGGCTCTCACGTAGACTATACGCACACTACGATACACGAGCTCGTACATATTTTCACTTTCGACATTGTTTACGGAAATCTTCTGAAATCCGTTTTTTCACGAAATATGCTTTTCCATATTCCACTCTGGTTCGCCGAGGGACTGGCGGAATACTACTCGTCCGGATACGACGAAGAGGTAGAGATGTTCATGCGGGATGCGACCGTGTTCGACTACCTATCGGATCTGGATTACACGCAGGGATACATGACCTACAAATCCGGCCAATCCGCGGTTTATTATCTCTGTGATACATATGGGCCGGAAAAGGTCATAGAGATAATGGACCAGCTGCGATACTTGCGCTCCATGGAAAGGGCGCTGAAGAACACGATAGGTTTGAGCACTTCGGAACTCAGCCGTAATTGGAAGAAGAGCATGAGACGGAAGTACTGGCCTCTCTACACGAACAAGAAGGAACCTGAGTTCCACGGAAGACGCCTTACCGATCATATGAGGGATCATCATTACCAGAACACGAAACCCGTTTTCTCCCCCGACGGTGAAAGCATAGCTTATTTCTCGGACCGCAAGGGGCTCGACGGTATTTACATCATGAATGCTTTGACCGGGAAGGTAGAGAAGGACCTTCTCATTGGATCGATGTCGGATAGATTCGAGTCTATAAGAACCATGAGGTCTAGTCTGACTTTCAATCCGGATGGTTCCCGGATAGCTTTCGTAGTGAAATCGGAAGGAATGGACAAACTATTCATCATGGATGTTCACAGGGGGAAGGTTGTTGATGAAATCCGATTGCCGTTGGAATTCTTCTACAGCCCCGCCTGGTCGCCGGACGGTGATGTGATTGCGATATTGGGGATAAGGGAAGGGCAGACCGATATATATCTCTACAATCTGGATGAGAGAAGTCTCGATCAGCTCACCGACGATATTGCCGACGAAAGGAATCCTGCGTGGTTTCCGGATGGGATAAATATCGCATACTCACGTACTCAGAGGACTATTGTCGAACCGGAATTCTACCCGGATTCCTCCGGTGTCGAAAGGATGGCAGGTGTGGATTTCGGTTCACTCGATAATGTAGAATCTCATGACGCCGATATCTGGGTCCTGGATACGGAGACAGGCGAATATTCATATCTGATAGGAACGGACGGCGACGATGATGATCCTGAAATAATAGAGAACGGAAGTGAGATAATATTCATATCGGATGACGACGGGATACCGAATTTATACAGGGGCAGCCTGGATGTGGGCAGCTATTACAGATTCACCGATGTGCTGGGCGGCATATTCTCGCCGTCACATTCGGTTGCCAAGGGAAGGCTTGTTTTCACGGCTTTCAGCTCGGCCGGATACGATCTCTTTGTTATGGATGATTTCCCGGATAAATCAAGGGTTTCCTATTCTACGGGCGGCCCCTCGATGGAAACCCATGCCGGTATCGAGCCCGTAGGTGAACGGAATCTAAGGGCTGATGAAGCGGAAGTTGTCTCAGACGCCGGCTTTGAATTCCCGGACTCGACATTGTATCGGATTCACGGCGATCCGGATCCGGCCGGATCGGTGGAGCGGCAGGAAAACGTTTTGAGCAGCGGAAACGTATTCCAAGAAGAGAGCGGTGACCGGCAGGGCGCATCCATTTCAGGCGGTTTCCCGTATTCTGTCTACGGTGATATCGCCCTGGATGAAGAACTGGATGAGGACGCGCATCCCGACAGCCTGAAGGCTGCAAGGGAAAGGACGATGAAGAGGATCGGCACGATCCAGCCTTATAATGTAAAATTCTCTCCCGACTATATAGGGAACGGCATGGGACTGTTTTTCTCCACGGGATTCGGATTCGGTCTTATGAACCAAGTATCCTTCAGTGATCTGCTAGGCGATCATCATTTGAACATAGCTTTCAATATTTACAGGTCTCTCGAAGACAGTGATCTCCTCGTTTCATACTATTATCTCAAGAAGAGAGTGGATTACGCCATCGGGGCATTCCAGCTGAAAAATTACCTCAATTCCCGGATATCCAGCGTAGGTGAAACTTTCCACGATTATAGGTATTTCACAGAACGTAATTATGGATTATTCGCTATCGCCAGCTTTCCATTTTCGATGTTCACGAGGTTCGACATGGAATTCCAGGGATTCGTGTCTGAAAGGGAGTTTTTCGAGTATTATTCAACTTCCTATTCGAATTACTACTACTACACGACGGGTGACAAGTCCGTCAGACGCCTCTTTCAGCCCACATTGTCACTGGTGCACGATTCAGCATATTTCGGGTCATTCGGACCGGTAATCGGCTCGCGATGGATGCTCAGTGTATCGAGGACGGTTTCATTTTCGGGCAGCGACGTCTCACGCACGACGGCATTCGTGGATTACAGAAGATACACGCCTCTTTTCTACAGAAACTATTTCGCCATAAGGTTGCTGGGGGGGGTGAGCGAGGGAGATGACCTGACATACTTTTTCCTCGGGGGTCCTCTTACTATGCGGGGTTATGATTATTTGCAGTTCAGCGGCTCGAGAATGGCCCTGTTGAATCTGGAGTACAGGTATCCGCTTATAGACGCCCTAATATTCGGTTGGCCTGGAAGGTGGGGGATTAGGAATATCGGGGGAACGGTTTTCTTCGATGCGGGATCCGTTTGGGGCGAGGGATTGTATATAGAGGGTAATCCTAGGGAAGTGACAATGGAAGATATAAATGACCTGGATTACTACTGTGATTTCGGAGTGGGATTCTACATGAACCTCGGTTACCTGGTGCTCAATTTTCAGCTTGCCTGGCCTACGGATTTCACTTGGACGGGAAAATCCGTATTTCATTTCTATATAGGTCCCCAATTTTAGAATACCCGCACCTGAAATCATTTCGAAACAAGAATGAAGAGAGTCGACGATCATGAAAGATCTGAATCCAGAGCAGAAAAGAGCGGTCCTGGCCGAAAACGGGCATGTTCTTGTTCTGGCAGGCGCCGGCAGCGGTAAAACAAGGGTGCTCACGGAACGCATCGCTTACCTTATCCTGGAGAAGAAGGTATCGCCGGAGAGGATATTGGCTTTTACGTTCACGAACAAAGCTGCCGGCGAGATGAGGGCCAGGGTGCAGAAGGCGGTAGCAGGCAGGAAGCTCCCCTTCTGGGTTGGAACTTTCCATGCAACGGGATTAAAGATCCTCAGGAGGGAGGCCAAGCATCTCGGATTCGAAAACAACTTTGCGATATTCGATGAGGATGATTCGATATCCCTGATAAGGGATCTGGTCAAGAAGAAAGGCTGGAAGAAGGACGAGTATCCTCCACCCGTTCTGAGGAATAGAATTTCCAGGTGGAAGAATGCATTGATACCTCCGGAGGAGGCCCTTCAGAACGCTAAGAGAGCCGAAGAGGAGAGGGTGGCGGAGATCTACAACCGCTATTGTGGGGAACTCCGCCGGTGCAACGCATTCGATTTCGACGACCTGATAACAAGGGTCGTCGAGCTTTTCGCCTCGCAGCCTAAGATCAAGGAACGCTACTCGAGGCAGTTCGTTCATGTGCTTGTCGACGAATTTCAGGACACGAACGCGATCCAGATGGTAATGATCGATAACCTTTCTTCGAAGCACGGTAATCTCTTCGTGGTGGGGGATGACGATCAGGCGATATACGGGTGGCGTGGAGCGACTGTAGAGAACATTCTTCAGTTTGATCATGTATACAAGGATACAATAACCGTTAAACTCGAGGAGAACTACAGGTCTACAAGCAATATCCTAGAAGCGGCGAACACTTTGATATCTTACAACGAGGGCAGGAAAGGGAAAAACCTCTGGTCGAGGAAAGGCGAAGGAGAGCTGATCGGCCTTGTATACGCGGATGACGAGGTGGAAGAGGCAAAAGCGGTAAGGGAGAATGTAATAGAGCTGATCAGGTCTGGTTACAGGAGAAACGAGATAGCGATCCTGTACCGCACCCACGCTCAGTCCAGGGCGCTCGAGAACGCCATGAGGCGCGGCGGCTTGCCTTATCAGATCATCGGCGGTGTCAGGTTCTACGAGAGGAAGGAGATCAAGGACCTGCTGGGCTACCTGAAACTCATCAACAATCACAGGGACGATGTCAGTTTCAGGAGGATCATAAATACGCCCCGCAGAGGGATAGGACAGTCGACGCTCGAAAAAATCGAAGGAACGGCCGACGGAGAATCCCTGCTGTCGGCGATCAGAAGGGATTCGGTGCTGTCCGGCATTCCTCTTGCGCAGCGAAAGAAGGTGGAGGAGTTCTCGAGAATGATGGCGTCTTTTCAACTAGAGGCGTCTAAGATGACCGCTCATGAGGTGCTCAAGTCCGTGATCGAAAGAACGGATTACAGGAAGCATATCAATAGGGATCCCGTGACCGCCGATACGCGTCTCGAGAATATCGAGGAACTCCTAGTTGAAACAATGAGGTTCGTTTCCTCTTCGGAAACGACCGACCTTGCGACCTTTCTCGAGGAGATAGCGCTTCTTAGCGATATAGATACTCTCAAGGCTGATGAGGCGGTTGCGCTGATGACCCTGCATAATTCCAAGGGATTGGAATACCGTGCGATCATGATAACGGGGCTTGAAGATGGGTTGCTTCCTCACTATTCCAGCTTTGACGATAACGAGGAGATGGAAGAGGAAAGAAGGTTGTTCTATGTAGGAATCACTAGGGCGAAAGAGAAGTTGTGCATATATACGGCATCGAACCGCATGAGGTTCGGAAGCTGGACCGGTAACGAGCCTTCGCGATTCATCAAAGAGATTCCGGAGGGATTCTTTGAGTGTAGAAGGGATGGGGGGGAGGTCCCGGGGTGTGATGATATCTTCGAGACCGTGGGATCCTGTTCTATGACGGATCCTGGTGGCGGATATGCATCGGCGGACTCCAGGTTTCGGGAGGGTGTGTTTGTAATACATCCGACATACGGCGAGGGGACTATCAAAAAAGTAGAGGGGACCGGTAACGATATGAAAGTAACGGTATATTTCCTGGGAAAGGGTTCGAAAAAATTCCTGGCCAACTATGCGCCCTTCAAGTTCCGTTGACGGGAGATCGAGCCCTCGAGGGTGATGGTCGGGCAGCCGAGGAGACTTTTGAGAATAACTGAAATTGAACCTCCTTTCACGTCCGGGGGATCTCGTGTCGGAAGAAATTGAATGTTTCGAGGCTGCCACCGCCGGGCATCTTGACGATATCCGCGGGCTCTTCTTGGAATACGCCGATTCTCTGGTATTTGATCTCGAGTTCCAGGATTTTAAGAGCGAGTTGGAATCACTGCCGGGAGAGTACTCCGAGCCCAACGGATGCTTGATAATCGCCTGCTTTGGCGGGGAGATAGCGGGGTGTGCGGCCTTGAGGAGGATATCGGAAGGTGTTTGCGAGATGAAGAGGATGTACGTGAAACCTGAATTCAGAAGAAAGGGGATTGGTCGGGAATTAGCCGGAGCCATAATACGGAAGGCCAGGGAGCAGGGTTATAAGCGTATGCGTCTGGATACGGTTCCGACAATGAGGGCGGCCGTCGGCCTTTACAGAAAACTCGGTTTCAAGGTAATAGATCCCTATCGTTTCAATCCGATCGAGGGAGCGATCTTCTTCGAGCTGCAACTTACTTGAATCGTAGGATCCACTCATTCATTGCTTTCCGAGACTGTACCATATTGACATTCCCCGCGTGCACCTGATAGTTTCATCGAGAAGGTTCTGGACTGTAATCGGATTATACGGCCAAACGGGGATTATCACGCAAACCTACGACAGGAGGATCAAGGTTGGGTCTGACGGACGAGGAGCTCGGGCATCTCGAGAAGCTCGCTAAAATCGAACTTACAGCCGGGGCAAGAGAGAAGCTGAGAGAACAGCTGGAAAGAATCATCGAATTCGTTGAGCAACTGCCCAATGTGGATGCAACTGCTTATGATGCAGTATATAACGGCAACGAATTAAAGTTGAGTCTAAGGCCGGACGAGGCGATCCGATGCCTGCCCCGTGACGAGGTCCTGGCCGAAGCGCCTGGATCGATAGATGGATATTTCACCGTCCCGGCCATAATAGATTCGAAGGATGGCTAGGATCGATCAAGCCGGGTGGATCACTACTCATGAAAGAAACTATATCCCTTTCGATAAAAGAGCTGCTCGATTCTTACAGAAAAGGTGAAATCAGGCCTTTGGAGGTCGTAAGAGCATACAGGGAAAGAATCGAGGAGCTCGAAGGCAGGATAGGGGCATTCATATACGTATCCGGCGACGATGTGTTGAAAGATGCGGAGAAGCTCGATACCGTAGACCCCCGTTCGCTTCCACTTTACGGAGTGCCGGTTGCGGTAAAGGATAATATATGCACGAGGGGGTGCCCGACTACGGCGGGATCGAGGATACTCGAAGGTTATCGTGCGCCGTATACGGCAACAGCGGTCAAGCGCCTTGTCGAGGCCGGGGCGGTTGTCATGGGTAAGACAAACCTAGATGAATTCGCCATGGGCTCCTCAACGGAAAACTCGGCTTTTCGAGCAACGGCGAATCCATGGAATTTGGATTACGCACCGGGGGGGTCCAGCGGTGGTTCCGCCGCTGCCGTTGCTGCGGGAATGGCGCCGGCCGCCCTGGGTTCCGATACCGGTGGATCTATAAGGCAGCCTGCATCTCTATGCGGTGTCGTCGGTATGAAGGGGACGTATGGAAGTGTTTCGAGGTACGGTCTGATAGCTTTCGCCAGCAGCCTTGATCAGATAGGACCTATGGCGAGGAACGTAACAGACTGTGCTCTGATCTTTGATGTGATATCGGGTCACGACCCGAACGATTCAACGTCCATGATCGGATATTCAGCGGATTTGTCATCATCCGGGGGGACTGGTCTGAGAGGGTTGAGGATCGCGGTTCCCCGGGCGGTTGAGGGCTGTGAAATGTCAGAAAGCGTGAGTGATATTTTTCGCAAAACAGTCTCCACCGTCGAGGATGAAGGCGCAAAGGTTGGAATAGTCGACCTACCCGGCCTGGATGCATCGATTGCGTGTTATTACATCCTGGCCAATGCCGAGGCTTCATCCAATCTGGCCAGGTATGATGGAGTGAGGTACGGATTCAGGCATGATTCTGATTCCCTGGACGGTATGTATGAAAAAACCAGAGGAGAGGGTTTCGGCGAGGAGGTCAAGAGAAGGATACTTCTCGGCACATACGTGCTGTCGGCCGGCTACTATGACGCATATTACGTAAAGGCAAAAAAGCTACAAGCGATGCTTAGGGAAGCGTACGGAAAGGTCTTTCATGAGTACGATCTCGTGATGATGCCGACATCGCCGACACCGGCCTTCAAACTCGGTGAAAGGCTGGAGGATCCAATTTCGATGTACCTGTCGGATATATTCACAACCCCCGCCAATATAGCCGGATTACCAGCTATTTCGCTACCGGCCGGCCTCTCGCAGGAGCGTCTTCCAATTGGTGTGCAGCTGGTGGCGGGAGCAAGGATGGAGTCGAAACTGATAAATGCGGCGGTGGGATTGGAGAGGCTGTTCGGATTCAGGGAAAAATGCCTTCCGGCCGAAGGGGAAGTGATCTGAAGTGCGAAGAGAATCCGGCATTGATTATGAACCGGTCATCGGCCTGGAAGTGCATGCCCAGCTCAGTACCAGGAGCAAGATGTTCTGCGGCTGTCCTTCTGTATTCGGGGCTGAACCCAACACGATGGTCTGTCCGGTCTGCTTGGGTCTGCCCGGTGTGCTTCCTGTGGTTAACCGTGAAGCCGTGTCCATGGCAGTGATGCTGGGGTTGGCGCTGAGGTGCCGTATTGAAGCCACGAGCATGTTCGCCAGGAAGAATTACTTCTATCCTGACTGTCCCAAGAACTACCAGATATCGATGTATGAAATGCCACTCTGTGTCGATGGGCGTGTCGACCTGGCGACTGACGGCGAAAGCAGGCATATAGGCATCGAGCGGATTCACCTGGAGGAGGACGCGGGGAAGCTGATTCATGGATCGGGAGATTCGAGCCTCGTAGATTTCAACAGGTGTGGGATTCCTCTTGTTGAGATCGTAAGCAGGCCGGATATAAGATCCGCGGCGGAGGCGGCTGAGTTCCTGGTCCGTCTGCGCCGGATTCTTAGGTATCTAGGAATATGTGACGGGAACATGGAGGAGGGATCGCTTCGCTGTGACGTCAATGTCTCCTTGAAGGAAGCGGGATCGGATAGACTCGGCACAAAAACCGAGATAAAGAATCTTAACTCCTTCAAGGCCGTTGAGACGGGGATCCGTTCGGAGATCGATCGTCAGACCGAAATACTCGACAAAGGCGGAAGGATAGTCCAGGTGACGAACCTGTGGGATGCGGACGGCAAACGCCTCGTTGAGATGAGATCCAAGGAATTCGCGCATGATTATCGCTACTTCCCCGAGCCCGATCTTCCGGTTCTGAAAATCGAACGGCAGTTGATAGAAAAAATCAAGAGCGAATTGCCCGAATTGCCGTTTGATAGGGAAGTGAGATTCCGTGAGGAGTACGGTCTGACCGCCTATGAATCCGGCGTTCTGTGTGCGGAGAGGGGGGTGGCGGATTACTACGAGAGTCTCGTGCGGGCGTCCGGAGATCCGAAGGCAGGTTCCAAATGGGTGATGCGGGAAGTGCTGGGTGAATTGAAGTCGGCGGGCATGGAGATAGAGGAATTTCCTCTGGAGCCCGACCGTCTTGCAAAGCTTATCGTGCTCGTTCTGGACGAAACGATAAGTGGTCCAGCCGGAAGGGATGTCTTCAGGGAGATGGTAAGGACGGGGGAGGATGCAGAGGCTGCGGTGGCCAGGCTGGGATTGAGGCAGGTCAGCGATAAGGGCGAAATAGAGTCTATCGTGGATGTCGTACTGAGGGAAAATCCTCGAGAGGTGAAGAGGTACAGGGAGGGGAAAACGAAGCTTCTCGCCTTTTTCGTGGGCCAGGTGATGAAGCTCAGCGGGGGCAAGGCAAATCCCAAGGTCGCCGGGGATATCATCAGGAGCAGGCTCGTCGATTGATCCACGCGGAAGTTCTATTCTTCTGCGAATTTCATCAATGCGAATCCAGCCGTTGCCAAAATCAGCAGGATTAAAAATGTGAAAATGGAGTATAGCGCCCAGGAAGCGCCGCCGCCGGCCCGGATTATCAGGTCCGGAATGTCCTCAGAGATGAACCTCAGGGCGGCCGTATAACCATCACCGAGCCGAACGAATAGGCCGTTGATGGCATAACGGTACAGATACAGGACCATCGAGCAGGCCAACAGGGTGAAAGCGGATATTGACTGCAGACTGAATGCGGCCCGAAGCCGGCTCCGGCGTCTTGCAGCTGTGAGCTTGACGAGGAGGGGGGTGTATACTGATTCGGGAGGCGGAAGCTCCTGTTTGAGTTCTGTGAGAGATCTCTCCAGTGTGGAATAAACGGCATATGATTCCGCGCACCGTTGGCACACCGATATGTGCTCCTGCACCATGGCGGACTCATCGGATGAAAGCTCCCCGTCAATGAACGCGGGAAGCAGCCGCTCGACCCTTTCGCAGTTCATTAATCCGGGCTTCCTTTCCAGCCGGTTTCCAGGCCCGATGATCTTATCTTTTTTCTCATCGCAGCCTTTGCCCTATGAAGGTATGTCTTCACAGTTCCTACCGGGATATCCATTATCTCGGCGATCTCCGTATACGATTTGTCCGCCATATACCTCAACTCGATAACGGCTCTGTAGTTCTCATCGAGTTCCCGAAGCAGAATCTCCAACTGCTCCCTTCTCCTGCTCCTTCCGAACTCCTCGTCCGGCCTATTAGCGGTCGAGGCTATTTTATAGTTTTCATCGATTGGTTGCAAGTCATGACGTCTTCCGGCCCTCGCATTGAGCGCCTGATTCCTTGCGATCCTGTAGATCCAGCTTGAAAGCTTTGATCGCCACTTGAACGAGGGCAGCCCCCGGTATATTTTGATATAGATTTCTTGAACCGTATCTTCCATATCGTTTCGGTTTCCGAGTATGGATCTTGCCGCGGAGTACACGACACCGTTGAACCTTTCCACTAGATCCTGGAACGACCTATCGTTCCCTCGGAGTATCCTCGCGACGAGCTCAAGGTCTTCCTCACTCCTCAAAACCGGGCCCTCCATGGAAATTAGACATCCGGATCACGGATTATGTTTCAGAATATTCACAATGACAGGATGCTGCATATGATACTTCTTATCTGAAAAAAAATTGAAACATAATCGATCATCACCTGTCAAACTAATCGAGGAAAGCAGGGGTGATTAAAAAACGCCTGAAGATTTTCGAGTAAAAGAAAGGAAAGGAGCCGAGATGTTCGATGTAAGCCCTGAGGTTGTAGCAGTCCTGATACCCATCGTCTTTCTCCTAGGTGGTTTTGCGGTAGTGATCATAATAGCCATGATCAACGGCAAGCACAAGGAGCTCGTTCACAAGGAGAGGATGCTCGCCCTGGAGAAGGGTATCGATATAGTTGAGGAAAAGCCAGTGAAGGTGAAAAAGCCCAGGTATATGGCCCTACGCGCCTGGGGCCTAGTGTTCCTACTGCTTGGTATATCGTTCGGTGTGGCCATGTGGGTAACGATAGGTTTTCACGGGGGAATCTGGGGCTTGCTCCCTGCTTCGGTCGGGGCGGCGCTAGTGGTATCGGCGAACATGGAGCGCAAGGAGAACGGTCTGGTCCAGTAGCCAGTTTTGAGACGAGCCACACTGGCAGCTTTAGAGGGATCGAAAGAAATGTTGTTATTCGGGCGGGCTATGTACTATTGCACGGCCCGCTCCAACTTTATTTGGTATAACCATTTCGTTAATGATATGTTACAGGAAGGACCAAAGCGGTAGGTTAAAATGATCCTTATAACCGAACAACGTAATTTACAGATAGCACGGAATATGGTATAATCTACTTTGTAGGGGAATATCCAGAGCGGCAATTATTTATAATGAACATCAATAGGGGGGGGTGAACATTATGAAGCATCGGTTGATGGTTTCCACGATCATCTGTTCCGTCCTGATTCCACTTGGCAACGCCCACTCGGAACTGGATACCTTCCATCTCGTATCCGACGCGGAGCTTCTGGCTATCATCTCGGATACCCTCTTTGTCTCGGAGGGGCGGATCGGGGACAGGGGCGCTTCGGCGACATTCGAGCTAGCTCTTGGCGGGAGCACGGCCGATCCGGACCAGACGGCCCAGTACGACTGGCAGAACGGGGCGGTCGAACCATTCACAATCACGTACAATGACAGCACAAGCCTCGTGACTTTTTCTCTAGGCGGCATAACGTTAAGCTACACGACGCCGTACTTCGATTTCGAGGCCGTCGTCATAAGAACGAGGGCGGTGAATGACGGCTCCAGCATCGTTGTTGACGATGTGGTCCTGGAAGGTGAGACCGTATATGATCAGTCCAGCTCGGCTGGTCCCAATGGTTTGGACATACTCGTGATATCAGGTGCGGACATCAACGACGGTATGGTCATGACCGGGAATGCCACGCTGTCTTGGACCGGTGATCCTCCGTCTCAATCAAGACTGGCTTTTCAGGTAAAGGTCGCCAAGCTGTCAGTAGTGGAAGCGGAGCATTCGAGCTGGGGAACGATAAAGGCACTTGAGCGCTGAATCCGCGGTGTCTTGAAGGTAGCAGGGGAGGCGGAGTGCAGGCATCCTGCAGGGCGAATTATTTGATAGAATATCCAGAGGGTTAATGGTAGAATAAGTTTCATAGGGAAATCGTACGGCGGCGGACGGTTTTCCCCGGAGTATCGAAGGGATATTTTCCGGGTTGGGATGAAGGGAGGATGAGGATGAGAATATCCATTTTTTTATTTTCCGTACTGACAATCCTTTCAACTTTGACGATTGCATGCGCCGGAATCAGCGCGCAGGTGGTTATCAACGAGTTCATGGCCGATCCTGCGAGAGATTGGGACGGGGACGGTCAATACAACTACAGGGATGATGAGTGGGTGGAGATTTTAAATCTCGGCGAGTCGGTCGTTGATCTGTTTGGATACAGAATCTCCGATGGCGAAGGCGATCCAGTGTGGAGATACGGTTTTTCCGGCCTGCTCGGACCGGGAGAGATGCGAATCGTATTCGGGAGCGAATCCGAGGCATGGGAAGAATCGAATTCCTGCCCGGTTTACGGCTTGAGCTTAAACAACAGCGGAGACCGCGTTTCCCTGTACTATCTCAATGCCGGCGAAACGCTACTCGTAGACGCGTTCTCATATGAAGCTAAAGCGGCCGAAGACGACAGGTCGGTTGGACGTAATCCAGGAGCTGTGGATACATGGAGCCTGTTCGACGCATTCAATCCCTGTTCCGGTTCATGTGTCCCCTCCGGTAACGGGTGCATACCGACACCGGGATCGCGCAATGATTGTACGACCGACGTCGGAGTAACCAGTTGGGGATCGATTAAGAGCAAGTATAGAGGGGTGATTCGAGGGAGCCTCGGCAACCGGAATAAATAATCCATGATAGCAACCGTCCGCCGCCATACAGGATTACACTATGGTTATTGATCCATGTAAGATGCTATAAAAAATATAGTTACAAAAATATCGGTCTGTCCAGGAGCGCTCTTTCCACTTTACTTCCGATATGACCGTGTGATAGCTTATACCAGGGTAAGTGACGATGAGTAAGAAGAAAACCAACAATAAAGCAAACAGATGCTGGGAGTACCGTAATTGCACGAACAAGGACTGTCCGGCTTACGGGCAGGATACCGTACCTTGCTGGGAAGCGACCGGACATAGGTTTGAGGACAAGGTATTTTCCAGGCCCGAGGAGAAATTGATCCAATGCTGCTTCAAGTGCGGCTTTTTCACTCAACTCAAGCATAGGCTCAAAGGCAGAAGGTGGGCCGACATAACCCTCTTGGAGACCCTCGAGGAAGCACTCATTCGGTCCTCCAAGTACTCACGCAAGGTGGAAGACCTCTACATGGAGGTGATACGGCGCAGCAAGCTAATGAACCTCCTGGGTGAGGTCAGCAAGATCATTGCGCGTCTAGATAGAGAGGAGGATATAATCCTGGCCATCCTGACGGTGATCACAGCCCGTGAGGGATTGGGATTCAACCGCGCCTTTGTCTTTCTTAGGGGACCCGAATATGGACTCATGAGGGGAAAATACGCCCTGGGACCTTCCTCTCCGGAAGAAGCCGAAGCGATCTGGAAGATTCTGGACAAGGACGATGTCGCATCGCTGGAGAAGCTTGTGAGCAAAGGCCAGAAGCTTCGTTACTTGAAGAACAGTCCCCTTACCAGGATCACTGCCAGGCTTTCAATCCCCCTCAATGATGCGAAGGGGATCATCTCAAGAGGGATAGACGAGATACGTTTCATCAAGAAGGAAGAACTGGAATCCACGAACGACCGGAAGATAGCTTCCCTGCTTGGCCTGGAGGATTTTTGCGTTTGCCCGATTGCAACAGTGGAGGACAAGCTGGGGATACTCATAGCGGATAACATATTCACGAAAAAAGAGATCACTGCAGAAGACGCCCATCTTCTCGAAATGGTGGTAAACCACGCCACTACATCGTTGAGGGCGGCTCAATTGAAGGAGTCCCTCAACAAGAATATAGAGAGCTTGAAAATGACGTACCGTAAACTGAAGGCCAACGAGGAGAGGATGCTGAAGGCGGAGATGCTGGCGATATCGGGAGAGCTTACATCATCGGTAATACACGAGATAAAGAATCCGCTTGTGGCAATCGGCGGTTTCGCAAAAAATCTGTTGAACTCCGAAAGTTTGAGTAAGAGCGAGAAAGAAAAGGTGGAGATCATTATCAAGGAGGCGCTGAGACTCGAGCAATATCTTGAAAAACTTCAATCGAAGGTGACCGAACCGACGCTCGAGAGCGGTAACATAAACGAGGTTCTGGAAAACAACTTTCATCTCCTTCAAATGGATTTCAGCGAGAGAAACGTTAAACTTATCAAGGACCTGTCACAGGGCATCCCCGAGATACTGTTCGATGTAGTGAAGATCAGCGAGGTATTCATGAACGTTGTGCAAAACGCACTGGAAGCGGTAGGTGATAACGGGGAGATCAGGGTGAGGACTTGGGAGAATAACGGTTATGTGAATGTGGAGATCTCCGATAACGGTTCTGGGATATCGAGTGATTGCTTGACCAAGATATTTACACCATTCTTCACGACCAAGGAACACGGTTCGGGGCTTGGATTGGCCATTGCACACAGCATCATCAAGGATCACGATGGGGATATCTCGGTCACGTCCTCGAAAGGCGAGGGTACATCTTTCGTGATAAAGCTACCGGGCAACAGGGTAAAAAGCATGGCTTGAGCACCCGAACGGTATGGCACTTACACGGAGTAATCTAGATTTCTATAAAAGGATTGATTGAAAGATCCCGCTCCTTTCTATGGTCGGACCTCCCGCCATGGAGGATGGGTCTATCGGCCGCTGTCGGCGCTTTTATCGCCGTAACACCAACGGTCGGGATACAGACGGTAGCGGTTGTCGCAATCGTTTCGGCGATAAAGGGCAACAGGGCTCTAGCGCTCCTCGCCTCCGGTATTGCCAATCCGTGGACCCTACCATTCATCTATTACCTGGATTACAGGATGGGCTCGATCTTTACGGGAACTCGAACGCAGATAAGGGTGACCGGATGGATCACACCCTCAACCGCCGGCGGGATTTTTATTCAGACGCTTCTGGGATCGATTGTCGTCGGTATCGCTCTGGGAGTCGCTATATGGACGGTTGTTACGGTGTTTTTCAAGGTCCGCTCCGGCTGCCGCTGCAGAAAGTCGGTAATTGACATAGTCCGGTGAATGGGTTATCCTGCAATTCCTTTTGTCCGCCGTTTCAACAGTGGATCGTACATTCATAATATATGGAGCCAGGTACCGGCATGGTATACCATAAGAGCACAGTTCAACTGTACACGGGTAATGGTAAGGGCAAGACCACCGCATCCATAGGTGCGGCGCTACGGGCGGTGGGTCACGGTAAGAGGGTTGTGATCATACAGTTCATGAAGGGACGGATGTACGGTGAGCTATACGCAGCGGAAAAGATCGATGGATTGAGTATCGAACAGTATGGGCGGGATGAATTTGTGAATCCCGAGAAACCCGATCCCGTCGATATAGAGCTCGCAAAGAGAGGGTGGGCGAGGGTGGAAGAGCTGGTCGAGAAGGGAGAAGCGGATCTTTTGATACTTGACGAGATCAATGTGGCGGTCGCATTCGGTTTATTAACGGTCGAATGCGTTCTGGATCTTATCGATAGACGGCCGGAGGGCATGGAGTTGATTCTTACCGGGCGCTATGCGCCCGGGGAACTGATAGATCGAGCCGATACAGTTACGGAGATGAAGGAGATCAAGCACCATTACCAGAAGGGCATCGAATCCAGGAAAGGAATAGAGTACTGATATTTTATGAGAGGCCGAGTCGACTTAGATGCGCTCATAGAGAGAATGTTTCGAGGTGAGGTGTCCGCTGCAGCAAGACTGATCACAATAATCGAGGACGGCGGCTCCGATACCGAAAAGGTGATGGAACGGATCTTCCCCGAGGTGAAGGGTTCGTACAGGGTAGGATTCACGGGGCCCCCGGGTGCCGGAAAGAGCAGCATCGTCTACAGGCTTTCGAAGCTGTTCAGTGATAGAAAATCCGAAATAGGTATAATCGCTGTTGATCCTACGAGCCCATTCAGCGGGGGAGCTCTACTGGGTGACAGGATACGTATGCAGAAACTCTCCGAAGATCCAAGGATATTCATCCGCAGTCTGGCCAGCAGGGGTAATCTGGGAGGCATATCTAACTGCACTGACGAGGTGGCCGACCTTTTGGATGCATTCGGGAAGGATCTGATCCTGGTGGAAACGGTGGGAGTCGGACAGTCGGAACTGGAGATAGCGGAAAAGACACATACCGTAGTGATAATACTCGTCCCGGAATCGGGTGACGGCATTCAGGCTATGAAGGCGGGCCTCATGGAGATAGGGGATATCTTCGTGATGAACAAGGCCGATCATTCTGATGCCGAGCTCGCCGCCAGAGAAATCGAGGATTCCCTCAGGTTGAAGAGCGAGCGGAAGGGAGCCTGGTCGCCGCCGGTTATGCTGACATCAGCACTCGAAGGAAACGGCATGGAAGAGCTGGCGGAAAAGATCGAGGAGCATCGCAGCTATCTGTCACGCGAGGGATTGCTGCGGGAAAAACGAAAGCAGATACTGCGTTCACGTGTAAGGGATACCTTCGTAGGCAGGATCGAAAAAAGAATTTGGCAAGATCCTTCTATAACTGAATTCATAGATAACAAGATGGAAGATATCTATCAGGGACGGCTGACACCCTACATGCTCGTAAGAGAATTGGAAGAACTGATAAGCCTAAAGTAAATGTAATGGCTAGAGAGGTGAAAGAACCGTGATTGATGGCAAAGATGAATCGAATTTCAAAAAAGCCTCCGAGAAATTCTGGGGAACGTACAATAATTGCCCCGTGCAGGACTTGGATTTTACAACGGTGTCTTCCGAGCAGGTCAATCCCATATACACCCCGGACGATGTCTCCGAGCTTCAGTACGATCTGGATTTGGGTTTCCCCGGGCAGTATCCATTCACCAGGGGGGTTTACCCCACGATGTACCGCGGAAGACTCTGGACCATGAGGCTCTTTTCCGGTTTCGGATCAGCACGGGATACGAACAGGAGATACCACTACCTGCTCAAGCACGGGCAGATGGGATTGAGCGTAGCTTTCGACATGCCGACGATAATGGGGTATGATTCCGATCACAAACGCTCGGAGGGGGAAGTAGGCAAATGCGGCGTAGCCATCGATTCGCTTCGCGATATGGAGGTTCTCTTCGATGGAATAGACCTGTCCGGGATAACGACGTCGATGACGATCAATGCCCCTGCTTCCATTCTCCTGGCCTTCTATCTCAGCGCAGGCGAGAAGAAGGGATCACGTTTCGATCAGATGGGCGGAACGATACAGAATGACATTTTGAAGGAGTATATCGCCCAGAAATCATGGATATTTCCTCCTGAACCTTCCATGAGGATCATCACCGACATTCTGGCCTTTTGCTCTAACCACGTACCGAAATGGAACACTATCAGCATCAGCGGGTATCACATCCGTGAAGCGGGAAGCACTGCGGTTCAGGAGCTCGCCTTTACGCTCGCAGATGGTTTCGCGTATGTCGAGGCGGGGATAGCGGCCGGATTGGATGTAGATGCATTCGCACCCCGACTTTCATTCTTCTTCAATTCACATCTGGATTTCTTCGAGGAGATAGCCAAATTCAGAGCGGCAAGGAGGATCTGGGCAAGAAGAATGAAGGAGAAATACGGAGCGAAAGATGAACGATCGCTGCTGCTACGGTTTCATACGCAAACGGCCGGATGTTCTCTAACCGCGCAACAACCTGAGAACAATATAGTTCGGACAGCTTACCAAGCTCTGTCGGCGGTTCTCGGAGGCACTCAATCTCTTCACACGAATTCCATGGATGAGACCCTTGCGCTGCCTACCGAGAAGGCCGCCACTATCGCTCTGAGGACCCAGCAGTTGATCGCACATGAAACCGGAGTTATCAATACGATCGATCCTCTGGCGGGAAGCTATTTCATCGAGTCGAAAACGAGAGAGATGGAAGAGAAGGCCGAGGAGTATTTTGAGAGGATAGACGAGCTCGGAGGCGTTGTTAAGGCGATTGAGAAGGGTTTCTTTCAGCGGGAGATAGGGAAAGCCGCTTACAGGTATCAAAAGGAAGTGGAAGCGGGGAGGAAGGTTATAGTAGGCGTTAACAGATTCAGGAGCGATGACGATGAGCTGGAGATCCCCCTGCTGAAAATCGATCAGAGAGTCGAGGAGGAGCAAAAGGAATCGCTGAAAAAGCTGCGCTCGGAAAGGGACAATGACAAGGTCTCCAGGGAGCTCGAGAGACTATTGGAAGCGGCAAGAGGAGCGGAAAATATAATGCCGGTGATTCTTGATTGTGCTCGTTGCTACTGCACGGAAGGTGAGATTATAGGAGAGTTGAAGAAGGTTTTCGGAGAATATCAGGAACCTCCGCTTTTTTAAAGCATAGTGACATGATACCCGGAAGAAAGGGAGAGGTATGGGTACCAAGATCAGAGTTCTTGTGGCGAAACCCGGTCTTGACGGCCACGACAGGGGAGCCAAAGTAGTTGCCAATGCTTTGAGGGATGCTGGAATGGAAGTGATATACACGGGGCTTCACCAGACGCCGGAGATGATCGTGGAGTCAGCAATACAGGAAGATGTGGATGTGGTCGGATTGAGCATTCTCTCGGGAGCTCATCTAACCATGTTTCCAAGGGTGATAAAGCTTTTAAAAGAGAAAGGAGCGGAGCACATCAAGATATTCGGCGGTGGAATAATCCCGGATGAAGATATCGATAGGCTCAAGGAGATTGGTGTCGACAGGATTTTCGGTCCGGGAACCGATACGGGTGACATCATCGGTTATCTGAAGGAACAATTCAAAGAATGATCGAGCTGATAGCGTGAACAATGGGATGTAGATATCGGTTTACATCAATAGGAGGATGGATCCATGGGCGATGTTGTAATAGTGAGCGCTGCTAGGACGGCGATCGGTAAGTTTCTCGGAGCCTATTCGTCATTTTCCGCGACACAGCTTGGTAGCTTCGCGGTAAAGGAAGCTATCAAGAGAGCGGGGATATCCGGAGAGCAGGTAGATGAAGTCATTATGGGGAACGTGCTGGGAGCCGGTCTCGGCCAGAATCCAGCCCGCCAGGCCGCCATTCACGGAGGTGTGGATGTGAAAGCGGCGGCTATGACGATCAACAAGGTGTGCGGCTCCGGCTTGAAGGCGGCGGTTCTCGGAGCGCAGGCTATTATGCTTGGAGATATGGAAATAGTAGTGGCCGGAGGCATGGAGAGCATGAGTAATGCCCCGTACATACTTCGCAAGGCCAGGACGGGGTATCGCCTAAACGACGGGAGCCTGGTCGATGCAATGGTTTATGACGGGCTCTGGGATGTTTTCAATGATTTCCACATGGGCAATACGGGGGAGCTTGTATCGGAGAAGTATAATATTTCGAGAGAAGAGCAGGATGAATACGCCCATAATAGCCATAGAAAGGCTCTCGAAGCTCATGAAAATGGAGGATTTGCGGAGGAGATCTTTCCCGTTGAGGTGCCTCAGAGGAAGGGGGAACCCATAGTCGTCGACCGCGATGAAGGACCCAGGAAGGGCACTTCCGCCGAGGGAATGGCCAAGCTCAAGCCAGTATTCAAGAAGGATGGGACTGTTACGGCGGGTAACGCCTCCCAGATCAGCGACGGATCTGCTGCGGTTGTCTTGATGTCGGAGGAGAAGGCCGGCAAGATGGGGATCAAGCCGCTGGCAAGAATCACAGGATATGCAACGGGTGGGATGGAACCCGAATGGGTGATGATGACCCCGGTGGTTACAGTACCGAAGCTGCTGGATAGAACGGGGCTCAAGATAGATGACTTTGATCTTATCGAGCTCAATGAGGCATTTGCAGTGCAGCCCTGCGCCGTAATGAAGGAGCTCGGTATGGATCCAGATAAGGTGAATATTCACGGGGGAGCCGTGGCGCTGGGTCATCCGATAGGATGTTCGGGAACGAGAATTCTGGTCACGCTTATATACGCGCTGAAGCAGACGGGTGGAAAGAAGGGACTGGCCACGCTATGCCTCGGTGGAGGTAACGCCGTAGCCATGAGCATAGAGATGATCTGAACTATACGGCCTCAACGCAGTTCAGGTTAGTCAAAAGCGACCATTCTTGCGGTCGTCGATAAAGGTATGGTTCGTGAAAGGAGATCGAGATGGCGGTAAGCAGTGTGACCGTGATTGGTGCGGGCACGATGGGAAACGGAATAGCACAGGTATTTGCATATAGCTCATTTCCGGTTACTATGATAGACGTAAAGGACGAATTCCTGGAACGTGGTATGGCCTCCATCGACAAGAGCCTGTCCCGTTTGGTAAAAAAGGATCTGATAGACGAGAGTGCAAAATCGGAGATCCTGGGTAGGGTGACGCCAGCAACGGAGTTAGGCGAAGCGGCCACCGCCGATCTGGTGATAGAAGCGATCTTCGAGGATCTTGAGGTGAAGGCAGATGTATTCAGCAAGCTGGATGGCATATGCGGACAGGATACGATCTTTGCCAGCAACACATCCTCGATTTCGATCACGGCCCTGGCAGCGGGGACTTCCCGCCCCGAACGGTTCATAGGCATGCACTTCATGAATCCCGTTCCTGTCATGAAGCTTGTCGAGGTCATCAGGGGATTGGCGACCGATGACGAGACGACTAATGAAGTGCTGGAGCTTTCGAGGAAGCTAGGCAAGGTCCCGGTTGAGGTCAACGACTATCCAGGCTTCGTCTCGAACAGGGTTCTGATGCCGATGATCAACGAGGCCGCATACTGCCTGATGGAGGGAGTGGCGACAGCCGAGGCGATCGACGAAGTAATGAAGCTGGGCATGAATCATCCTCTTGGCCCGCTGGCCTTGGCCGATCTGATAGGACTGGATGTATGTTTGAATATACTGGGTGTTTTACAGGACGGACTTGGAGATCCTAAATACCGCCCCTGCCCTCTCCTGAGGAAGATGGTCGCAGCCGGCCGCCTGGGCAGAAAGACAGGTCGTGGATTCTATGTCTACGGAGAAAAGTAATAGCTGACGGATTACAGGCTCGGCCCTTTCGACATAGATGCCAGCGAACCTGGATACCTTCGTATGACGGTTGATAGCTGACGGATTATTTCTCTATTAGCTCTATCAGTACGCGTGATGTTGATTTGGGGTGCAGGAATGCCACCATCTTTCCCTCGGCTCCTGTCCTCGGCTCCTTGTCTATAAGCTGCAGGCCTTCAGCGGCGATTTCCTTCATGACCCTGGAAATGTCTTCGACCTCGAAGCAGAGGTGGTGAATGCCCGGTCCGTTCTTTTCGATGAATCTCGATACCGGGCTGTTCTCTCCAATCCCCTCGAGAAGCTCTACTTTCGTATTGCCGGTTTCGAGGAATGCTATTTTCACACCTCTATCGGGGACGGTTTTCTCTTCGATAAACTCGAGTCCCAGTATATCCACGAAGATCTTCCTGGCTTCATCGAGATCGGTGACAGCCACACCGATGTGGTCGATATTTTGGAGCCTTTCGGTCATACAGCTACCTCCGGAGATTATCGGTGCTTCAGGTTCATTGAATGCTCGAGGCCGGATTGTACCTTCCGAATACTTTTTCCAACGCTGCGGATATCTCCCCGAGCGTGCACTCGCCCCTTACGGCGTTGATGATGACGGGCATGAGGTTCTCCCCGTTCGCCGCAGCAGTTTCTACATCCTTCAATAGTTCCTCGACCCTTGGATTATTGCGTTTCCTTCTGAGCTCCACAAGCTTGGCGGCCTGGCTTTCCGCCACTGCTGTGTTGATCCTGAAGTCTCCACGGTGCGCCGTGCTGCCGTCCGTATACTTGTTGACTCCTGTCACGGGGATATCGCCGGACTCTACACCTTTCTGGTATATGTAAGCGCTTCTTCCAATTTCCTTCTGTGGGAATTGTTTTTCGATAGCCTTTATCATTCCACCCATACCCTCGATCTTTCCCATGAGGGCGAGTATTTTCTCTTCCAGCACGCACGTAAGATTCTCGACGAAGTAACTACCTCCAAGCGGATCTATCGTATCGCATACTCCGGATTCCTCTGCTATCACCTGCTGGGTCCTGAGTGCGGTGAGCGCGGCCTCCTCAGAAGGTAAGCTGAGCGCTTCATCCTTCGAGTTCGTGTGCAGTGACTGGGTTCCTCCCATTACTGCGGCAAGCGCTTGAAGTGTGACCCTTATGACGTTGTTCTCGATCTGCTGAGCTGTGAGAGAGCAGCCGGCGGTCTGTGTGTGAAACCTCAGAAGCAGTGATTTGCCATTCTGGGCCTGGAATCTCTCCCTCATGAGCCTTGCCCATATCCTTCGTGCGGCTCTGAACTTGGCGACCTCCTCGAAGAAATTGTTGTGCACGCAGAAGAAGAAGGAAAGCCGCGGTGCGAATTCATCGACGTTCAGACCCGCCTCCTTGGCGGCTTTGACGTATTCCACGGCGTCCGACAGGGTGAATGCGATCTCCTGGACGGCCGTGGATCCGGCCTCCCGGATGTGGTAGCCGCTTATGCTTATAGTATTCCAGGAAGGAGTGTTATCTTTGCACCATGAAAAGATGTCCGTAACGATCCTTATTGAATGTGCAGGCGGGAAGATATAGGTCCCCCTTGCATAGTATTCCTTCAGGATATCGTTCTGAATCGTACCGGATATCTTTGAAAGCGATGTTCCGGTCTCTTCGGCGAGGACCGCATACATCGCAAGGAGGATCGCCGCAGTAGCGTTGATTGTCATTGATGTGCTGACGCGGTCGAGAGGGATGTCCTTCAGCAAGGTTCTGAAGTCATCCAGGCAATCGACTGCGACACCAACTCTTCCAACTTCGCCTTCAGCCATATAATGATCCGAGTCATACCCCATCTGTGTAGGCAGGTCGAAGGCTATGGACAGCCCGGTCTGACCTTTGTCGAGAAGATAACGAAACCGTTTGTTGGTCTCCTCGGCCGATCCGAACCCGGCATACTGGCGCATTGTCCAGAGCCTGCCCCGATACAGCGTCGGGTATACGCCGCGGGTGAATGGGAACGAGCCCGGGAAACCGAGGTTTTCCCCGTAATTATCCTCCTGCGAATCCATAGGGCCGTACAGCGGCTTGATCTCGATGTCCGATGTAGTAACGAAGCGGTCTCTTCTTTCCCCTCTTTTTTCCCTAAAAGGCGAATATACTTCTCGCCACCAGCTTTCGAAGCGGTCGGAAATATCAGATTTATCATGCATCAAGAGACCTTTCCTGTTCTTAAAGAGGTATATTGCCGTGCTTTTTGGGTGGGAGTGTCTGTCTCTTGTTCAGGAGATTTTCCAGTGCGTTGATTATCATGGGCCTTGTGTTCTCCGGTATGATCACATCGTCGATATAGCCGAGAGCAGCCGCGACGTAAGGATTCTCGAACGCGTCCATGTAGTTGTCGACGTATTTTTTTCTTGCCGCATCGGGATCATCGGCTGAATTTATTTCCTTCCTGTATAGAATGTTAACCGCCCCTTCCGCACCCATGACGGCCAGTTCAGCGGTTGGCCAGGCGATGTTGTAGTCGCTTCGTATGTGCTTGCTGGACATCACGCAGTACGCTCCTCCGTACGCTTTTCTCGTTATAACGGTCAGCTTTGGAACTGTAGCTTCACAGTAAGCAAAGATAAGCTTGGCGCCGTGTTTTATGATACCTCCCCATTCCTGGTTGGTGCCCGGCAGGAATCCAGGGACATCCTCGAATGTGATGAGGGGGATGTTGAAAGCATCGCAGAACCTGACGAAGCGGGCACCCTTGGAAGAGGAATCTATGTCGAGGACTCCCGCTAGGTGGGCGGGCTGATTGGCTACTATGCCGACCACATGGCCGTTCAATCTTGCGAATCCGATAACGATATTCATGCTCCATAGCGGCTGGACCTCTAGAAACGTTCCGTCATCGACAACCAGATGGATAACGTCCTTGATATCGTAAGCGGATCTGGGATTGCTGGGCACAATGCTGTTTAGGATTGATTCCGTTCTTGAAGGATCATCCTCCGGTGCTTCGTAAGGCGGGTCTTCCATGTTGTTCTGCGGGAGGTAGGAGAGAAGGTCTCTGATGAGCTCGATGCAATCCTCATCATCCTCCGCCATGAAGTGCGCCACGCCGCTCTTGCTGTTGTGGGCGAGGGCTCCACCGAGCTCCTCCTGGGAAACATCCTCGTGAGTGACCTTCTTTATTACCGCAGGGCCTGTAATGAACATATGACTGGTCTTGTTGACCATGACGATGAAATCGGTCAATGCCGGCGAGTAAACGGCGCCGCCGGCACTGGGGCCCATTATAGCCGATATCTGAGGGATTACTCCCGATGCCAGTGTATTTCTCAGAAATATGTCCGCGTAGCCGCCGAGGCTCGTTACGCCTTCCTGTATCCTGGCCCCACCGCTGTCGCATAGGCCGATGACCGGAGCCCCGCTGTCCATCGCAAGGTCCATCAGTCGCGTGATCTTACCCGCATTGGCCTCGCTCAGGGAACCTCCGAATATGGTGAAATCCTGTGCAAATGCGAATGTGTTTCTACCATTGATCTGGCCGTAGCCGCATACGACGCCGTCGCCAACGAACTTGTTTTCGGCCATACCCGGCCATGTGGACCTGTGGGTCACGAAAACACCCACCTCCTGAAACGTGTCTTCATCAAACAGAATGTGTATTCTCTCGCGCGCCGTGAGCCTGCCGGAGTCATGGATCTTCTTGATACGCTCCCTGCCTCCTCCAAGCAGTGCCTGTTCCCTCATCCGATCAAGTTCCTTGAACTTGTCCTCTTTTTCTTTCAAGTAATCCGCCTCCTATCGAGAGGTTTCAGGATTATAGAGCCGGCTCCTTCAGTGACCGGACACATATATCAGCAACCCGTGTCATTATCTGCGCTCTGTTATAGGACAGCATGCCGGGGGCGATATGTCGAATGACAACGTATTAATTCTATGC
>Ga0180431_10000431_pt1 | contig 60793 bp, 42 predicted proteins | sample SS_ome_11_FD_132459 | JGI IMG/M metagenome (GOLD analysis project Ga0180431, IMG submission 132459) | Hypersaline lake sediment archaeal communities from the Salton Sea, California, USA - SS_1_MS_1 metaG | ecosystem: Environmental > Aquatic > Non-marine Saline and Alkaline > Hypersaline >... | reverse complement strand
GTCGCCGCCATCTCCCGGGCCGGCTTCAACCTCGTCCGCATCCATCATATTGACGGCGTGGAGGGGCTGCTGCCTCTGGAGCGTGCCGGTGATCCCCAGCGCCTTGACCCCGAGAAGCTCGACTGTGTTGACTACTGGATATTCCGGCTGAAGCAGGCCGGCATCTATGTCTATCTCGACTTGCTCGATTTCCGGACCTTCAGCGAGACCGAGGGTGTTACCAATGCCGCTGCGCTGGGCCGTGCCGCCAAGCCTTACGCCGTCTTCGACAATACCCTCATCGAGCTGCAGCAGCAGTATGCCCGCCGGCTGCTCATCGAGCACGTCAATCCCTACACCGGTCTGACCTACGCCCAGGACCCGGCCATCGCCATGATCGAGATCTGCGACGAAAACGGCCTCTACTTCGCCCGCAAGCGCTGGGGCGATCTGGTCGAGCCGTACCGCAGCCAACTGCGCCGCCAGTTCAACCAGTGGCTGATCGAGCGCTACGGCGACACCCCGACCTTGGCCGAGGCCTGGACTGATGTCGAGGGCCATGAGGGGCTGCTGGCCGGCGAAAGCCTGGAGGAAGGCACGGTCTGGCTGTTCCCGGAGGCCGGGATGCCGGCCAAGTTCCCGGCGGCCCAGGCCGGCGAGAGTCAGCGCCTGCAGCGTGGCCGTGCCGCCGACCGCCGCCTGTTCATCAACAGCGTACATGCCGAGTATCTGCGCCGCCTCAGCACCTATCTGCGCCGTCGTGGCGTCCAGGTCCCGATCACGGCCGTGCTCGACTTCAACCACGTCGCCGACATGCGCACCGTGGCTGACCAGCTCGATTTCATCGGCACCAATTTCTACTACGACCATCCCTCCTGGCGCGCCGGCAACGAGTGGCATCTGCCGGCCTTCCATGAGGACCTCAATCCGCTGGCTGATACCCGCACCGAGACCTTCATCCCTCGCACGCTGGTCAGTCGCGTATGGGGCCGCGCCTCGGTAGTGCGCGAATGGAACGTGTGCTGGCCGAATCGTCACCGCGCTGCCGGTATGGTCGAGGCCGCCGCCTACAGCGCCCTCCAGGACCTCGACGCGGTGATACTCTTCACCTATGACCTGCTCGATGCCAAGCACCGCGTGGAGTTTTTTGATGTCCGCCGCGATCCCACGCGCTGGGGCCTGATGGGACTTTGCGCTCGTATCTTCCTGCAGGGCGACCTGCGACCGGCTCGCTACCGCGTCGCGATGGGCTTCTCCAAAGTGGACAGCTTCTATCCCACCTGGCAGCCGATGCCCACGGAGGCCTACAAGCTGGGATGGGTCTGTGGATTCCACACGCTCTTTTTCGACGAGAAGGCTCCCGCCGGCGGTCCGGACTTGCTGATGGCCTCGGGCCGCTCCGCCGGCGGCGTCTATGACCGCGACAATACGCTCATCTGCAGCAACTGGGACGCCGAGGACCTGCTCGACCACCAGCGCGACCAAAGCCTCGAGCACAAGAGCGGCTATCAGGTCGCGACCGTTCCCGGAGATTATGTTTATTACACCTTCGGCGGCACCATGTTCTCCGCCGGCCACAAGGACCGCTTGCAGACCGATCCCGCCTTCCTGGTGGCGGATGTCAAGGCCCAGGACTTGCGCCCTATCGGCATTGATGCCGCCGGCGAAGGCTGTGTCGGCTTTCGCGATGTGCGCCGCAACAATTATGTATTCCGACGGCTCACGGCTCATCAGAAGCTGCGGGTGGCGCTGGATGCCCTCGGCCAGATCTTCGGCGCACCCATTTCCCACGATTACGTCAACACCGGTGTGTACAGGTCCGATACTGGCCAGATTACTCGCGACCTCAACGCCGGCTTGCTGAGGGTTGATGCCCCTTGTTTGCACGCGGTGGCGGGCGCTCTCAGCAACTCCGCCGGGGCCAAGACTTCGCAGTTGCAGGTGACCACTGCCTCCCCAACCGGCGCGGTTATCTGGGCAAGTCTTGACGGCAAGTCGCCTACGGCGTCGCAGCATTGGGTACTCAAGATGGCGACGGTGGCGGCCAATACCGGCCAGAGCATGAGGCTGCATTACTCGAACGCTGAGAAGACCGTCTATGTGCTGGAGCAGCTGGGTGACGCGCCGATTACGACGCTGGCGGAGAAGACCTCGCGGCCCACGGTGGTATCCCTGGCCGGGCGCGAGGTCTTGCGCATCTATCTGCAAAACGGCACCTGGGAGTTGGTCTATGAGCAGAGCCGCTATTACCTCTCATGCGACACCGCCGGTGTGCAGGTGGAGCTCCCCGGCTTAGGGCCGACGGTCAGCGTGGCTGCGGTAACTGATGGTGCGCCCGCATCGCCGCAGTCACAGCCTCAGCCCTTCGCCTATCCGCAGGCCTTCACCTTAGTACTGGTAACTCGCCCTTGAGATTCTTGCAGGAAGCCGCCTGTCGGAAGATGAAATGGAGGCTGCACCAGGTAGTTCGCAATGTGCAGGGAGGACGCCATGTCAGACTCGCGGTTCGACAATGTATCGCCGCTGGACTTCCGCTACTACGGTCCCGATGACCGGCTTCGGGCCATGCTGGACCCTTACGTGACCGAGCGGGGTCGCGTCCATAGCGAGGCAATGGTCGAGGCGGCCGCGGTCGCAGTCCTGGCCCGTCGCGGCGTCTGTTCGCAGGCCGTGGCCGATGAGGTTGCCGCCGCTGCCGAGGCCGTCTCAGCGGAGGCCGTGGCCCATGAGGAGGCGCGCATTCATCACAATATCCGCGCTCTGGTCAACGTCCTGCGCAGCCAGGTCAGCGATGCAGCCAAGCCCTACGTGCACCTCTGCCTGACCAGCTTTGATGTGATTGACACGGCGGTGGCGTGGCGGCTGCAGCAGGCGGCTTACCGGGGGATACTTCCACAACTGGCCGAGCTTCAGCGCGTGCTGCTAGACCTGGCCCGCCGCGAGGCCGACCGTCTTCAGATCGGTCGCACCCACGGCCAGCATGCCGTCCCGATTACCTTCGGCTTCGCCCTGGTCGGCTTTGTCAGCCGGCTGGGCGGGCGGATCGAGGCAATTAAGGCGGCCGCCGACAACCTCTGCGGCAAAATCAGCGGAGCCGTCGGCGCCTACAATGCCAGCGCCTTGTTTTTCGATGACCCGGATGCGTTCGAAGCCGAGGTCTTAGCCGAGTTGGGCCTCAAAGCCTCGCCCAGTTCCACGCAGATAGTCGAGCCGGAGCCGGTGGCTGATTACTATCATGCGCTGATCTCCACTTTCGGCGTCCTGGCCGATCTGGCTGATGACATGCGCCACTTGCAGCGCACCGAGATCGCCGAGGTGGGGGAGAAGTTTGAGGCCGAGCAGGTTGGCTCCTCGACCATGCCGCACAAGCGCAATCCCTGGAACTTCGAGAATGTCAAGAGCATGTGGAAGGCCTTTATGCCCCGGATGGTCACGGTCTATGCCGACCAGCTCTCCGAGCACCAGCGCGATTTGAGCAATTCGGCTTCCTCGCGCTTCAATCCGGAGATAATCGTGGCCCTGGCCAACAGTGTCCAGCGGCTGAGAGGAATCATGTCGAAGCTGGTCACTGACGAAGCGCGGATGGCGCGGAACTTCGCGATGACTTCGGGGATGGTGGCCGCTGAGCCGGCGTACATTCTGCTGGCGGCGCACGGTCATCCCGACGCTCACGAGACGATGCGCAAGCTGACCTTACAGGCTCAGGCCAGCGGCCGGCCGTTGTGGGACCTGCTTTGCGAAGACGAGGCCTTGGCTCCTTACCTGCAGCAGTTGACCGAGGCGCAGCGGGCGATCTTGCAGGACCCGGCGGCCTACACGGGGATTGCGGCCGACAAGACCAGGGCCCTGTGCGACGACTACGAGCGCCGCTTAGCGGTACTGATGGACGAGCTAGAATGACAAGACTGTTGCGTAGCGCTACGCGGCCGGCGACTGTGATGGCGAGTCCAGTCAGACCTATAATCCATAATCGCAGCGGTCGGGTGTTTGGCCCACCTATCCCCCTTTTGCTTCCCCCTTCCCGGGTACCCACGCCAAAGGCGTGGGTGAGGAAGGGGGTTAGGGGGTTAGGAAACATAATTGCGTGGGTCGGGCAAGCCGAAAGGCAACGTCTCAGCCTTTTGGCGCGTAGGTCGGGCTTTCCAGCCCGACGCCGTTGCCTTTGAGTCGTTTGGAGGGGCCGCATACGAGGCGGAAGCTTAGCTTCCGCCGAGAATCCGGCCCAGCCGTTGTCGTTGTCCCCTCTCCCTGGGAGAGGGCCAGGGTGAGGGCCGCCGTTGCCCCGTCGCTTGCGCCCGATTGCAGACATAGTCATACCTAATCCCCTCAACAGGGAGGTGGCCCGTGTCACTGCTAGGCCTTGACATCGGCAGCACCGGCGTAAAGGCGGTCGCCTTCGATCCCCAGGGCGCGATCGTGGCCCAGGCCTACCGTGAGTATCCGGCGCAGTACCCTAGGCCTGGCTGGATTGAGTTGGACCCCGCCCAGGTCTGGGATGCTATCTTGGCCGTGCTCAACGAGATTGCCGCGAGCACCGCCGGCGATCCGGCCCAGGCCTTGTGCATGTCCACGATGGGGGAGGCGATCACCCCAATTGACGCCGACGGGGAGTACCTATACAACACCATCATGTCGGCTGACGGGCGCGCGCTGTCGCAGGCCAAGTCATGGCGCGAAACGCTAGGGGCCGAGCGCGTTTTCGAGATCACCGGCATGCCGCTGCACCCTAGCTTCTCGATCAACAAGCTGATGTGGCTGCGCGAAAACCAGGCGCAGGTCCACCGGTGCGTCAGCAAGTACCTGATGTGGCCGGACCTGGTGACTTTCAAGCTGGGCTTGCCGCCGCGGATTGACTACAGCCTGGCCGGGCGCACGATGGCGCTCGACATCAGGAAGAAGCAGTGGTCGCCGGAGATGCTGGAGGTCGCAGGCATAGATATGGAGCTGCTGGCCGAGCCGATCGCTCCGGGCGAGGTAATCGGCCCACTCGGCTCTCGGGGGGCCGAGCTGACCGGTTTGCCGGCGGAGTGTCTGGTGGTCGCCGGCGGCCACGATCAGCCGATGAATGCTCTCGGCGGCGGAGTCATCCGTCAGGGCCAGGCGGTTGACGGCATGGGCACCGTCGAGTGCGTCACCACCGCCTTCGAGGAGCCGATGCTCACCGCGCCGATGCGCAAGTGGAACTACTGCTGCTATCCACACGTGGTCGCGGGCATGTATGTCACCCTCGGCTATAATTACACTTCCGGCCGTCTGCTGCGCTGGTATCGGGACAATTTTGCCCTCTACGAGACCGCCCAGGCCCAGCGGGAAAGAGTTGACGTCTATGATGTAATCGTCTCCGATCTTCCCGCCGCGCCCACCGGCGTGCTGGTACTGCCTTACCTGGCCGGCTCCGGCACGCCCTATCTGGACCCTGAGGCCAGCGGCGCCTTTCTGGGATTGACCTTAGCCGCCGATCGCAAGACCGTGGTCAAGGCGATTCTCGAAGGCACCTGTTACGAGCTGAATCTGAACCTAATTCGGATGGCCGAGGGCGGCGTCAATATCGGCCGATTGCGGGCCACCGGTGGCGGCAGCAAAAGCCCGCTGTGGCTCCAGATCAAGGCTGACATCACCGGCCGCGAGGTCGTCACCCTCAATGTCAGTGAGAGCGGCTGTCTGGCCGGGGCGATGCTGGGCGGCGTGGCGGCCGGCGTCTATCGTGATTTGCAGCAGGCCGTCGCCGGCCTTGTCGAGGAGCAGGATACTTACCAGCCGGACCCCGCCAGGCATCGGCAGTACCAGCAGCTTTTCGCGATCTACAAAAACGCGTGGCCGGCAATCGCCGAGCTGGCCCACAAGCTTCGCCGGCAGGAGTGAGTGTAACTCACAATGAGTCCTGAGGTTATCATCGCAGCACTAATCAGTCTGGTTCTCTGGGGCGTCGGTGGAGTCTTCGACAAGCTGGCGCTCAATGCCATGCGCGGGCTCTCGCCGGTGACTGCGGTGATGGCGCGGATGCCTTTTGCCGTGCTGGTTGTCGGCATTGCGGGTTGGTACATGGGCATGTGGGATGATCTGCAGCGGATGGCCCCGATGACCTTTATCTATTTGGCCGCCAGTGCGCTGCTGGCAGCGGTGTTAGGGCAGGCGGCCTATTTCTTTGCAGCCGGCGGCGGCGAGATCTCCAAGGTGGTCGTCTTCACCTCCGCATGGCCTCTGGTGACGGTATTTGTAGCGGCGGCCTGGCTAGGGGAGAGTCTGGCCTGGCAGAAGCTGCTGGGAACTGCCTTGGTCATCAGCGGCCTGATGGTCCTCGCTATCCCCGGCAAGCCCAGAGAAAAATCATAACTACTCACCGAACCCCGTTTTGATTCCCCCTTCCCGGGTACCCACGCCGAAGGCGTGGGTGAGGAAGGGGGCTAGGCGGTTAGGCCGCATTATTCATGAACGCGTAGGTCGGGCATCTCTAGCTTGCATTGTTCGCGAAGGCGTAGGTCGGGCTTTCTAGCCCGACGCCGTTACCAGTCACGGACCAGCCAGGCTAGAAAGCCTGGCCTACGTGGGGTTGCACTGTGTCATTTTCGAGATATTTTAGGAAAGGGCGCTGTGGGGCTGGCAATGGCCTTTGCCGGCAGTTTCGCCTCATCTGCGATGGTCTTCGTGAATAGTGCGGGTTAGGCCAAGCCACAACACCTCTGCCAACGGCGTTGTCTGCGGGCCTGAAGGGATCAAGCCTTGAAGAGATACGTGCTTATCGGCTGTCTGATAGCGATTATCAGTTGGGGTGTAGGTGGTGTCATTGACAAAGTGGCGCTTAACACCATGTCGGGGATGTCGCCGCTGACGGCGCAGTTCTTCCGTTTCGCCGTCGCCACGCTGGCGTTGTGGATATGCGGGGCGTTCACCGGCTTCTACGGCCAGGTGTGCCGCTTGAGCCCTCGCGCCTGGCTCTACATTGTCCTCAGCGGCCTTTTCGGAGTTGGGGTCGGGGGAGCGACATACCTGTTCGCGGTGCAGCTTGGTGAGGTCTCGGAAGTCGCGGTGTTTACTTCGGGCTATCCGGTCCTGACGGTATTCCTGGCGGCCCCGTGCCTGGGCGAGAAGCTGACGTGGAACAAACTGGTCGGCACTCTCATGGTTGTCGGCGGCCTGATGATGCTCTCCCTCTTCAACGGCGTCTAGCGGACTTGCCGTCCTATTCCTCTGCCGATTCCTCTACTACGTCCAGCGCCATCTGGTACGCCGTGTTGCGCGACATCGAGGTCAGCCTCGCTACAACGTCGGCCGCGCTCTTGACCGACACGCCGGATTCGAGAAGCTGCTGCAGCGTCGCCCGAACCGCTGCTTCATCAACCGCGGCTTCGCTGACCTCGTCGCCGGCCTCAATGACTATCACGAACTCCCCACGCGGCTCATTCTCGGCAAAATGCCGGGCAAGCTCGGCGAGCGGCCCGCGCACGAACTCCTCGAACTTCTTGGTAATCTCGCGGCCCACCACCGCATATCTGTCGCCGGCGATTCCAGATAGCTCCTCCAGCGTGGGCCGCAGCCGCTGCGGAGCCTCGTAGAGCACCACGGTCCACGGCTGGGAGGCGACGAGCCTGAAGAACTCCGCCCGCTCTCGGCCCTGGCGCGGCGGATAGCCCAGAAACAGGAAGCGGTCGGCGTTGATACCCGAGGCGCTGAGGGCGGCGGTAAGGGCGCTGGGACCGGGGATGGGGCAGACGGTGATGCCGGCCTCCACGGCGGCTCTGACCAGCTTCGCCCCGGGGTCAGAGACTGCCGGCGTTCCGGCGTCGCTGACATATGCCACAATCTGGCGCTGGCGCAGGCGCTCGATGATCCGCTCCAGCTTGGCCGCCCCGCTGTCACCGTGGAAGCTCTCGGTCGGCTTCTCGATGCCGAAGTGTGACATCAGCTTGGCGATGCGGCGGGTGTCTTCGGCGGCGATCAGGTCGGCGTATTGCAGGGCCTCCAGGGCCCGCTCGGAGATGTCGCTGAGGTTGCCGATCGGGGTCGCCACGATCAGCAGCAGTCCGGACGATCGCGGACGGGAAGACGCGGCTATGGCCTTCACACCTCGCTACTTGCTGCGGTCTAGCTGTTCACCCAGCAGTCACAGACATCGCAGGCCTTGGGCATCCGCCGTTTGAAGGCATTGCGCTCGACCAGGGCAAACACACGCTCCACCGCCTCAGCCTTAGCGCCCTCGGCGGCTATGGCTTCGGCGTCTTTGCCCAGTTCGAGCATGTTATACAGGATCCAGTCGGCCTGCTCGTAACTCAGGCCCAGTTCCCCCTCATCGGTCTGTCCCGGCCACAGGTCGGCTGAGGGCGCTTTATCAATGATTGCCTGCGGCACGCCCAGATACGCTGCGAGCTGTCGCACCTGGGTCTTGTACAGGTCCCCAATCGGGACAATCCCGGCGGCCATATCGCCCCACATGGTCGTATAGCCCAGCATCCCCTCGGTCTTGTTGCCGGTGCCGATGACCATGGCGTGGTGCACTTTGGCCATATCGTAGATGACGCTCATGCGCTCTCTGGCCATCTTGTTGGCTCGCCGAATCTGGCCGGCCTCCGGGAAGCGCGCGAAGTAGCTGTCTATCTGCGGCGTGATCTCGATTACCTCGAAGGCGACACCGAGCTCGGCGGCCACCAGGCAGGCGTGCTCCTGACTGGTCGGGTTGCTGGTGGCATAGGGCATGTTATAGGCCCGGAAATTGTCGGGGCCAATCGCACGGAGGGTCAGATACGCCGACACCGCCGAATCCAGGCCGCCGGACAGCGCGATCACCGCACCATCGAGGCCCGGCTGTGCGATGGCCTCGCGGATGAAGCCGGCGATCCTGTCGGCAGTCGCCTGTTCGTCTATGGCCAGCTCTTCCAGCATCGCTTCGCCAATCGCGACTAGGGGATGTTCATCGGCATAAACGGCATGCCACCGCCCATGCCCGTCTCGCGGACATATTCCAGGTACTCGTCAATCCACTTCTGTTCCTTGGTGGCCAGGTCGTCTTTGTTCATTTCCTCGAACTGCTGCTTGAGTTGCACGTGCGTTCTGTAATCCTTCTCGATGTACGACCGCGCCCAGTCCGAAGCCGACTTGAACGAGCTAATCGCCCTTTCCTCGTCGCCTTTATCCAGCAGCAACTCGCCCAGCCTCATATGCGCGCGCGGCGAGGTCGCCCCCTGCTCGCTGGCCGTGATACTCTCCAGCATCGTGATTGCCTGCTCCAGTTGGCCGGTCTCCTCATAAATCTCGGCCAGTTCGTAGGCCGCCACGATGTTCTCCGGATCGCTGGCCACAGCCTGCTCAATGTATTTCACACCTTCGGCGGTCTTACCCTCGTCGAGCAGTTGGTAGGCCTTCAGCTCCGCATCAATGATCTCGATATCGGCCTGCTCCTGCAATTGCTGCAGGTATTCTCCCCAGGCCCGGTACCTGGCCTGCGCCAGCGCCTGCTGCCGGTATCGCTCTTTGTCTTCCTCGAAGTCATCCGGAATCTCCGCGCGCCGGTCTTCGACCTTGATTATGTGATAACCGAAGCTGGTCTCGATCACCTCGCTGACCTGTCCCGGCTTCAGCGCGAAGGCCGCTTTCTCGAACTCAGGCACCATGCGGCCTTTCCTGAACCAGCCCAGCTCACCGCCCTCTGCGGCATTGCTGTCATCGTCGCTGTACTGCTTAGCCAGCTTGGCGAAGTCGGCGCCGCCCTTGATCTTGCCCAGCAATTCCTCCGCGAGCGCCTTAGCTTTCTGTTTGGCCTGCTCCTCGGAGATCTGCTCCTCGACGCGGCTTTTGGGCTCCTCGGTTCTCTCAGCCGCCTCTTTGGCCTTAGCGCCTTCAGCTTCTTCGTTTGAGGCCTTGGCGGCTTGGTCGTCCGTGGCCTCGGCCTGCTTTTCGTCTTCCCTCATGCCGGCGGGCGTAATCAGAATATGTCGCGCCTTGACCTCGGTGAAGCTGTCCTTGAGCTGTTCGTCGCTCATGGCCGCAGCCGCTTCGACTTTCTCCTTGAGCTTGGCTAGCTGCAGATTGGTCCTGAACGTGTCCTCATCCGGCAAAGCCTTGCGGATACTGTCGCGCAGTTGTTCCAGGGAGATCCGCTTGCGCTCCAGATAATCGCGTAGCGACTTCTTATCCGGAAAGCGCCGCTGCAGTTCCTCCTCGACCATCTGGTCTTTCTCAGCCTCGACGTCCTGGTTCGTGATCTTGATATGTTCGCGCTTGGCCGCCTCCTGCTGAAGCTGCCGGCTGATTATCCCTTGCAGCACGTTAGTTTTCAGAAAGCGCATCTCGGTCGGGTCGAGCTGTTGGGCGAAGCGCCTCTCGGCCAGAGCGAACTCCATGTAGTAATCCTGACGCAAAACCTGCTTGGAGTTGATGGTGGCGACTATGTTGCTGAGCTGCTTGGGTTTCTGGCCGGCGGCCTCGCGGGCCGCTCGCGACGGCGGCCCGAAGGAGAAGTAGGTACCGATCAGCAGCGCGATGATTATCAACACGAATATCATCATTGCCGGACTCAGCAGTTCCAGCCGGCGTTTGCCTTTGCCGACCTTAACGGGTCGGCTGAAGAACTTCCGCATGCGCATAATGGACATAAATTACCAGACTCCTCACGACTGTAACGCCGGCTTGGTTGCTGCTGCTGCCGTCAGTTGTTACTGTTTGTGGATGAGCATCGGGTGGTGACGTTTTCGGCGTGTGTGTGCTTCCGCCGAGAATCCGGCCCAGCCGTTGCCTTGAGTCGTTGAAACGGGCCGCCAACGGCCCTCAGCCCTTCTTCCCCAGTTTCACTTTCATGGAACAGAATCGCCCGCACATCGAGCAGGCTTTCGGATCCAGACTGCCGCGCTCCCCGCGCACATCAATAACGCGGCCCGGATTGAGCGCCAGTTCCCGCATCCTTTCCCAGTCCAGCGCGGCTCGCGCCCTGCTCATTTCATCATCCCAGTCGCGCGCGCCGGGGACGCCTTTGACTATATCGGCGGAGTGGGCGGCGATCCGGCTGGCCATCACACCATCCCACACGTCCTGCGCGTTGGGGAGTCCCAGATGCTCGGCGGGCGTCACGTAGCAGAGAAAGTCAGCGCCGGCGGCGGCACAGATCGCCCCGCCGATCGCCCCGGTGATATGGTCGTAGCCGGGCGCGATGTCGGTAGTCAGCGGCCCCAGCACATAGAAAGGCGCGCCGTGGCAAAGCTCTTTCTCCAAAATCACATTGGCCGCGATCTGGTCCAGGGGCATGTGCCCGGGGCCTTCGACAAACACCTGCACACCGGCGGCTCGCGCGCGGGCAACTAGGTGGCCCAGCACGCGCGTCTCGGCGACTTGCCCGGCGTCGGTGGCATCGGCGACGGCGCCCGGACGCAGCCCGTCGCCCAGGCTGATGGCCGTCCGGTGCCGCAGGCAGATCTCCAGCACCTGATCATAGTACTCGTACAGCGGATTCTCGCCACCGGTAAGTTGCATCCACCGCGCCAGCATCGAGCCGCCGCGGCTGACGACATCGCAGATCCGCTCATCTCGTTGCAGCGCTGCGACCGTTTCCTGGGTCACCCCGCAGTGCAGTGTCAGGAAATCAATACCGTCGGCGGCGTGCCTCTCCACGACCTCAAGTACCTGCTCGGCGGTGATGTCGGAGATCTTGCCATCGTCGCCCAGTTCGGCGATTACCTGATAGATCGGCACCGTGCCCATAGCCACCGGACAGGCGGCCCGGATCTCCTTACGGATTACGTCCAGGTCCCCGCCGGTGGAAAGGTCCATTACCGCATCCGCACCTGCCGTGACGGCGACCTCCAGCTTATCCAGCTCATCCTGCAATGTTGAGAGGTCGGGCGAGGTCCCGATATTGGCGTTGACTTTGGTGCGCAGACCCTTGCCGATGCCCATCGGCTTGGCCGCGCCCTCGGGCGAGCCCATCACGACGATGCTGCCGTTCTCCAGGCCCTGGTAAATGGCCTCTGGCGCGCACTTCTCATCTTCCGCCACCGCCTCAACAGTGGCGGCCGGTATCTTGTCGTAGTCCTTCAACGGTATATTCATGGGGTCTATACGCCTTCTCACGCGCTACTGGTGATTGGATTGCAGCCGGCTTGCAGCCTTGTCGTGTCGGTTGGCCGCCGCCTGGAAAAAGTGTGCACAATTATAGCTTTGGCGAGTCCGCTTTGCAAGCTGCGCCGTCGCCTACTGCTCGTCTTCATCATCGCCGCTCGGGGCCAGTTTGCCCTCGCGCGAAAGCTCGGCGGCGCGCCGCAATCGCGCCGCCACGTCATCCCGCGCCAGCAGTTCCAGCAGATGAAACAGGCTGGGGCCGATGGTGGTGCCGGTCACTGCCGCCCGGCAGGGGTGGATCACCTTACCCGCGCCCACTCCCATCGCCTCGGCTAGGCCGCGGATAGTGCTCTCGACGGTCTCGGCATTCCACTCCTCGAGGGCCTCAAAGCCCTCGGCGAGCCGCTCCAGGACCTCCGCGGCTCCTTCCTTATTCAGCCACTTGCTGCGGGCCCGGTTTTCGTACTCGTAGTCATCGCTGAAGAAGTAGCGCGCCCAGGTGGTGTAGGTGCTCAGCAGTTTCGCCCGCTCCTGCATGAGTCCGACGACCCGGGTGAGCCATTGCCAGCGCTCTGGGGACGGCTCTGGTTCCATCAGTCCGGCCGCCACCAGCCAGGGATGGACCCGCTCGGCCAACTCACCGGGATTCATCTGCTTCATATACTCGCCGTTCATCCATTCGGCCTTTTTCAGATCGAATACCGACGGCGCTTTGTTGCAGGCCTCCAGCGAAAAGCGATTGACGATCTCCTCCTGCGGCATTATCTCTTGTTCGTCACCCGGCGACCAGCCTAGCAGGGCCAGGAAGTTGAACATCGCCTCCGGCAGGTATCCTAGCTCCTGGTACTCCATCACACTGACTGCGCCGTGGCGTTTGGAGAGCTTGGTACGGTCCTCGCCCAGGATCAGCGGCAGGTGTGCGTAATGCGGATGCGGCAGGCCCAGTGCCTCCTGCAGTTGCAGATGCACCTGCGTATTGGGCAGATGGCCGGCACCCCGGATCACGTGGGTGATCCCCATCGCCGCATCATCAACCACTACTGCTAGATGGTAGGTGGGGAAGCCCGACTGCTTCAAGATCACCGGATCGCCGGACAGGTTGTTATCATAGACGACCTCGCCCTGGATCGTGTCATTGACGACCGTATTGCCGGTTTGTTTCATCTTGAGGCGGATACAGGGCTGGCGACCTTCGCCGGCCAGCTTGGCCCGCTCCGCTTCGCTGAGGGTTCGGCATTTGCCGTCGTACTTGGGCGGCAGGCCCTGGGCGCGCATGATTTCCCGCCGCTCTTGTACCTCTGCGGGCGTGCAATAGCACGGGTAGGCCTTGCCCTGCTCGACTAGCTGATTGACCTTCTGTTCGTATAGCTCCAGGCGCTGTGACTGGATGTATGGGCCGTAAGGCCCGCCGACATCGGGACCTTCATCCCAGTCAATCCCCAGCCATTTCAGCCCACCGTAGATCACCTGGAGAGCCTCGGGGGTGGAGCGCAGTTCGTCGGTATCCTCGATCCGCAGGATGACGGCTCCGCCGTTGTTACGCGCAAACAACCAGTTAAACAGCGCGGTATGAGCGTTACCGACGTGCATGCTACCAGTTGGTGACGGGGCAAATCGGGTCCTTATATCCTCTGACATTGCTTCTGCTCTTTCATGCACCTTGATAGGCATTTACTGACTTGTTGGTATTGAGGCTTGTACTATGGTTTACACATCTCAGCAGTTGCCCCGTAGTCCGTGCCCCCCGCATATCATCCCGTAGCTCGGGCATCCCAGCACCCTCCGCGTAGTTCGGGCTTTCCAGCCCGACAGCCGTTGCCGTTGCTGCTTGCCGTTATGCCTCTCCCTGTGGGAGAGGGCTAGGGTCAGGGCTGCCGTTGCCGCATGCCGGCCCCTAAACCCGGCTATTCCTCTGCCTCCTCATCATCCTCGCCCTTTTCATCCTCGCTCGGCAGCTCTTCGAGGCCCATGACATATTGCAGCTTCTGCCGGTCATACCCCTCGGCGATTCTCGCGGCGTTGAGGTACCACCGGTTCCCCTCCCCATATTCGAAGCAGTGGAAGAAGCTCAGGATCGAGGCCAGTTGCGCCCGCGTGGTGCGGCGAATGATATTGAGTTGCGCCCAGAGTTGGTTGAACGGCAGGCCCTTGTCATCGGCCAGTAGCAGCCTCATCACTTCTCTCAGGGGCGTGGGCCGATGGCTGAACCGATCGCGCCACGCGAACAGCTCATGCAGGGTGTCCTTACCGATATAGGTCTGGGCATCGGTCTCGTCGTCGTGGTGCAACAGATAGCGGCCGATGGCGTCGGCCTTGCTGATACTCAGCAGCGCCCCGGACGGCGGCAGATGGGTCTGATACCATGCTGACAGGCCGTATATCAGCCCGGTGTCCTTATTCAGCCACACATCCAGCAACTCATCGCCGTCGCAGTCGAGATTGACCATTGTCAGGGCGTCTTCAGCGGCGAAGAACTCACTGTCCATGGTGCGCAGCTTGATCGTGCCGGCGAGGTGGTGGTGGTACAGCACCGGGTAGGTCAGGGTTTCGGCCTTAGCGGCCACTGGTGCCACGTACAGCTCCCCGACGTCATCGTAGTACGGATCGGCGGCTGCCTCCAGCGCCTCCGCTGCCAGGCCCTCCGGATGCAGGATAACGTCCTCCGAGGTGAGTTCCCCCTCCTTGTTGACGGCTACGGTCCATTCCTCGGTCAGCAGCGCTCGCGGCACCGTCCTGGCCCACGGCGGTATTGCCGCAGCTCGCAGGTAGCGCCCCGGCTGTAGCTTCCTGACTCCCTCCACCCCCATCAGCAGCTCTGCCACTGCTTGCGCCGCCGGTGCGTATTTGCGCTGGTTGGGCGTCAAGCCCAGCACGTCCGCCAGCATCTGCTCGATGGTGAAGGGGGCCTTCGCGTGCTCGACCAGTCCTACAATGCCCGCCCGCTCTTGGTCCGAAAGCTCATAGCGCTTATCAGCGGCTATATCTTTGGCCAGGATCTGCTCCATATCAACTTCGTACTCCTGCGCCTCGGCCTTGGGCGCCTGCTTGCGCAGTGATTTCTCCAGGTCCCCGACCCATTCCGCAACTACCCAGCCCGGACCGGACACGCACACAAAGCGTTGCTTTTCATCATATACCATCTGCCGCAGCAGCTCAGTCGCATCGTATTTCTCGCCCTGATGGCATCCGACCAAGAACCCCAGCGCCTTATTGGCTAGCGAGCGGTCTGCGGCCTGCAGCACATTGTAGGCGGTTTCCGTAAGACTCCGCGAGCCCAGCTTCTCATTGGTGCAGGTCTCCATGACCTCGGCCAGCTCGGCGTCCTCGGTTAAGCCGTTGAGGTATAGTACCCGCGCGGTATCGGTGCCGGGCATCGGCGTGAACACCCACTCGGGCAGGTAGATCAGTCCCTCCTCGAGCTCGGCTAGTTGTCCTCGTTGCAGCAGGCTTGCCACCAGGTCCCGGAAGAAGGCTCCGGTGCCTTTTTTGGTCCGCACCACTTCACTGGTCAGCAGCGCCTTGGCTATGGGTCTGCCGTAGCCGCTCAGCACGGCCTCGAATGCCCCGCCTACGGGTATTTCCGTCAGTGTTTGCCGGTAGGCGATATCGTAGGAGCCACCGATGGCTACGAAGCGTCCGTCCTCCGCGAGCACGGCTTCGACGAATTCGGCGGCGATATCGAGCTTTTCTGGCAGCAACGCGACCAGTTCTCTGCTCCTGGTCGGTCCGGGGCGGTAGATTAGTATATCGAACAGCAAGTCGGCTAGATAGCGCCTGGCCAGCTCTTTCTCTCTCAGCATACGCCGAACTACCTCCGATGTGTTTGGGATACTTCTGGGCTAACTGCTGGTGGCTTGGTTAGTGGGAGGACTGATGTATTGTACCACAGAATTGACAATGGGGGCAAAGAGTGGTATGCGCGGGGCTTGGCAGTGGCTTCGTCTTAGGTGTTGCTGTTGGCGTTACTATAGTTGTTCCCGTTGTCGTTGTCTTGAGGAGGGGCCGGCTGAACGCAGTGAAACCGCCCCGCGTGCCGCTGCCGTTCACCGCCTCCCGTTTCGGAGGGTACCCACTGTGGAACAATGGGTGAGCAAGGGCGTAGGCGCCATCGGCTTCCGGAAGGTCCCGGTCTTGGCGATCGCTGGCGTGGGGTATGGTTGTGTCAGCCGCCATAAAGTAGCACCCGCCGGGCTGTGGGAGAAGCCCGGCGGGCTCTACTTCGTCCGCCCTGCCTGCGTAGTCAGTTGCAATGTCGGGCGGCGCGTATCTGCTCTTAGCCTGGGCGCAAGTCAGGGGGGCGACTTATCGAACTAAGAGCAGACTAGGGTGGGATGCTGCGAGTAAAGCTATGTTTAGGCTGCTGCACCTGTTCCTGTACAACCCTTCACCTAGTATAAGCAACATCCTTAACCTATGTCAAGACCTATTTTGATTCTTTTTCCGAAAGACCTAGTCACCCGTCCTCAACTGCGGGGCTTCCGGCGGCTGGTTGCGTCTATTGTTCGGTCTTGCCACGGGTTGACCAGCCGCAAGACATGCGCGTAACTCTTCCAGCCTGAGTCCCTGGCCGCTGCCCTTCTCCCCCGACCGTCTCGGGAGAGGGCGGAGGGCTAGGTGCCGTTAGCTTGCTCATTTCCTATGCCGGCGGTAGCCTCCCGAAGGTTTTTCTGCTATAATGCGTGGCCGGGAACTACTGGGCCGGACTTGTGCGTTTGGCTTAGTGGCAGGGATGTTAGTGCTGGCGTGGCAATTGTGAGGCGGCCGGGGGCAGCTTACTCGCGCCGCCGGGAGGTGTTTCACCATAGGCTTGGCTATCCGGACCGACAACCTTTCCAAGATCTACTCCCACGATGCGACCGGGCGGCCGGTGGGGCTGATTGATCTGTCACTCGCAGTTGAGGAGGGACAGATTTTTGGTTTGTTGGGCCCTAACGGCTCCGGCAAGACCACTACCCTCAAGCTGCTGCTCGGGCTGATCTTTTCCACCAGCGGCAGCGGACAGATCTTCGGACATCCCCTAGGCAGCAACGCCACCAAGGAGCGCATCGGCTTTCTCCCCGAGGGGCCGTATTTCTACGAACACCTCAACGGCATGGAGCTGCTCAGCTTCTACGGCACGCTCTTCGGCATGGGCGGCAGCCGACTGGCCGGCCGCGTCGAGGAGCTCCTGCATCTGGTGGGGATGTGGGACCGCCGCTTCATCCGCGTGCGCGACTATTCCCGGGGCATGCGCCAGCGTGTGGGTGCGGCTCAGGCCATGATCAACGATCCCGACCTGCTCTTCCTCGACGAGCTCACCTCCGGACTTGATCCCATCGGCGCTATGGAGATGCACGAGCTGATACTGCGATTGCGCGACCAGGGCAAGACCATCTTCCTCTGCAGCCATCTGCTCAAGGACATGGAGCCGCTCTGCGACCGGGTGGTGATTCTTGATCGCGGCGAGATGTGCCAAAGCGGCGTTGTCGAGGACCTCTTGCGGGTCGAGAATCAGTACCGACTGTTGCTATCCAATTGCTCCGACGAGCTGACACAGCAGTTGCAGGCCTCAGCCCAGCGCACCGAGGCTGTGGACGACCAGTTGGCGGCCTACTACACCGACCAGAGCGCCGCCTTGGCCGCGGCCCAGCAGGCCGCCGCCGCTGGTGCCGTTATCGAGGCGCTCGGCGCTCATCACCGTACCCTCGAAGAAGTCTTCATTGAAGCTGTGGGAGGCGAGAAATGATGCGTCCCATTTTCCGAGTCGCAAGAGCCACCTTCCACGAGGCCTGGCGCCGCCGATTCCTCAACGGCATCCTCATCTTTGCCATTCTCATCATCGGCTCCTCGTGGGTCTTTGCCTATTTGCAGCCCGGCGCCGAGCTGCAGATGATTATTGACATCGGCCTCGGCTCGATTCGCTTCTTCGGGATGCTGATTGCCGTCTTCCTCGGCACTCGGCTGATCCCCGATGAGATCGAGCGCCGCACCGTCCACACCATCCTAGCTAAACCCGTCAGCCGCGCCCAGTTCGTCTTCGGCAAGTTCCTCGGCGGCGTTGCCACCATCGCCGTCAACCTGGTGGTCATGGGCATCGCTTTCTACATCGTCTTCGCGATCAAGGCCCCGCAGTTCGCCGCTGCGAAGCCCGAAGACGCCCTCATCTTCGCGGCCATGTACTCCAACATCGCCAAGGCGATTGTCCTAGCCTTCTTCGAGGTCTGGCTGGTACTGGGCATTGCGGTGGTTGCTTCCACGCTCTTCTCGTGGGTGCTGTCGGTCATCGTTACCTTTGTTATCTACTTCGTCGGGCAGATGGCTGACTTCTTCCAGCAGCTTTCCGATCCCGAGCGCGGCGCCTCCAAGCTCGCCCAGATCCTCCTCGGCACCCTCTACCGGGTCCTGCCGCACTTTGAGATATTCGACATTCGCGAGGCCATCCTGCAGGGCACTTACACCCCTTGGAGCACGCTGCTGCAAATCATCGGCCAGGGCCTTGCCTACCTGGTCGTGATCCTGCTGATCGGTTATCTCGTATTTAACGAGCGCGAGGTCTAGAGATGGAGCGCGAGGTCTGAAGGAGAGCTACTCGGCATGAAGTCTTACAAGATCATCGGCTGGCTCGCAGTGCTGGCTCTGTTAGTTGCCGTTCAGCCCCTGGACCGCAGTGTCGAGTACGACCGCCTGGTGCTGGGTCTCCAGCAGCCGACGCCGTGGTTCCAGATCGCCGCCCGCGGCAGCGCCGGTGATACCGAGTTGGCCGTCACCGGCGTCACCGGCGTGATCGTCGGTGCGGCGCTGGGCGGCTTCCGCGAGGTTGCCGCCACCATGCTCTGGATGAAAACTCATGAGTACTGGCACAAGGGCGAGGCTTTGCAGGCCAAGGCGCTGTGGCTGATGCGTCTGGTGACGCTGCTTGATCCCCACTGGTTGGAGCCTTGGCGCGTGACCGCCTGGCACCTGGCCTACAACCTCTACGTCGAGACCGACGATCCCGCCCTGCGCGCCAAGTACTTGCAGATGGGGGTGGACTGCCTCAAGGAAGGCGTGTCGTGGAACCCCGACCGCTACGACCTCTATCTCGAGCTGGGCTGGACCTATTTCGACAAGGTCGAGGACTTCGAGGAGGCCAACAAGTGGTTCAAGGCGGCGATGTTGTATCCGCATCCCGAGTATGTGGACCGCCTGGTCGGTCACGCTTACGAGCGCATGCCGGATATACCCCGGTCGCTTGACGCCTACGATTATTGTCTCAAGCGCGATCCTCAGGACCACACCGCCAAGGGGGCGACGCTGACCATTCGCGAGCGCTATCTAATCCCGTGGTATCTGGCCGAGCAGGGCAAGTATGACGAGGCCTTGGCGGCGATTAACGAGTATTTGCTGGCCAAGCCCAACAGCAGTCTGGGCCTGCATGTGAAGGGAGCCATTGCCGAGCAGGCGGGCAAGTTGCGACTGGCCTATGACACCTGGAAGCTGGCCGGGGACATTTCGCAACTCGATTTCCTGGCCCAGTCGAAGGCGGTGCAGCTTGCCCACGAGCTGGGCATCGAGACCGAGGACACGGCGCAGTATTTGTACATGCAGAAGGTCGGCAAGGATTTGAAAGTAAGCATGCCCGGCCGCGACACGATGGCGCGCTAGGCGGCGAGATTATCTCCAGAGACGGAAGCCGCCAGGCATTGCCCGGCAGGTCTCGACTTGTGGTTGAACGACCTGAACACAGCTTGCGGCCATTCCACCTGAATAATGCTCTACTTTTTCTCCTCCCATGTTACCAGGAGGAGATCAGGAGACAAGCCGGCTTTCTCCAGCAGCCACCGCGCATAACGCACGCAGTCCCGACTGCTGTAATTCGTCTCAATGTAAAGCCCGTCATTGAGAGCTTTCGGTGCTAAAGCAACTCTTTCCCGGCTGGCGCTCACAAGCACAAGTTGCCTGGCCGGCTTCTCGTCAATTGGCAGCGTCTTCCCCTGCTGAATCAACCAGTTGGCTGTCCCTACCAATACGTCCTTCCATTTCGACACTTCAATCGCGTCCCCCGCAATGCTTAGCGACGTTACCTTTGCCCCCGAGGGCGGTAGTTCATCACCACGCCCTTTTCTCCTAGCACTCTTGAGCTCAGCCGGCAGGAACTGCCCAGCATTCGTAGAGCCTGCGGCCCCGCCTGTTGACACAACCTGCTGGAGAGCACTTCTGACTATTTCCGGCGGCGCCAGTGTTCCCAAATCCGCCTGCGCCTCGGTTTGGAACACCTCGACAATGAACTCCGAAGGCGAGGCCAGCAGCTTCTCGATTATCCCCGGCAGTTCCGTCCTAATGCGCTTCTCTTCTCTGGACTCGTCATATTGTTTCTTCGCTCTCTCTTTTGCGCTGCCGGTACGCACTGCTTCCTTCGCCAGGAACTCTGTGAAGACACTGCAAACGCGGTCAGTATCCTGCGTGGTAATGTCAATCATGGCAAACCTTCTTGCGCTCCACTCACCTTCTTCAAGAGGCAGATAAAACCACCATTCTTTACCGTTTGTAAGGACCGATAGGGGAATGCCTTGAGCGAATGAGTACCGAAGCAACTGCTCCTCGTGCGATGAGAGATTCTGGTCGGGGGCCTTCTCTTCCAGAAACAGGCGAGGCTCTCCCTTATCACATAGCGCCCAATCTACACGACCCGGACCGGCCGAGTACTCCGGTGACATCTGGTCGGGGTCTCGAGTAGCCCAGCCCAGAGCCTCCAAGATTGGCAATACCACCGTGTGCTCCAAGGCACGCTCATTTGGCACCTTGGCCTCTGTCAGTAGCGCTTTTGCCGCCCCCACTGTATCTTGTAGCTTGCCCATCGCGTTCCTCCGAGGCTTGGCATCACATACCATACTAATTGTATCCGCAACGAGCGACTCAGTCAATTCTGTTGCTATCCGCCCGGCAATTCCCCTCGCAGCCGCTCTTGCAGCCGGGTGTAGCGCCGCATTTCGTCGGCGCGCTTCACCGCCGTCCACAGGCCCTTCCTGTCGCCGATTACTACCGCCATCTTCTCCGCTCGCGTCAGGGCGGTGTAGAGCAGGTTCCGCCGCAGCATGATGTAGTGGGTGCTGTGGAACACCATCACCACCGCCGGGTACTCGCTGCCCTGGGATTTGTGCACCGTCAGCGCGTAGGCAAGCTGCAGTTGGTCGGCCTCGTTGAAGTCATACACTACGCGCCCCTGATCGAACTCCACGACGAAGCAGCGGGCCTCGGCGTCAATCTCGACCAGCCGCCCGATGTCTCCGTTATAGACCTCTTTGTCGTAGTTGTTGACGTTTTGCAGCAGCCGGTCGCCTTCGCGGAAGGTCTGCTCGCCGCGCAGCAGTTCCAGTCGCCCCGGCGCGGCCGGGTTGAGCTTCTCCTGCAGCGCGCGGTTGAGCTCCGTCACTCCGGCCGGCCCTCGGTGCATCGGCGTGATGACCTGGATATCATCGGGGGCGAAATCGAGCCGCGGCAGGCCGGAGGTCACTACCCGCAGCACCGCCTCCGCCACCTGGTCGGGCCGCTGGCGTTCCATCAGTACGGTGTCCTCGCCTTCCCAGTCGCGCCCCGGGGTGAACTCGGGGAATTCGCCTTCTCTGATGCGGTGGGCGTTATAGATGATGTCTCCGCCTTCGCGCTGGCGGAAGACCTTGTGCAGCCGGGCGACGGGGAAGATACCGGAGGCGACTATATCTTTGAAGAACGATCCCGGGCCGACGCTGGGCAACTGGTCGGCGTCGCCGATGAATACGATTTTGGTGCCGGGCTTGATGGCGGCAGTCAGCTCGTTGGCTAGCAGCACGTCCACCATGCTGGATTCGTCAACGATCAGCAGGTCTATCTGCAGCGGCTCCTCGGCATTGTGAGAGAAGGCGTGGGTGCGCGGATCGTAGGCCAGCAGCCGGTGGATGGTACTGGCCGGTTTGCCGGCGAGTTGCGACAGTCGCTTGGCCGCTCGACCGGTTGGCGAGCACAAGGCCACCGGCCAGCCTAGGGCATCACAAGCCTCGCACAGCGCCCGTGTCACCGTGGTCTTGCCGGTTCCGGGGCCGCCGGTAATGACCGAGACCGGTCCGCCCAGGGCCATGCGCACCGCTCCGATCTGCTCTCCCGACAGCTCGGTAGCGCCCATGGCCGTTCGTTGCCCCAGCCATCGCTCCAGGTACTCGCGTTTCGGGGCCGGTTCGCTCTCCGCCGCGTTCAGTCGCAGCAGCCGCTCCGCCAGGCTTCTTTCCGCTTTCAGCATCGCCGGCAGATAGTAGGCCGGGGTGCCGTCATAGTCTTCCAGCTCCAGCTCACCTTGGGTCATGGCCCGGTCGAGCTGGACCTCGACCAGCTCCTCATCTACTTGCAGCAGGCGCTGGGCGGCGCCCAGCAGATTCTCGCGCGGCAGGTAGAAATGGCCGTGATTGCCGGCCATCATCAGCACGTGCTTGAGGCCGGCGCTGAGGCGGGCCGGGTCCTGCGGCTCGATGCCGGCGATGCGCGCGATCTTGTCGGCAGTGTGAAAGCCGATGCCGGAGATCTCGTCGGCCAGTCGGTAGGGCTCCTGCTCGATGATGGTCATTGATTGGGATTCGAAGCGCTCGTAGATCCGCGCCGCCAACGCCGGTCCCAGGCCGTGCTGCTGCAAAAACACCATCACCCGGTGCGCGTGTTCGCTGGCCTTCCAGGCCTCGCGCAGGGCCGCCGCCCGCTTGCGCCCGATGCCTTCGACCTCAGTCAGCCGCTCGGGGTGCTTGTCGAGGATGTCCAGCGTATCTGTCCCGAACTTGTCAACCAGCCGCTGGGCCATCTTTGGGCCGATGCCCTCGAACAGGCCCGAGCCCAGGTACGCCACGATCGCCTGCTTGGTGACCGGACGCACCATCTCATAGTGTTCGAACTGAAACTGCCGCCCGTATTTGCGGTCATCCACCCAGCAGCCGTGCAGCCGCAGGTTCTCGCCGATCGCCAGCCCCAGTGTGCTGCCCACGGCGGTGACCTGTCCAGCTTGGGTCTGCAGGCCGACGACAGTGTAGCCGTTGGCCGCGTTGTGATAGACGATTCTGGCGGCGGTGCCTTCCAGGACCTGCCGCTCGCCTTTCACTTGTTGATTTCGCGTATTTTCTTCATCGAATAGGCGCATGGTCTCGTATCGGCTTTGCCAATGGAGTTTTCCACAATTCTATCACAGTGTGGGGGCGAATTTGTGGGCAATTCCGCTTTTGGTGGGGATAAACCTAGCACGACCAGCCCAATAGAACGCCTTCAGCGCCGGTATTTCAGGCCTTTCATGCGTTTCCGACTTATCCACACTAGGCCGCACAAGTTTTCCACAATTCACCCGACTTATCCACAACCTCTGCTCACAACACCCATGCCGTTGTCGTTCTCCCCTCTCCCGTTTCGGGAGAGGGCTAGGGTGAGGCCTGCCGTTGCAGGGGCACATGGCATGCGCCCGTGCCTCCTAACACCCTAGCCCCCTTCCCTATCAGGGAAGGGGGAATGGGGGATAGGTATGTGGTAGGCCAAGCCCACTAGCCACCTATTCACCACTATTCATCCGCGCGGCGGCTACCAGCGCCCGATGCCGGAGCTGCTCGGCGCACTCGCTCAGTTGCTTGGGGCCCTCTTCGCCGCCGGAATAGAAGTACCACTCCCAGGTCTTTTCGACGCCGGCCGCTCGCCACAATTCCACGTCTTGCAGGCCCAGCCGCATCCGTTCCGCCCGCAGTGACCCCAACGGCCCGTCGGCGCCCGGATATACCAGGCCGCCGAATCCCTCTGCGACTTGCGGCGCATCCATCTTGATCTCTGCCGACCAGCCGAGGTACGTGCTGCAGGGCGCTACGCCGTCAAATCTGCCCCAGAAGGCGTGTGCACCGGGGGCGTAGGCGTGCCCGGACGGCTGCCCAAGCGCCAGGAAAGGGCCACAACTCAGCCACAGCTCAGGCCCGCTCACCTGTTCATCACCACGGGCCGGTGAACGCACGAATGTCGCATCACCAGACAGCAGGAAGCGGTTCACCTCAAGGGTCAGACTCGGCACGGCTGCCGCTGAGTCAATGCTCACAGCCACCCGGTACTCCGGGTCGGCCGCCCGCAGCAAGTTCACAGCCCGCTGGAATGCCGCTAGTTGGTGCTCCGTCGTTGGCCGGTCTGCCGTCCATATATACAGCTTGTCGAACCATCCCATTTCGCGGAAATGCTTCGCCAGCGCCTCCGCGAAAGCCGACCACGCCTCATCGTATATCTCATCCCCCGGCTCGGCTTCGACGCTGATCAACTCACCGGCGGCGTCGAGGTAATGCAGTTGCGTGGCGGCGGTGTTGTCAATCATGCCCAGGTAGCTGATGGCGCGGCTGATGCCCAGCTTCTCGCAGAGCTTGAGGTAGCGGTCGCAGCGGGAGAAGTCGAACTGCCATTGTCCCGGTGCGACCCTTCTCCAGTCGAAATAGCCGCGGCCGATCTGCGCGGTGCCGGCTCCCAGGTCGGCCAGGTATTTCAGGTAGGCCTCAACCAGCTCCCACCACGGCTCGGAGAACGTCGCCACTTCATACTGCTGGGCCAGGGGCGACCAGGTCTGCCACACCTCCAGGCCCAGCGCGTAAGCTTGCGGCTGCGGCAGGCTCACCTCATACACGCGCACCGCCAGCGGGCAGTAGCCGGTCTGGCCGTCGGCGGTCCGCAACTCCACGCGCCCCCGGTAGAGGCCGGCCGCGGCCTCGGCAGGCACCTCAATCCGCAGCCACAGCAGGGCGTCGCGGTCGCCGTGTAGCGCAAAGCCGCCCTCGTCCAGCGGCACCAGCAGGTCGGGATACCTCCCGGGGGGATCGGACTCTACCACCACGGGCAGCACCTCCAGCAGTTGCAGATGCTGCCGGCCGATGATGTGACCGTCAGGGGATTGCAGTTGCGATACTTGCGCCGTTATGCTGCCGTGGGCCTGCTGAGAAAAGGGGCGATCACCAGTTGCAGGCCGGCGCGGCTGTTGCGAGCGGCTTCCAGGTAGGCGGGGGCGAATCCCCTACTGCCGCCGCTCAGGTCAATCTCCGCCAGCGCGGCGGCCGGATAGATGGCGAGGCCGGCCTGCGCCTGGGTCTGCGCGTGGGCCTCCAGTTCGGTTTTGAGCAGCACGGCCCGGCCCGTCAGCTCGGCGATCTCGGTCTGCAGCATCATCAGTTCGCTGCGGCTCATCGTCTTGCGGCCTTGGCGGTACTGATTAGCCACTTGCCGCCACTGCTCCAGTAGCGCATCCAGTTCCTGCCCGGCTTGGGTCTTGTAGGGCGAAGTCTCCAGGGCCGACCACACTCGCACCGCCGCCGTCAGGGCCTTCTCCAGCTCGGTCAGCTCGGCCCCGGTGGCCGGCAGGGCCAGCGGATACGGAGGCGTGCGGCTGACGGTCTCACCCTGGGCATCGGTGAGCGAGAACTGGACGGTATTGAGGCCGTCCTGGCTGAGCTTGTACGGTACTTCCACTATATCGCTGGTATCCGGCTGGAGAGTGACTTTTTTGGCGCCATAGGCGTTGCCGTACTTGGTCGGCGCCATCACTCGCCAGTTGATCTTGGCGGTAATCGCTTCACTGCCTAGGTTGGTGACGGTGACCACGGCAGTATTGTCGCCCAGCCGGCCCTCCCCCAGAGACGCCAGCTTCATCACCGCCGGCGTTTGGGCAAAGATGATCTTGCCGAAGCTCTCCGGCTCGTGGAAACTCTTCAGCAGTCGGCTGGAGCAGCTTTTCTCCCCCAGATGGGGCACGTTGCGCGCGGCCACAAAGCCCCACACCGTCCCCGGTGAGGGCGGGATGTCACCCTCGAAAGGCAGGGCCATCTCCACCGACCAGCCCGCCTCCAGCATCGCCGCGTGCGCCTCCCAGCGGTAGTCAACCGCCGCCTCACGCTCAAGCGCGTCGTAGCGGGTGCCCAGCGAGTTGACGATGAAGTGGATATACTTCTGGCCCTGATTGGCCGGATCGAAGAACAGTTCCAGGCAGTCATCGGCATAGACCGCGCCATCCCGCTCGGTGGCCTCGGCCTTGATTGCTGCCGCCTCCGGGTCGTGAAGCACTGCGCCGATGTAGAGGCTGTGAGCGTCATAGCCGACCCACATCTCGGTCTGCGCCGCCGGCTCCGAGCGTCCGCCCAGCGAGATGAACCTGCTCATAGCGCCGGCATCGGTCCACTCGCCCGGCTCCAGCAATCCGTCAATGTTCGGGGCCTTGCTCATCAAGGGGGCGCTGACCGCCGGCGGAGTGTAGAAGGCCAGCGCATCAGCATAGCCGAAGCTGCCGGCTCCGGCGACCAACAGAAGTGCTGCGATCGTCATCAGACTGTAACGCACTTGCGGCACCTCCTATGTCCCGGCGCAGCCTCTGCCTGCCGACAGCGACCGTCGCCGCCTACGAATACGCGCCCAACGGGCTCGTGCCTAGTCCTATCTTCGCCGCGATTGGCTCCTGTCCCTTCCCCTTTGCGAGTATTTCCCCTACCATGTGACTGCTCAGTTCAGCGCGCTAGCGCAGAGGACATGCAAAAAACAGATGGCGCCTCGCCCCTAATGCTCTGTTCTGGAGGGCAGGCATCCCTGTCTGCCCATGCCCTTAGCGTGTCCGCAGACCGCGACAGGCTAGGAAGCCTGCCGTCCCGGAACCCGAGCCGGAAAGCCGGTGACACCGCGCCGTGCACCACATCTGCGGCCTCATGCCGATGGTGTGACGCTGACTACATATCTCATTCCATCTGCACATCACTGACGCCGTCCAGCTCCTCCAGCTCCCGGCACAACTCGGCCTGCGCGGCCTTATCGGCCAGTTGCGCGCGGATCGAGAGCATCCGCGGCTGGTGACGCCTCACCAGCCCGTATTTTAGGCTCACGATCTTGCCCCCGTGCCGGTTCAGCAGTGCCGTGACATCGGCGATCATGTCCCGCTCCGGATCGGTAGCCAGGTTGAACTGCACTCTCCCACTACGGCGAATTACGTCTTCCTCCAGCCAGTCCACCGCCACCAGGGTGAACAGGCCGATGATGGTGGCGAAGATCGCCGCCGGGTACCAAGCGAGCCCGCACGCCACCCCGATGGCCGCGACCATCCACAGCGAAGCTGCTGTCGTCAGGCCGCGAACCACGTTGCCATGCCGCATGATCGTGCCTGCGCCGATGAAGCCGATGCCGGTCACCACCCCGGCCGCCACGCGCGACACGTCGCCATCGCCTTCGGCGGCTGCACCCGAGATGATGGCAAATAGTGCTGAGGCCACCGCCACCAGAATATGGGTGCGCAGTCCCGCCGGCCGCTGCTGCCATTCCCGTTCCAGACCCAGGAGACCGCCCAGCACAAACGCCACGCTCATGCGTAGGGCGATCGTGCCGTATGAATCGATTGCCAGTTCCATGCTCACGCCGCTCCTTTCCCGGCCGTCACTCCGTAGTGACCGACCGGCGGGTGTATGCAGCCGCTAGATATCACTCTCAGGCCGGAACAAATCACCCGGCAGAAGGGTTAGTTTATAGGAAGTATTTCACAGTTCTCTCGTCTTTATCCCTGGTGCCAGGCCGTCGAGCTAGCCTTATCGCCCCCGGAAGGCCCCGACGCAATGATTGGCGAATTATATATTTTCGCAGTGTCACTGTCAAAAAAAGCGCAGAAAGAGGACTAACCGTGTCAGAGGTCATTGAGACGATGAGCTTTCCCGAAGATGACAATCCGGTGGTGGCGCTGTCAGGCCCTGGGGCTAGCGGGGATACCTATCGGTTACTGGACGAGCTTGAGGCCGCCCGCGCTCTGGTTGTCTGCGGGCGCACTGTCGGCACCTTGCCGGTGGTCAGGGACCTGGCCAGCTCGGCCCCTTCCGGCCTGGAGATACAGGTCTTCGACCGCGTCGCGCCGGACCCTGCCGAGGTCACCTGCCAGGTCGGCGGCACTGCGGCGCGCGACTTCGGCGCCCAGGCGATCATCGGCATCGGCGGCGGCAGCAGCATGGATGCAGCTAAGGCCATCGCCGCCGAAGCGGTTACACCCGGCTGGACCAAAGCTCAGGACCATTCCGGCCAACCCACCGAGATGGATTTCGAGCCTCTGCCGGTGATACTTGCTCCTACCACCGCCGGCACCGCCTCCGAGGTTACGCCCTTTGCCGTGGTCACCTATAGCGATCCCGAGCACAAGCTGGTGCTCAGTCATCCCCGGCTCTATGCGCGCTATGCTCTACTGGACCCCGAGCTGCTGCTGACTTGCTCCGAGCGGGTGCGGGTGGCCGCCGGCATGGACGCTTTGACCCATGCCATCGAGTCATACGTCAGCAAGGAGGCTACGGATCAGACCCGCCGCCGCGCCCTGCAGGCAATCGGCCTAATCGCCCCGCACCTGCCGAGAGTAGTCGCCGATGTCAATGATCTGGAGGCTCAGCGCCAGTTACAGTTGGGCGCGATGATTGCCGGCCTGGCCTTCTCGCACAGTCGCCTCGGCATCGTTCACGCCATGGCCCTGCCGCTTTCCGCGCTCTTTCATGTGCCTCACGGCGTGGCGAATGCGGTGCTGCTGCCTTACGGGATGCGCTTCAATGTGACGGCCGCTCCGGACGGCTTTGCTGCGATTGCCGGGGCGATGGGGGTGGACACTTTGGAAATGCCGCCGCAACAGGCTGCGCTGGCTGCGGTCGAGGCCGTCGCGGAGCTCAGTCGCACTATCGGCGCGCCCCGGCACATGTCCGAGGTCGGTGTCGCCGCAGAGGCCATCCCGCAGATGGCCGAAGACGCCATCTTGAGTGCACATATCGCCCGCAATCCTCGTCATATTGACAAGCAGGATCTTATCGAGCTGTACAATCTGGCTTTCTAGGTCCTATTGTAGGGCGCGGGCCTGTACCGCACCGGCCCTGTCATGCACGCCAAACCTGAAGAGGTTGCCTGCCAACATGGAAGATTTCAGCAGCCCCACCGCAGCCCTAATTGCAGAGATCGAGAAGGTCATCGTCGGCAAGCGCGAGGCCATTGAGCTGGTGATAATCGGCCTGCTTTGCCGCGGCCATATCCTCATCGAGGACCTCCCCGGCCTAGGGAAGACCATGCTGGCCCGCGCCCTGGCCAAGGCCGTGGACTGCGATTTCCGTCGCATCCAGTTCACACCTGACCTTCTGCCTGCCGACGTCACCGGTACGACCGTTTACGAGAAGGGAGACGGGAAGTTCACTTTCCGCCCCGGGCCGCTGTTTGCCAGCCTGGTACTGGCCGATGAGATTAACCGCGCTACTCCCAAGTCGCAGTCGGCGCTGCTGGAGAGCATGGAGGAGTTCCAGGTCACGGTGGACGGCATCAGCCACGAGCTGCCCAAGCCTTTCTTCGTCATCGCCACCGAGAACCCGATCGAGTACGAGGGCACCTATCCGCTGCCGGAGGCACAGCTTGACCGCTTCTTAATGAAGGTCCACATCGGCTATCCCACGCCGGAGCAGGAGGTTGATATTCTCCAGCGCCAGGTCATGGTTCATCCGATTGAGAACGTCAGGCCAGTGGTGGCGGCCGCGCAGGTGCTGGCGATGCAGCAGGCCCTGCGCGCGGTTCACATAGATGAGTCGCTACAGCGCTATGTTGTGGACGTGGTGAATCACAGTCGCGGGCACGAGACGGTGGCTTTGGGGGCCAGTCCGCGCGGCTCACTGGCGATGATGCGTTGCAGCCAGGGCGTGGCCTTCCTGGCCGGTCGCGATTATGTAGTCCCGGACGATGTCAAGCGTGTCACTGAACCGGCGCTATCTCACCGTCTCACCATCAAGCCGGACCATCGCATGCGCGGGGTGACTCCGGGCAGCGTCATCGAGCAGATACTGCAGTCGGTCGCGGTGCCGGTCTAGACGGGTGTCGAGAGCCCGTTGCTCTCAAAGCCTTTCCTTGTCCAGCTTGGTGACCCTTGCTGTCCAGGCCCTGGCGAGCATACACACAAGTTCTTGGTGGCCGGTAATTCAGACACCACAGACTCTGGCACCAGTCCCAAGCTACAATACTTTCCTGGACGACAGGCATCCTTGCCTGTCGAAGGGCGTGGACAGGCTGGGAAGCCTGTCCTCCAACGGAACGAAGGGGGAAAACGGAACAGGCGCTTCTCCCTGGCCCCATCCATGAATTCCGTGGAGCTAGGAAGCCCGTGGTTCGGGCATCCACAATAGTCATGAAGATTCTTAATGGCAACACAAGCCCAGCATTCAGCAGGGCCCTTGGCTTGCGCAGTCGCGTGCTGTTGGAGGGGCGGTGTCGAACGTCGGACGCTGTTTGTCCGACGTGAGGCCGGCCCGCGCACGACCCTGACTCCCGAGCTCGGCACGGCCAGACGCCCAACGGCTGGGCCAGCCTTGTGAGCTTTGCTTGGCAAAGCCCACTGCGACAGGCCCCTCCATCACGGCTGACGACATTCCAGTCGCACACTAGAGCCTGAATTGACCGAAATCTGCATAACTGCAGTTTCAGCCCGACGCGGCTAGCAGCTTTCTGCGAAAGGCATTACCTATGGCCAGAAGCAAGCGCCATGCGCTATTGTGGGCGGCATTTTTCCTCCTGCTGGTGGGGTTTGTGCTGCACGTCCGGCAGATGTTCTACATGTCGGCGGCAGCGGCCATGCTGTGGCCGATTTCGCTGCTGCTGGGCCGCCACAAGCTCACCGGTCTGGAGGTCAGTCGCCTGGCCCCCAAAGCCCTGCATGGCGGCGAGAGCGCCGAGGTCAAGCTGCGGCTGACCAACCCGACCAGGACCAAGCGTCTGTTTGTGCAGCTCACTGACGCTCTGCCCGCCAAGGCCGCCGGGCAGGACCCGAGTTTCATAATACCCAACCTGGAGGCCGGTGCCGGAGTCGAGCTTTCGTACGTGCTGCATACCGGTCTGCGCGGGGTCTATCGCCTCGGCCCGCTGCTGTTGGAGGCCTCGGAGACTCTAGGCCTTTCCACCTTTACCAGGAAGTTCGCCCAATCCGACGAGGTGATCGTCTATCCTGCGCCGGTGTCTCTGCCGCCGCTTTGGCCGCCGGATGCTACCGGGCGTAGGCCGCGCCGAGCCCTGCGGATGGTGGGAGCCGACGGCCTCGATTTCTATGGCATCCGCGAGTACGTGCCCGGCGACGATCTGCGCCGCGTCCACTGGAAGACCACCGCCCGCATGGACGAGCTGATGACGATCCAGTTCACCAAGGAGCAGTCCCTGGAGGGCACCATCATCCTCGACCTCTACGCCAAGGCCCATGCCGGCCGCGGCCTGTTCAGCACTCTGGAGCAGGGCGTGCTGCTGGCGGCCAGTGCCGCCCGCCAGGCCGAGACCTTGGGCGGTGACGTCGGCCTGATTGCGGTCGGGGAGGCGGATTACAGCGTCCCGGTGGCTCTCGGTGTGGACCAGTACGGGGCGATTCTGGAGGGGCTAGCCCGCGCCGAACTGACGCCGGCTGACAACTGGCCTGAGGCGGTGGTCGAGCGCCTGGTCACCCGGCCTCCTCGCTGTGCCGCCCTGGTCATCAGCCCGCGCACTGATGAGACCGCCGTGGGCCTCGCCCGCCAGCTTCTCGCCCGCGATCAAGTCGTATCGTGGATGCTCCTGCAACCGGCTGCGGCGGCGGCGCCAACCTTGGTCGCCCAACTGCAGTCGCTCGGCTGTCGCATCAGGACCATCAACTGCAGCCTGCCGCTGCAGGCTCAATTGGGGATCGGGCAGAGGTTTTATGCTCAGACTTGATACTGCCAAGATGGCGCGCAATTGGCCGCTGTTCGCCGGAGCTTTGGTTCTGGCCTCCGGCGCCGCGGCTGCCCTAACCGTTACGACGCGGTCCCCCGCTTTCGGCCTGTTCATCCACAGCCTGATCATAGTCGGCCTCGGGACCAGCTTCGTCGCCGCCGGCCTCGGCAAGCGCACCACCGCGCTGGGGCTTGTCGTGATTGCTACGGGCTTGGTGGTGCTGGTCTTGCGCGAGGAGCTCGGTCCCTGGACCGACTTGCTTTTCCCTCTCGATCTGCAGACGGTGGAGGAGAGCACTGTCGCGGTATTGGGCGGCTGGGTGCTGGCCGGCTTGTGCTTCATCCAGGGCCGGCGCTACAGTACCGTCTTCATCACCGCCATCGGTATGGCTATTCTGGGGCTGATGGCGACCCTCAATCTCAATGCCGAGTTCCTGGTCTGCTTCTGGGTCTATACCTTCGGCGTTGTCTTCACCTGGGGCTACGATCATCTGCTGCGGGTGGCTGCCAAGTCCCACATACATGTCGAGACCTCGGCTGTCTGGCGGGAATGGCTGCGCTGGCACCTCTCGGCCTCAGCGCTGCTGCTGGTGATCGTGATGGTGCTGGCCACCGGTGGCGGCTCGCTGCTGTATGCGGTCTCGCCTAACATTTTCGACCGGATGTCGAGTCAAGTCCATCGCCTGCCTGCCGCCCTTCGCAGCCTGGCCTTCCGCACCTGCATGGATGAGGAGTTCCGCGTCGGCACCGGCCCGATCGAGCTACCCCGTACCATCGCCTTCATGGTCACAGCCCAGCATCCGACGCTGTGGCGCGCGCAGGCCTACGACCACTATCAAGGCGCCGGCTGGACCAAACGTAGCGAGAGCTACATACGGATGCAGCACGGCAGCTACATGTCCTATCGCTATGCGGTGCCCTCGGCCTCGGGCCTCCCCGGTACCCGCAACTACCAGGAGTTTACCTTCCCCACCGGGCCACTGCGCGGCTTCATCCCGGCCGCGGCTACGCCGGTCGAAATCAAGCTCTACGGCCAGGCGGATGATGCGCCACCTCTTTACCCGGGCGGGCCGCGGCTGCAGCCGGTTGAGGTTGATAGCTACGGCTGCCTGCGGATCAGCCCCACCTGGGCGGCCCGAGGTTATTGGGGGCAACTGGAGACCGAGCCGAAAAGGCATTACGAGGTGATCTCGATAATGCCGCCGACGGCGGCCGAGACACTGCGCGGCCGCGGCGATGACTATTCGCCGAACATGGTTGAGACCTATATCAAGCAGGTTCCGGTGGCGGCTCAAGCGCATCTGAACGAGTTGGTCAGCGACACTGTCGCCGGCCTTCAAGACCCCTACGACCGCGTGGTTGCCCTTCGCGAGATGATCTCCCAGCGCTGCCTCTACTCTTTGAAGGCACCGGCGGTGCCGCGAGGCAAGGACGCTGCGGTCCATTTTCTGCTGAGCAGCAAGCGCGGCGCTTGCGACCTGTTCGCCACCGCGATGGCGGTGACCGCGCGGCTGGCCGGCGTACCAGCGCGCGTCGCCGTGGGCTTCCAGCTCGGCGAGTACGATCCGGTGACCGAAGCCATCGTGGTTCGGGACAGCGACGCCCACGCTTGGGCCGAGATCTTCTTCCCCGACATCGGCTGGGTGCCGTTTGACGTGCAGGCGGCGCAAGTTTACGATGAGCAGACCTGGCTATCTCTGCTTGCCACCGGCCATGCCCGGCTCGCGGTGGCCAAGGTCTTGCGGCTGCTGGTGCCGCTGGTGCTGCTGGCAGTGATCGGCTATGCGGCGCTCTCGGGCGTCTATGACCTGCGACGGCTGCCGGCGTTGTGGCGCAGACGCCGTGCCCCGGGCCCGACTGGCAGCCTCAGCCGCGATTACCAGCGCCTGTGCCGCCAGCTTGCGCGGCGTGCCCGCCTTGGCCCGGTTGAGGCCATGACGCCCCGCCAGGTCGTCGAGGCGGCACTGGCTAACCTTTCCGGCTCCCAGGCCCTCAAACAGAGGCTTCGCCAACTCAATGAAGAATTCTACAGAGTCAGATTTGGCGCCGATTCGCCCAAGCAGCCGCTCGATTACCTGGCCGCCCAGGTGAGCAAACTGCGCAAACGGCTACGCGAATTCAAGTACAAGCCGCGCCGCTATTCCGAGCGCCCGGAAAGCCGGTCCCAATGAGCCAAAACCCCGCCGCACAGATCGCGGACAAAGCTCTTTTCATAGTCCACGGCGACTCGGAGGTCCTCAAGTCGCGCGCCGTCAAGGCCATCATTGATGAGCGGCTGCCCGCGGCCGACCGCGAGTTCGGCCTCACCGAGCTGCAAGTGCGCGAGGTGGAGCTGGAGCAGATCACTAGTGCTTTTGTCTCCGGCTCGCTCTTTGCCAGCCAGCAGGTGGTGCTGCTGCGGGACCTCGACGAAATGCGCAAGACCGACCAGCAGGCGCTGGTGCCGGCCCTCGAAGGCCTCGGCCCGAGTATCACCGTCGTAATGACCGCAACGCCGGCGCCTCGCGGCAAACCCACCGAACCTAATCTCAGCGCGCCGCTGGTCAAGCTCGTCAAAGCCTCGGGCCGCATCATTGACTGCAACACCCCGGCCTATCTCGACTGGAAAGACGAACTCACGCCCTGGGTGAGAGCCGAGGCACAGCGCCATGACAAGGGCTTCGGCGACGGGGCGCTGCAGTTGCTGATTGATCTGGTCGGAGCCAACTGCGACCGGCTCGCCAACGAGATCGCGAAGCTGGCGATATACGTGGACGAGCAGCCGGAGATTAGCGGGGCCGACGTGCGCGCGGTCGTCTCGCCCGCTCAGGACCAGGACATTTTCGGCCTCACCGACGCCATTGGCAAGCGCGATGCGGCAGCGGCTCTGGCGGCCCTGCCCGCCCTGCTGCCCGCCCATGCCAAAAGCGGCGAAGGCATCCGCGTGCTAGCCATGATCTCCCGGCATTTGCGCCTGCTGTGGCAGACGCGGCATCTGCTCAGAAACGGGGTCAGCCTGCTGTCGGTGCAGGACTGCCCGGAAGAGACAGTCGCGCAGTTGCCCCAGCAGCAGAACATATTCGACGCGGTTCGCGGCCGGAAGTTCCTGGCGCGCAACTTCACAGAGCAGGCCAAGAGCTTCAGCGATGGCCAGCTCGCCCGCGCGATAGTCGAGGTATTCAGCGCCGATATGGCCCTGAAGGGACAATCCGACCGCGAAATGGATGACCGCATGTTGCTGGAGACGCTGGTGGTCGCTCTGTGCCGGCTCTAGGCCTGACTGCTCGTCAATGCGCAGTTCGGCCTGCCCTGATCCCTGGGTAAGCCAAGATCTCAGCCAGCGGCCAGCGGGGGCGAGGCTGCACCGCAAATAGACTCCCTCACTAGTAGAGTCGACGCAACTCCGGCGTTTTACAAGACACAACGCGTAAATCTTTGCGAACTTTTGATGATGTTATTGCGACGGCGGGAATTGGGCGCTATGGATAGGCGATCATGGGTCTGGTGATGGCATTAGCCATAACTGGGGCGGCGCTGCTTTTCGGGATGCAGCTTCTACAGTGGCTGCGTGTTGCCCCGTCCGGGACCTGGGCACATGCGCTGGCCGGCTTCGGCCTCGGTATCGTCATCATCGCCTACGCGATCCTGCTGCTCGGCCTGTTTGCGGTCCTCAAGGCCGTGTGGCTGGCTGCGATACTGGCAGTCATGCTAGCGTGCGGCAGCAGCCAGGCGCGGACGGTCATGCCGGCGATCGGCGCGGCCCGCAGCTACCTCAGCGCTCTCGCGCGACGGCCGGCCCATTTCGTGGTCCTGATTTTCATCGGCTTGTGGATGCTGCTGACGCTCGGCTGCGCGCTGATGCCGCCGGATGGCGGCGACTGGGACGGCCTCAGCCAGCACCTGGCCCAGGCCTGGATGTACGCCCACGAGGGCTGCGTGCGCCCGCTGTGGTTCGACCACCACTCCCAGTTCCCCGGTACCATGCAGATGCTCTACACGGCGGGGGAGCTGGTTGACGGCTATTTCACTGCCCGCCTGCTGCACTGGCTGATGGGGATGTTGAGCGTGGTATGGGCGGTGCTAATCGCCCAGCGCTTCCTGAGTGAGCGTGCCGGCAGTAACGTGGGCCTGTGGACCGCCTTCATCATGGTGTCCACACCGATCTTCACCTGGCTCACCGGAGTGGCCTATGTGGACCTGGGCGCGACTTTTTTCGCGTTAGGGGCGCTGTACTTTTTCCTCGATTGGGCGCTGAGCCGCGCGCCCAAGGCTCTGGCGCTCACCGGCCTGATGCTGGCCGGCGGGATGACCGTGAAGATGCAGGGCCTGGCCCTGGCCGGCGTCATCATGCTCGCCGCAGCGATACTCACCGTCTTGCAAAGGCGTGGTTGGCGGGAGTGGGGCCTCGCCTGCGGGCTGGTCGTGCTTCTCGGTGGGCCGTGGTATCTGAAGAGCTATCTAATCACCGGCAACCCCGTCTATCCCTTCGCCTACGAGCTTTTCGGCGGCAAGCAGTGGACCCAGGAGCAGGCCGACTTCTACGAGCACCATCAGATGGCCTTCGGCTATGGCGAGATTCCCGACCGCGCGCAACTGGCGCAGATGTCATTCTGGCGCAAGCGCTTTTTAGGGCCGCGCGAGCCGTACAAGTGGCTGATCGGGCCGGTGCTGCTCACCATCCGCCCTTGGGACTTCGCGGTTGATCGGAGTCTGATAGCCCAGGCGCTGCTTTTGCACTGGATCGGGCCGCTGTACCTGCCGCTGGTGCTGCTGTTGCTGGTGGGGAAGCGGCCGCCGGCTGTGGGACTGGTGATGTGGCTGCTGCTGCCGCTGTGGCTGTGGTGGTTCTTCTCGATGCAATACACCCGCTACCTGCTACCCTCACTGGTGCTGTTGGCTCCATTAGCGGGTTACTCTATGGCCCAGCTTTTCTCCCGCAGCGGGCCGGTTCGCGCCGCCGCCGGTACGGTGGCCTCCCTATGGGCTGTCTGCGCGCTGGTGCCGCTGGTGCTCAGTTTCATCATCGCGTGGCCGATTATCAGTGGCCGGGCCACCTGGGAGCAGTACCTCAACATCAAGCTGGATGTCTATGAACCGAGCCGGTATATCGCCCGCTATCTGCCGGAAGATGCCGTCATAGCCACCTACGGGGAGCCGCGCTACTACTATTTCGAGCGGCCGGCGATCTGGGCCGACCCCGGCCACAGCCGCCTGTTCACCTATGAGACCATGCAGACGCCGCAGGAGTTGATCGCCCGCTATCGGGAGCTGGGCATCACCCACGTGCTGGTCAATCGAGTGCATGTTGACCTAGATAACCCCGACGACTGGGTGATAGCACTGCTGCGAGGAGGTTTCGAGGAGGGGAGCCTGCAGCAGATGGGGTCTTTTTCGCGGCGGCAGTACGTGCTGCTGCGGGTGGAATACGGGGCAGAGGCGGAGGGTGGCTCATAGGCGGGCACCGGTTGCAGTTGAGACAAGGCACCACGCTAAGGTATAATGACGGCAGGAGCGAAACACCATACCAGCCAGGACGACAGGCATCCTTGGTTGTCGAGAACTGCGGACAGGCTGGGAAGCCTATCCTCCTGGAGGCGTGAGGAAGGGTGTTGAATTCGGAATCACCCGCACGGAGCGCGTCTGCGTAAGTAGCCGACTGCTTGACAGCAGGTATGGGCGAGGCAGGCGGCAATCATTGGATAAGCCCAAGGTCCGCCAATAGTGATGAACAGGAGACAGGTCTGTGAAGACGGCGATTCTGGTCGGCGGTAAGGGCACGCGGCTGTTCGGCGAACAAACCGCAGTCCCGAAAGCCCTCTACGAAATCGGTAACCGGCCGATCCTGTGGCATATCATGAAGCTCTATGCCCATAACGGCTTCGGCGATTTCCTGCTGCTGCTGGGCTACCGCGCCGAACAGATTGTTGATTACGTCCTGCACCGGGCCCCGTACGAGAATCGCGATATGCGAGTCGAAATCCCGGCCTCGGGACGTCCCCAGATAATCGAGCAGGAAGCCGAAGACGACCAGTGGCGCATTACGCTGTGCCATACCGGCATCGAGTCAGAGAAGGGTGAGCGCATCCGGCGCATCCGACAGCATGTTGAGAGCGACGATGATTTCATGGTCACCTACGGCGACGGTCTGGCCGACATTGACCTGCAGGAGCTGGTGAGCTTCCACAAGTCGCACGGCAAAGTCGCCACCCTGACGGCGGTGCGGGCGCGGTCGCAGTTCGGCCACGTCAGCCTCGGCGGCGACGGGCAAGTCAGCGAGATGGTCGAGAACCCGCTGCTGCCGGAGTGGGTCAACGGTGGGTTCATGGTGTTTTCCGCCCGCATCTTCGACTGGCTGGAGCCGGATGATCCGCTGGAAGCCGGGGCTTTGCGGCGGCTGGCTGAGGCCGGCGAGCTGATGGCTTATACCCATGCGGGCTTCTGGGCCTGCATGGATACCTATAAGGACACCTTGCGCCTCAACGAGCTGTGGAACAGCGGCCAGGCCGCGTGGAAGAAGTGGTGAGCTGATGCCGACAGGGGAGGTCAAGGCGAGATTCTGGCAGGGCCGGCGCGCGCTGGTCACCGGCGCCTACGGCTTCATGGCCGGGCACCTGATCGAGGCGCTGCTGGAAATCGGAGCCGAGGTAATCGGGATGGTGCGGGATCGGCCGGCGGCGTCGTATCTGCAGCTTTCGGGCCTCGACCGGCGCATCACCCTGGCTCCAGGCGACATCACCGCCCTGGATGACTGTGTGCGCGTGCTCAATGACCATGACTGCAGTGTGGTGTTTCAGCTTGCGGCTCAGGCGATTGTCGGTGTCGCCAACCGCTCGCCGCTGAAGACCTTTCAGACCAATATCATCGGCACCTGCAACGTTCTGGAGGCGTGCCGGCAACTCAATGATGGCGACCGTCCTAATCTGGTGGAGGCGGTGGTGGCCGCCAGCAGCGACAAGGCCTACGGCGACCAGCCTGAGCTGCCCTATAAGGAATCAGCGCCGCTGCTGGGGCTGCACCCCTATGACGCCTCCAAGTCATGCGCCGACCTGCTGACCCGCACCTATCACAATACCTACGGGGTGGCGGCCGCGGTAAGCCGCTGCAGCAATCTCTACGGGCCGGGCGACCTGAATATGTCCAGGCTGGTTCCCGCGACGATATGCGCCGTGCTGGCCGGTGAGAGGCCGGTAATCCGCTCCGACGGCAGCCCCCAGCGCGACTATGTGTACGTCAAGGACGCCGCCCGGGCGTACCTGCTGCTGGCGGAGAAGACCGCGGAGGGGCCCGCCGCCGGCCAGACCTACAATATCGGCACCGGAGTGCCGCTGACCGTCCTGGAGATGGTCGAGATGGTTATCCAGGCCTCCGGCAAGAGCGATCTGCGCCCGAATGTGCAAGGCACCTCCTGGGGCGAAATCAGGCACCAGTATCTGGACTGCACCAAGGCCGACACGGAGTTGGGCTGGAGGCCGAGGTATCAGGTGGAGGCTGCGCTGGCCGAGACCTACGAGTGGTATCGGGAGTACCTGTCGGAGGAGAATCTGGAATTAGGCCAGTAGCCCAATGCAAAGCACGGGCCGGTACCGCGCCAGTCGTTTGCCGTATCATGTTTTTGGCGGGGCACAGGTCCCCGCCCTACAGAACGGCAGTCTCTAGACCATGAAACTTTCGGTAATCATTCCAGTCTATAACGAGGTAGGGACCGTTCAAGAGTTGGTGGAGCGGGTCCTGGCCGTGCCGCTGGACAAAGAGCTCATCATCATTGATAACTGCTCCACCGACGGGACCCGCGAACTGCTCCAGCAGTTCACCTATCCGCAGGTGCGCACGATTCTGCAAGAGCGCAATATGATGAAGGGCAATTCGGTGCGCAAGGGCATCGCGGCTGCGGTGGGTGAGTATGCGGTGATTCAGGACGGGGATTTGGAGTACAATCCGCGGGACTTCGTGGCGATGCTGGAGGTGTGCCAAGAGCCCGAGGTGCTGGCGGTACTGGGCTCGCGAGTTAGTGGTGCCCGCCGGCAGGGGCAGAAGCTGCCCACCTCCTCTTACTCGGTGGGGCGCGAGCTGATTAACAAGGTCTTCCGGCTGCTCTACGCCAGTAAGCTCACCGACATCGCCACCTGCTACAAGATGGCGGCGACGGCGACCTTCCAGAGCCTGGACTTGCGCTGCAATAGCTTCGACCTGGATTTCGAGCTGGCGGCGAAACTGACGATGCTGGCGAAGCGTCGCGGGATGCGGGTGGCGGAGGTGCCGATCGAGTACCACCCGCGAAGTGTCAAGGAGGGTAAGAAGGTCCGCTGGCAGGACGGGGTGCAGGCCGTGCGCACACTGTGGTGGTGTCGGTTCGCCGAGCCGCTGGTCGCAGGTACTCCGGAACCAGCCGAAAGGGCGGGGGAATGAAAAGCGGCGGCAGTCCCTGGGTAACGTACCTGGCGATAGTCGTTTTGATGGCCGCAGTCAGCGCCGGTGTGTATTACTACACCAGCACCCGGCCGCCTGCGCCCGAGGAGACTGCCCTGCCAGCAGCGGGACCGGAGCAGCAGACGCAGCAACCGGCCAAGAAAGGAGTACGCATCGAGGGCGGTGAAGTGGTCGAGAAGGACGCCCAGGGCCGGGTCCTATGGCGCGTTCGGGCGGATGGTGAGATTACCTACGACGACAAGACCGAACTGCTGCGCGGCTCGGACATCGAGTTTGAGGTGAATGTGGAAGGCCAACCGGCCGTAAAAGTCCAGGCCCGCCAGTTTGTCGCGGACTATGCCGGACGACGGATCGAGTTCGCTGAGGGCATCGGCGGGGAGCTGCTGGACGGCTCCGGGGACTTTCGGGTCGGCGCACTGGAATACCAGATGAGTACTCAGAAGCTGATCGGCAGCGGCGGTGCAGATTTCAACCGCGGCCACTACACAGCCGGCGCTGACCGAATCGTGGTGGACATGAAGAACCGGCAGATACGGATGCACGGAAACGTATCGCTGGCCAGGAGGCAAGCGTCTTGAACAATACGAAGGCTCCAAGCAGCAGAGGGGCACCAGCAGCGGGCCTGATAGTGTTGCTGGCGCTGGGAGCCGGTGTGCTGGTTATGGGCAGCGGTCCGGCCGCCGGCCAGCAGGCCAAAGCGACCCGCAGCGCCCAGGTCACCGCCATTGATCTGGTAATTGATCTGGATAGCGACGCCTGGGAGTTCAGCGGCAACTGCAAACTTACCGTCAGTGCCGGGCATAAGGGGCAGATGACGGCTCCGCGGATGACGGTGCGGTTCAATGAGAAGATGGACCAGATCGTGCAACTGATCGCCCACGGGGTCGTGAACTTCCACATAGTCACCAAGCCGAATGCCGAGGGTGTGCGTCGTGACATCACCGCCAGCGCTCGGCAGCAGGCAGTCTATTCGGAGCCGACCCAGACGGTGGAGTTGAGCGGCGGCGCGCAGGCGGATATCGCCACCGTAGGCGGCGCGGGTGAAGCGGCCCATATCACCGGCGACAAGATAACCGCCAACCTCAAGACCAGTAAGATCTTCGTCACCAACCCCAACATGAAGATAGAGACGCCGCTGGAGGAATAGAGCCCGGCGGTGATGGGATAAGAGAACTGTCATGTCACTGCTCGCGGAGAATCTGGTAAAGAGCTATGGCGGCAGACGCGTGGTTGACGAAGTCAGCTTGCAAGTCAGCCGCGGTGAGATCGTCGGCCTGCTCGGTCCCAATGGTGCCGGCAAGACCACCTCGTTCTATATGATCATCGGCGCCGTGTCCAGCGAGGCGGGCCGCGTGGTGATGGACGGAGAGGACCTGGCCGGCAGTCCCATGCACGTGCGCTGTCGCAAGGGCATCGGCTATCTGGCCCAAGAACCCTCGGTGTTCCGCAAGCTGACGGTCCTGGAGAACCTGCTGCTGGTGCTGGAGATGCAGGGCCTGTCGCGAGAGCAGCAGCACCAGCGGGCCGGGGAGCTGCTGGAAAAGCTCGGCATTGCCGAGATCGCCAACCGCCAGGGCCTGGTGCTGTCGGGCGGCGAGCGGCGCCGCGTCGAGATCGCCCGCGCCCTGTGCACCGAGCCGTCATTCATGCTGCTGGACGAGCCCTTCACCGGCGTGGACCCCATCGCCATCGAGGAAATCCAGTCCATCGTTACCGCCTTGCGTAGTGATGACATCGGGGTGCTGATCACCGACCACAATGTGCGCGAGACGCTGGGGATTACCGATCGGGCCTACATAATCTTCGAAGGTCAGATTCGGGTCGAGGGCACCTCCGATGAGATCATCGAAGACCCGACGGCGCGTAAGTATTACCTCGGTGAGAAGTTCCGGATGTAGGTTGAGCAGCGTACGGCTCCAGAGTGGGGCTTCTGGGAGGCTGACGCGGGCTGCAAGCCCGAGCCACGCGTTGGGGGAAAGCGTTGCAGATAGTGCACAACAGCCGTCATCTGAGTCGTGCGGACAGGGCAATTTCATGCGGCGACTCGACAGATATATAACCTCGCAACTCGCCCCTCTGCTGCTTTTTGGGATCGGCGCATTCCTGGTGATACTGGTCGGCGTGGAGCTGCTGCCGAGGGCGCTGCGCATGATCGTGCGCGAGGACTTTCCGCTAGCAGTGGTCGGACGTGTGTTCATCTACCGGCTGCCGGCGATGATCGCTCTGACTGTGCCGATGGCGGTGATGTTCGCCAGCCTGATGACCGTGGCCGGCCTCTCCTCACACGGGGAACTGCAGGCGCTGGAGGCCGGCGGCATCCCCTTCCTGCGCGTGGTCGCTCCGGTAATCGTCGCGGGATTCATCCTGGCGCTGGTGACGTTAGGGTTCAATGAAGCAGTCAGCCCCGTAGGTAGTAGGAAGGCCTTCCAGCTAATTAAGCAGTACCGCGAACAAGGCAAGGCGGTGGAGAATATCACCTTCCAGATCCCCGAGCGGGGGCCGGCCCGCGAGCTGTTCCGGATGGGATCGTTCTCGCCGCAGACGGGCGTGGCCAAGGATATTATGGTGATCCAGTTCGGCGAGGGCGGCAAGTTTTGGCAGCTTTTCGAGGCCGAGTATGCCGACTGGCGGGGCGAAGAGTGGGTCCTGCACAATGTGGTGAAGCTGGAAATGACGCATCGGGGGCAACGGCGGACGCGGCTGGAGACGATAACCATTTTTGTGGGGAAGGCCCCGGGCCAGCTTGATGAGATCAAACAGAACCCGGACGAGATGAGTATCGGGCAGTTGCAGCGGCTGCTGCGGCAGCGGCGGGCGCTGGGGCTGACCTACCAGCCGTACCAGCTTGAGCTGCTGCAGCTTATCCAGAGCCGGCTGGCGCTGCCGTGGTGTGCGCTGGGCTTTGCGATGTTAGGGGCGGCTCTGGGCCGCCGGCCGCTGCGAGCCTCGGCCGGAGTTGGCTTCGGCCTGTCGCTGGCGGTGGTGTTTCTGTATTATGTGGTGTTCAACGCCCTGACACTGATGGGGGAGCGCGGGGTGCTATCACCGCTGGTGACGGCGTGGACGCCTAATGTGATACTTTTCGCCAGCGGGGTGTATCTGCTGTATAATAGTGACGGTTAGCTGGGCTCGACTGAGTATGTGGCGCTAAGGTTAGTGTGGTGTAGCCGGATGCCGAGCTATACAATTGTGGTCCTGGTCGGTTTGGTGGTGCTGGGCGCTCTGATTGCCTGGGCCGGGGATGTGATCGGCTACCGGCTGGGCAAGAAACGGGCCAGCCTGTGGGGACTGCGGCCGCGCGCTACGGCCCGTGTGGTAGGGGCAATCGCCGGCGCGGTCTTGCCGCTTATCGGTCTGCTGGTCGCGATGGCACTGAGCCCGATGGCCCGCACCGCGCTGCTGCAACTCGACCAGCTCACCCAGCAGCAGGAGACGCTCAAGCAGACGATCGAGATGCAGCGGGAGCTGGCTCAGAAGGCGCGCAAGCAGGCCGCCGTCTTCCGCGCTCAGGTCGAAGAGGCTCAGGAGCGCAGCCGGCTGCTCGCAGAGCTAGTGGATAAGCTGGAGACCGACAGCTCGCGGCTGAAGCAGGAGGTAGCCGGGTTGATTAGGACCCGCGCTAATCTCCAGACGAAGGTGCGCCGTCTGGAGAAGCAGTACCGCCAGGCTCAGAGCGACCTGGCCGCCGCAGAAGCGGAACTCGAGACCGCCCAGCAGAAGCTGGCCGCCACTGAGAAGGAACTTGCAGCTACGGAACAGCGACTGGCAGAAGAGGAGAGCAAGGTCGCCTCCCTGGAGGCGACCAACCGGGAACTGAGAGCGACGGAAACCCAGCTCAAAGCCGATATAGATGGCCTGAAACAGCAGATTCCGGCGCTGCAGAAACAGGTCGCCCAGCTCCGCGACGAGATGGCTGGTACCAAGCGGCAGCTAGCAGAAACCAAGCAGGAGATCGAGCAAGTCAGTCGGGAACGCGATGTCCGAAAGGCGCAGTTGGAGCTCCGGCGGCAGGAGCTCGAGGCCCTGGAGCGGCAATACGAGCTTTACCGCAAACGCCAGGCCGGCATCGCCGAGAGCCCGGTCATCTATGAGACCGGCGACGTGCTGCTGAGAGCCATCGTCTCAAGCGACCAGACCGAGGAACAGCTCGCCAATACCCTCTTCGAGATGCTGCCGTTCGCCAGTCTGGCGGCCGAACGTAAGGGCGCGGTGCGCGGAGCCAACGGCCGAGCGGCGTTGCTGGTGGTTCCCTGGCCGCCGGAGATCACCGACCGCGAGCCCACCGAGCGCGACATCGTCGAGTACTGGGCGCGGGAGATGAAGAAGCTGTCGGCGATAGACAGATTCGTGGTTTCAGTGGTGGCCTTCCGGCGGCTGACACTGGCGGAACGAGACCAGCTCCATGTGGCGATGTGGCCGCGGCCGAATGTGCGCGTATTCGTCCAGGATGAGGTTATCGCTGAAACGGTAATCGAGGCGGACAGTGAGGCTGTGGACATTTTCACCGGCATCTGGTACCTGCTGCGCTATAAGGTGCGCCAGCGTGCGCAGCAGGAAGGCCTGCTGGCCAATCCGGAGACCGGCCAGTACGGTGCCATTGATGCCGCCGAGCTGTTTCAGCTCATCGAACAGATCGAGCAGTACGACTATGATGTCAAGGTGCAGGTCACGCCGAGCCAGGACATATACACCGCCGACGAGCTGAAGATCAAGTTCGTAATCCACCGCGAAAGCTCCGGCAAGTCCAATGAGTGAGGGGCCGCTAGTCGCAATTGACCCGGGCAGCGCCAAATGCGGGATTGCGGTGCTCTCCGCCGACGGTGAAGTGCTGCAGCGCGAGATCGTTGCTGCGGAAACGATCGGTGAGACGGTCCAGGCCGTGGCAGAGGCGCATCAGGCGAGCCAGATTGTGGTCGGTGGCGGGACCGGCTCCCAGGCTGTACTGGAGCGGATTGTGGCCTGCGGTGCTAGTACGGAGGTCACGCAAGCACCCGAAGGCTACACGACGCTAGAGGCGCGCGGGCGCTACTGGCAGGAGCATCGCCCCGGCTGTTTGCTGGGACTACTGCCTGCCGGGATGCGGATACCGCCGCAGGCGATAGATGACTACGCCGCCGTGGTAATCGCGGAACGGTTCCTGGCTGGCAAGACGTCGCATCGGTGATGTAACATAAGACCTATGGCTACGGGGAAATTTGCCAGGCGATTAGGTAGTCATTCGCTGCATCTTGTACAATTTGGCCTAGCGTACTGTTGAAATTCTTGCGCATTTGTTTTAGAATTGGATCACAGCAGTGTAAGCATTCGGAGAAATAGCGGCTACTCTAGCTCTCACCCGCCATATTCTAGCTTATGTCACGGCCCGGAGGGTGAGCCATTTGGCATCGCAGAAAAGAACCACAGCAAAAGACGTAGAGGCGCTGCGCAACGATCTGACGGCAGTCGCTCTGACCACTTTCGGGGCGCTGGTACTTGCCGCCCTGATTTCCAACGCCTACGGTTCGCAGGGCGTTGTGACCACCGCGCTGGCCCGGGCGTTGCTATTTGCGCTGGGGATCGGCGCCTATGGTATCCCCGTAATCGCCTTCCTGCTAGCGGTTGTTTACGGCGTTGATCGGGCTCCGGTAACCGCACCCCGGCTGCTGGTGGGCAGCGCTCTGCTTTTCCTCGCTGTGTTGATCGGCATTCACCTGGGCGTGCCCGAGCCGGCGGTATTCGAGCCCACGACCCTGCAAAGCCATGGTGGGTACGTCGGTGCGGCCGGCGCCTATGGCCTGCGGCTTGTGTTAGGCCCATACCCCGCCTATGTATTCCTGGTCGGCGTAGTGGCGGTTGCGGCGGTGCTGCTGACCCAGTCGCGACTGGCGCAGATGTTCAAACGCACCGGGCGGGCGGCGACCAATGGTCTGCGAGTGGCTAAGGCGGGCGTCAGCTCGGCGATGCAGAAGCGTCCGCCCCGCGAAGCGCCCAGTCGGTCCGGCAAGCGGCGGGCACCGCGCGAGCGCAACGGCCCCGGTGTGGACCTGGATGACCCCGAGGAGGACCGGGCAGGCAGGGCAGCAAGCGCCCGCGCCACAGCCAAAGCCGAGACGAATAGCTCGGCACCGGAGCCTGGGAGCGGCAACCCCAGCGGCAGCGTTGAGGCCGACCCGGCGCTAGAGTCGGTCAGTGCTCAGCGCGCGCAGATGTACATGGTCAGCGACGAGGTGCGCTTCAAGCTGCCACCGACGTCGCTGCTAACGGATTTCCCGGAGGAGGCTGAGACCCAAGAGCAGCGCGACGAGGCGGCCGAGCGGCTGGTGAAGCTGGAGGACACGCTGAGAAGCTTCGGGATTGAAGCGACCGTGACGCACTACGAACGCGGGCCGGTAATCACGCGCTATGAGGTGGAGCTGGAGCGGGGGATTCGGGTCAATCAAGTTACTCGGCTGGCCGACAACATTGCGATGGCGATGGCGGCTACCGATGTCCGCATCGAGGCCCCGATTCCGGGCAAATCCGCCATTGGGATCGAGGTGCCTAACCAGCGCTCGTCCCTGGTGGCCTTGCGGGACATGGTGGAGGCGCCGGAGTTCAAGGACCATCCTTCCCTACTGGCGATCGCTCTGGGCCGCGGCGTATCCGGGCAGCCGGTGGTCGCCGACCTGGTGGACATGCCGCACCTGTTGGTAGCCGGGGCGACCAACGCGGGCAAAAGCGTGTGTCTGCATACTATCATCGTCAGCTTCCTGATGCGGGCCAAGCCGCACGAGGTGCGGTTCATCATGATGGACCCGAAGCGGGTCGAGTTGAGCCGCTATGACGGCATCCCGCACCTGATGGCACCGGTGGTGTACAGCGTATCGGCGGCCTGTGATGTAATGCGCAAGGCGATCCGGGAGATGGAAAAGCGGTACGACAAATTCGCACGCGTCAGCGCGGCGAGTATTGCCGAATACAACTTTTTCGCCACCGGCGCGCGGGCGGTCGCCGACCAGAAAACGGTGTCGCTGGAGTTTCTGCAGGAGCAGATGGAAATCAGCGAGCGGCGCGCGCGGCATCTGATGGATATGCTGCAGTACGGTGATGTCGTGGAGGAGGCGGAGGTAATCGGCGATGACTGGCGGGTGCTGATCAATCGCGAGGACGAGCGCTGCCTGCCGATGCCGCGGGTTGTAATCGTGATTGACGAGCTGGCGGACCTGATGATGCAGGCGCGTTCCGAGTTCGAGTTCTCGATCTGCCGGATAGCGCAACTGGCACGGGCGACCGGGATTCACCTGGTGATCGCGACCCAGCGGCCGTCGGTGAAGGTGGTCACAGGTAACATCAAGGCGAATATCCCCTCGCGTATCGCGCTGGCGGTGGCCTCGCAGATCGATTCGCGGGTTATCCTCGACGAGCAAGGGGCGGACCGGCTGATCGGGCGCGGGGATATGCTGTTTGCGCCGCTGGATGTGCCCAAGCCACAGCGGCTGCAGGGCTCGTTCGTGGCGCGGGACGATATCGAGCGGGTGGCCGAGTTCTTGCGTGAGCAAGGTGAGCCGAGCTTTACCATCATCCCGCAGGAGAAGCAGGAAGGGGAGGATGGGGACTTTGCGTCGGACTTGGGCGTCTCCGACGAGCTCTATGCCACCGCCGTGCAGTACGTGGTGGCCGAGCAGGAGGCCTCAGTGTCAATGCTGCAGCGGCGGCTCAAGGTCGGCTACGCGCGCGCCGGCAGGCTGATAGACACGATGGAACAGCGCGGAGTGGTCGGGCCTCACGAGGGACCGAAGCCGCGAGTGGTACTGGTTGGCCCGGGCATGGCCGAAGCGGCGCTGCAGGGCCTAGCACCCGGCCAGCAGTCGGCGGATGGCGACGGTCCCGAGCCGACCGCAGAGTCCGCCGAGCGCGAACCCGACTTCGCTAAGGAGGCCGAAAGCGAGTAAACAACCGCCGCGCGACGGCGGCTTCAACACGACCTGCCTGACTAGCTACTGACCGATTCACAGCGTAATTCACGGCAAGATTGGCACAAGGGAATGAGTCACGATGGCGGTTCAGACACACGAGCAGGCTGTCGGGAGCAAGCGTCGTCCCCGTAGCAAGCCCCGTAACACCCTCAACGACTTAAGCGGCAAGCAGTGGATCAAGCGTACCAAGTCCTGGCTGGTCTGCGACTCCAAGCGATATCACCGCAACCGGGATACCGAGCTGCATCCGGCCAGGTATCCGGAGGAGCTGGTCGCCGAGTTCGTGGAGTTTTTCAGCAAGCGCGGGCAGTGGGTGCTTGATCCCTTCGCCGGCTCCGGGGCTACATTGGTGGCGTGTCATGAGACCGGACGGCGGGCGGTAGGCATCGAGATCAGCCGCAAATACGCCGCGATGTCCGACCAACGGCTGGCAGAAATCGGCGCGGAGGGCTGCTGCGTAGTGACCGGCAATGCCGCCGGCGTTGATGATCCGAGCTTCTGGGCCGAGCACAGCAACGGCGAACTGAGCGACATCGCTCGTACTCCCGAGGGTCTGCCGGTCTTTGACTTCATTATGACCTCCCCGCCCTACTGGAATATGCTGCGGACCAGCCGTGGCGGCGTCGAGTCCACGCACAAGCAGCGCGCCAAACAAGGCCTCGATACCTTCTACTCCAACGATGGGGAAGACCTGGGCAATATCGGCGACTACGGGGAGTTCATCGAGGCGCTGGGCGGGATCTTCGAGCGCTGCGCCGAGGTACTGCGGGATAATGGGTACATGGTAGTGGTGGCGCAGAACGTGCGGGTAGCTGCCGGGGAGGTGCGTCCGCTAGCGTGGGACCTGCAGCGGCGGATCTCTCGCACGCTCAGCTTCCAGGGCGAGCGGATTTGGTGCCAGGATTCCAAGAAGCTGGGCATCTGGGGCTATCCGACCGTGTTCGTGCCGAATTACCACCACCATTATTGCCTGATCTTTCAGAAAAAGTAATCGTTGCCCGGCGGCCGGCCGGCTGCTATCCTGATGCCATGCGCAATCCCCCTAAGCCGAAAATCGCGCTGATCTCGCTGGGCTGCCCCAAGAACCTGGTCGATTCCGAGGTGATGCTCGGACTGCTGGACCAGGCCGGCTACCCCATTGTCGAGGCCGTGAGCGAAGCCGATATCGCCATACTCAATACCTGCGCCTTCATCGAACCGGCCCAGGAAGAGGCGATCGAGGCGCTGCTGGACCTGGGGGAGATGAAAGCGGCCGGGGAGCTGCAGGCCATCATCTGCACCGGCTGCCTGCCCCAGCGCTATGGGCGCGAGCTAGTTGAGGAACTGCCGGAGATTGATGGGTTCGTGCAAGTTGGTGCCACTCCGCGCATCGTCGAGGCCGTCGAAGCCGCCGGCGCCGGCCGCCACACCTTCCTCGAAGCGAGCGCGGGCTATGCGCTGACCTGTGAGCTGCCGCGCTGGCGCAGTGCCCCCCAGTGGCTCTCCTACCTGCGCATCGCCGAGGGCTGCGACCACCGCTGCAGCTTCTGCACCGTCCCCGCGATTCGCGGCCGACAGCGCTCCCGCGAACCCCAGGATGTTCTCACCGAATATCGGCAGATGATCGCCGAGGGCTTGCAGGAGATAATCGTCATCGCTCAGGATACCAGCGCCTACGGCCATGACCTGACGTCCCGCAGAAGTCTCGCGCACCTGCTGGGCTTGCTTGCTCCGGTGGCCTTCGACGGCTGGGTGCGGCTGATGTATGCGCATCCCGGCGGCGTTGATGAGGAGCTGCTGAAGGCGATGGCGGATTTCCCGGCAATGGTCCCGTATCTCGACATCCCCTGGCAGCACGCCTCGCCCGGCATCCTGCGGGTCATGCGTAGACCCGGGAACGCCGATGAGTACCTGCGGTTGCTGGACGCGGCACGCAGCATCATGCCCGGGCTGGCCGTCCGCACTACCTTCATCGTTGGCTTCCCGGGCGAGACCGATGAAGATTTCCAGTGCTTGCTCGATTTCGTTACCGAGGCGCGCTGTGACCGGCTGTCGGCCTTCGCCTACTGCCCGGAGGCAGGTACGGTTGCAGCGGAAATGCCGGACCAGGTGCCGCTGCGTGAGGCCCTCGACCGCCTGGAGGCCCTCATGCGTTGCCAGGAAGGCATATCACTGGAGAACAATGCGGCTCTGGTCGGCAAACGGATGCGGGTGCTGGTGGAGCGCAAAGCAGCGGAGGGGGAGCTGTGGTTCGCCCGCTCGTACCGGGATGCGCCGGAGGTTGATTGTGAGGTGAAGATCGCGACGGCGCAGGAGGACACCCAGCCGCGTATCGGCCAATTCGCTGAAGTCGCAATTACGGGGGCGGAGATCTACGACCTTAATGCGAGGCTGGTCGGAGATTCAGACCGCTCGGAAGTCACCACAGATTGACAAGAGCTCGGCTGCGTGGTAAACTAAAACACTTCCGCACGGTCGCGGATGGGCTGTGGGGAAGTGTTTTGTTGGTAAAGTCGCGGGGCTGTAGCTCAGTTGGTTAAGAGTGCCACCCTGTCAAGGTGGAAGTCGCGGGTTCAAGTCCCGTCAGCCCCGCCATATGGGACGCAACGGCCCTTCTGCTAGCCAGCAGAAGGGTTTAGTGTATGTGGCTGTTAGGCTCCTGCCATCGAAGGTGCAGTTCAAGAGTAGCAAATCCAGCAGCTTCCTCTTCTCGTTCTGGGGCTGCGAAACCCATAGGGGATACGCCCGCTGAGCCAGATGGAGTATCTTGACCCCAGCCTCCAGATATAGATGGCCGGCCCGCTGATGAGTCTCGATCCTCTGCATGATGTCGAACTGGGTCGCCTGCCATTCCCGCGACTTGCGCGTCCCAATATGCCTCTGCCATGTTTCTGAGATCTGTGCTCTCGATACCACATTACCACCGGTGTTCCTTGCGAGGGCAGGCCACATGTCGCTGCTAGATGCCTATGTGACTGACCATAGAACTTTTTCTAGGGATGAAACTCTCCGGAGAGGGTGCATCTGCCTCCAACGGCGAAGTGATATGGCAGTTGGGCACCTGTTCAGCCCATGAAGAAAAGAGGCCCAATTGATACGGGCAATCCAAGCTGGAGGAACCTCATGAACCAAGCGCCTTCCCTCGGCGACCTGACTCTCAAGCAGAAAATCGGGCAGATGATGATGGTCCGGTACCCGGACCAGGACATTCTGCGGGAGATGCTGGCCCAAGGCCAGGCCGGGTCCTTTTACTTCGGCATGCGCGGCCAAGCCGCCGAGCAGGTGGTGGAGACGCTCAACAGCCTGCAGCGTCAGAGCCTGATTCCCGCCATCGTGGCCTTCGGCTCCGCCTGCTGCACCTGTGGCACGGGTCTGCTGCGGGGCCATCTGATGCGCGTGGGGGCCACCCGCGACCCGGAGCTGGCCTACCGGCTGGCCTACCTCGAGTCCGTGGAGCAGCGGGCGTACGGCTTTCACATCCCCGGCCTGCCCTGCCTGGATGTGAACACCAACCCGGCTAATCCCATCATCAACACCCGGGCCATCAGCGACGACGCCGAGTTGGTTACCGAGTTAGGCCTGCCGCTGCTGCGGGCCCAGAAGGACGCCCGGGCGCTGTCCTGCGTCATGCACTTTCCGGGCCACGGGGACACCGCCGAGGACTCCCACATCCGCATCCCCACGGTGAACCGGACCGTCGCGGAGCTGTGGGAGGTGGACCTGTTGCCGTACCGGGAGGCCATCCCCCAGGGCCTAATCACCGGCATTTGCACGAACCACAACCACTATCCCGCCTATGAGGCGGGACCGCCGGCCCCGGCTACCATCTCGCACAAGATCATTACCGACCTGCTGCGCGGCACCCTGGGCTACCAAGGGCTGATTTACAGCGACAGCCTGACCATGAAGCCGATGAAGGACAACTACGGCATCGAGGAGGCGGCGATCCTGGCGGTGCTGGCCGGGCATGACATCATCCTGCAGGACTACAACTCCGACCCGCGCATCACTCACAGCGCCCTGGTCGCAGCCGTGAAGTCCGGGCGCATCCCGTTGGAGCAAGTGGACACTTCGGTAGCGCGCATCCTGCAGGCGAAGGCGTGGCTGGGGCTCTTTGAGGGCGCCCTGGTGGACCCGGAGCAACTGGCGACGCGGGTGGCGACGCCGGAAATGAAGGCCTTCGCCCAAGAACTTGCTCGGCGGGCGGTGACGGTGCTGGAAGACGGCGCGCTGCCTTTGCGCGTCTCAGCGGCGGAGCAGTGCCTAGTTCTGGCCAATGGCCGTAAGGATCTGTTCGACGCCGATATGGGGCTGGAGTTCTCGCCCAACCATGAGCAGTTCTTCCACGCCGTGCAGACCCGGTTGCCGGGGGCGATCACCTATGCCCTTAGTGAGGAGTTCCCGGCCGAGCAACTGGCCCGCGCCCGGGAACTGGCCGAGGCGGCGGAAGTGGTGGTGGTAGGCCTCTTCTCCCGGGTGCTGTGCTATCACGAGGACAGCATCGGCATCGCAGCGCCCTATCGGCAGTTGCTCACCGACCTCATCACCGCCGGCAAGACCGTGATTCTCTGCAACTTCGGCAATCCCTATGTACTGGCGGACCTCCCGCCCGCGGCGGGGACCCTGTGCACCTATGACGAGGAATGTCCGGAGTCCATGGTTGCTGCGGCAGAGGCGCTGTTTGGTGAGTTCACACCCACCGGCAAGCTGCCGGTGCGCGTCTCCGCCCGGTATCCCTTCGGCGCGGGAAGGTAGCGCGCGTCACAGTGAGGCGGTTGACACATCAGCAAATGGGTCGGTTCGAGGTTTCGCGCCTTTCTGAAGATGAACATAGATGGCAAGGAGAAGGGCCTATGATGTATCGGTTAGCCTAAGAGCAAGCGCCGTGCCACACGGGTTTATACCAGAAGCCGCATTGTCTGGCGTTGTCTCGCCTGCCGTCTAGTAAGTCAAGTATCGTGACCACAGCCATGGTTCAGGTGCTGTCGGCGTCACTGTATCGTCAGCAACTTGGGAGGTTCGCCCATGTCCGGAACATTTGCTGCTACGTGGTTCTTCTGCCTGCTGGTGCTCGCCGGCTGCGGGTTCATCGCTAGCGGCATCGGTTGGGCCGAGGGCCTAGCCGAATTGCCGCTTGAAAGCGCGACCAGTATTGCCGAGCTTCGTGTGCCGTATGGAGAGACGATCGAGCAGCCACTGCCGGCGTTGCCGGCGCGGGAGGGCAAGATCGTGGCCCTCCGCTTCGGCGCCGTCGCGTACTCCCCGCGTTCCGCAGGGTGCAACTACAACATGCAACTGCGCATCAACGGCGCAGCGGTTGAGCGCCGGACTAGCGGCGGAACGGAGCGTCTCATCGGTCGGGAGCCGGGCTTCCGCCTTCGTTCGCATGCAGGTAACGACTTCCAGGTCTTCAGCGGTCCGCGCATCATGCTCATCTATGCGCCCGACTGGGCCACCGCCGACCAGGCGACGAGCGACGGCCTCGGCGGCAGCTTCATGCTTGATGTCGGCGACCTAATCAGCGGCGTGGATGGTAACACACTCACGATCGTTAACACGCGCCCGGTCAAGCCTGCCGACTATGAGGGCGACGTGGTACTGGAGCATGTCGAGATCGGCTATCTGGACCGGGCGCTGCTCCCCGCTCCGGTGATCGCCGTGCCCAAGCGCGGTGTTATCGCGCAATCTGTCGCAGCGGAGGGTATCACGCTCAAGCAGGCAAAAGGGGGTGGCTTTGCGGTCACCGCCGACGGCGGACCCGAGTTGCTGGTCGAGACCGGCATCGGCATGCAACTGGATGCGGCCTCCGTTCTTGTCGCCGATGATGCCCCGTCCGCGGATATCGCGGTGCAGGTTACTGCCGAGCCATTCGGTCCTGCAGGCTTCCGCACCGTCGCCGCCTGGCAGGGCCTCAAGCTCGTGCGCAAGATCAGCATCGCCGAGGGGCTACTCAAGTGGGAAGAGGAGTGGTCCAATACTACGGACCAGATACGCGCCCTGCCCTTCAGGCATCGCCTGTTTATGCGTGACGGCCGGGCCCTCTTCACTATTGCCGGCGACCCCGATACCACTGCTCTGGGGGGGCTGGCCACCAATCCGACCGTCTGCGTGCAGTCCCAGACCGACGCGAAGTACGCCTACGGCGTGACCGCAGAGAGCGACTGGCTGCGACTGCTGATGGCCGCCCGCTACGCCGGTGGAGTCGGGGAGATCTACTCCGAGACGCTCGCCCTGCCGCCACACGGCAGTATTGACTTCGACTTGACCATCACCCCGGTCAGCGATGGCGGGGGCTACTGGTCATTTATCAACAGTGTCCGGAAGCGCTGGGGAGTCAACGCCACAACGGCCGAGCGCCCGATGTTTTGGGGTTGGTACCGCGCCCCGGGCGTGGAAAGCGCCGAGCAGCGGTATGAGAAATCGGTCGGGCACCTCGGCCCGATTACGCTTATCACTGGCGGCTGGATGCGCCTTTCAGCCGATGTCCGCCCGGCCCGCGGCGGAACCTACCCGAAGCTGCCGGATGACGCGGCGCGTTCGCCCGGTGACTGCCCCGACCTCGACCTGGCGGCCTACCTGAAGTTCGAGCATCGCGATGCCTGGTGGCAGGAGCGCGCCGCCGAGGTCCAGACGATCAAGCGCGCCTGCCCGCAGGTGGAGGTCATGCACCTGACCCACCCGGCCATGGAAGTCGTGTACGAGCCGATGGCGGAGCAGTTCCCGATCGCAGGTGAGACGATTCGCACTGCCGCCGGCTCGGCTTTTGAGGTCCGGCACTACAGCACCGCCCATCTGTACGGCGCGGCGGTTGAGAAAGACTGGCGCGTGTACTACTACACCCCGCGGCCGGGGTCGGAGTACCTGGGAGCGATCCTCAACAGCCTCCGGCGCAGTATGGATGAGGCGCACAGCGACGGTGTCTATAGCGACGAGTTCAGTTGGGCCGGCCGCTCACGCGGCTACAGCCGTTATGACTACAGCCGCTGGGACGGCTACTCGGCCGACATTGACGAAGATGCCAAGGTCGTGCGACTCAAGTCCGACAATGCCTATACCTCCGAGTCATGCCAACTCCGGATGATCCATGAATGCCTGAGGCGGGGCAAAACGTTTTTGGCCAACGGCGGGTCGGCGCTGCGCAGCATCAACTCGCTGCCAATTCACCGCTTCATCGAGGGTGGCAACGGCTACGGCACGATGGCCGGCGGGCACCTGGCCGCCGTGCCGCTGGTGCTGGGTAACATGGGCGATGACAAGAGCCAGCAGGGCGTGTTTGACTCGGTCAAGCAGTGTTTGAGTATCGGCTGCATCTATTCGCCGATGGCGGTTAACCTGCTGCTGAAGGGCTCGGACAACTTCGTCTGCAAGCTCTATCCGCTCACCATCAGGGAGCTCCGCCCCGGCACCGTCAGCGGCGAGCAGCGCCTGATCACGATGGTTTCAGGGGAGTTCAGGTGGCCGGGGCGTGCTGCTCAGGTCCGCCTGTATGAGTACAACTCCGCCGGTGATTTGGTGACTAAGGACATCGTCCTCTCCCTGACCGCCGCCGATCCGATCACTTTCACCGTGCCGGACCAGGGCCTCGTGATTGCCGAGGTGGTGCAGTAGGAGAGATGGCTATAAACCGACGCGTTCCGACCTCGCGCCGCGCGTCGTCCGGGATACCGTGCAGGAATCGCAGGCTACGGTGGTGTATCTACCGTAGGTGCTCTGCGCAGGTGCAGCGCACTTGCCGGTAAACACGCGACGATAAGGGGAGATCAGTGATGGGGACGATACTGCCGCTGTGCGCGATGGGGCTGCTGGCGCTGATAACTGTCGTTGCCGGCGCAGGCCAGGACGAGGCCGCAGGCGGTGGCGCACAGGAGCATCTCGGGCCACTGCAGGGCAAGGGGGTCTGGGAGCAAGTCACGGAACAGGCCGCCTTCAGCCCGCGCGACTGCGCCCGGCCGGTGGTGCATGACGGCAAGATGTGGCTGGGCAACGGGTACTACCACGGCGGCATACTCAGCCGCGACCTGTGGCAGAGCAGCGACGGGGTCGAGTGGACCTTGATTAACGCCGACACCCCCTACGACGGCTATAGCCCACTGGTGTCATACGGCGGCAAGCTGTGGGCCATCAGCAGCACCATCTGGAGCTCCGAGGACGGTACCGAATGGACGCAGGTACAGGAAGCCGACCCGGAGGCCCGTCGCGGCGGCTGGCCACTGGTATTCAAGGGAGAAATCTGGACGCTCGGCTCGCAGGTGTCGAAGACCTCCGATGGGGTCAACTGGACCTGCGTGAATGAGGGCACACCGTGGCGCGGGCGGGGCAACTTCGGCTGCGCAGGGTATCGCGACAAGCTGTGGGTGCTGGGCGGCGCGATGTCGAAAGCCAACGACCCGCCGGAGAAGGGCTATGCGGACCGCACCACGCTCAATGACGTGTGGTGCTCGGAGGACGGGGTGACCTGGGAGCAGACCACCGAGGCCGCGCCGTGGGCCCCCCGGATGTGGGTGCCGGCGATCGCCTATGCCGACCGGCTGTGGATTGTGGGCGGCTACGATAACGTCAACAGCCAGAACCTAGGTGACATCTGGTACACGGAGGACGGCAACACCTGGTACCAGTTCGTGGCCGATCCCAGCCCCAAAGCGCGCCATGCCTCTTCGCTATTTGAGTTCCAGGGCAGCCTATGGGTGGTGGCGGGTAACACCTGGCCGGTGGTCAACGACGTCTGGCGCCTGACCCTGCCGCAGGAGTAGTGGCGGCAGGTACGGTCGCCTGTCTCCACGAGGCCCGCTGCTTGGAGCGAGAATGGCCTAGCCTAGAGCAAGGCAAGTGGCTGTACGCCGCTGCCGTTCTATTGTGCGCCATGCGCACTTTGTGGCTTGGCGTTGCCCTGTTTCGTCACGAAGATATGCAGGTGTAAGCAAGACATGACCTTGGCCCCCCCCAACGGAGCCAGGTGTGGTGCTAGAACATGCGGCATCCATCCTTACCCCGAGCCGGAAGCCAGGTGGAGCGAAATGCCGGTATCCGCCCCCAGCCGGTCATGCGAGCCGGTTGGCGGCCTTGCTCACTCCCCAGGAAATATGCGAAGTTGTCGCCAATAGCTCACTCTTCCCCGTTTGCGCCAGGCCTCTCGTACCAGTGCACACGTTTCGCCCTGCAGCAGGCAGAAGCGGATACCGCGGTGACAGAGATCGTCCCGAAGCTGGGCATGGCCGAGGCCACCTGCTACCGCTGAAAGAAGCGCTACGGGGAGCCGGGGGTATCCGAGAGCAAGCGGCTGAACTGCATTCTAGACGGGTCATGCCGCATGGAAAGGTTAGACGCAACTGATGACCGGACGCGAACGCGTAACCAGAGCTGTGCGTTTTGAAGGCCCGGAGCGTATCCCCCTGGGCACGATGCCGCCGGAATACCCCACCGATATGCTACACGTGAGCGCCTCGCCAGACCCTGGCTGGACGCCCAGCATCGCGACCGAGACCAAGTGGGAGGACGAATTCGGCTGCATCTGGCAGCGGCTGCACGGCGACAAGACCATGGGGCAGGTGACCGGCCACCCGCTCACCGACTATGGAGACATGGACGGCCATCGCTTCCCCTGCTACAGCAACCCGCAGCGCTATGAGAATGCCCGCAAGGCGATCGAGGGCAACACAGAGAACCGCTTCGTGCTGGCCGGTGTACCCCTGAGCCTGATTCACCGGCTCGAGTATCTGCGGGGGCACCAGGGCGCCTGGACGGACCCCTACGAGCATCCGCAGGAGTTGCGGCGACTGCTGGACCGGCTGGCCGACATCGCGATTGACGCGGTGGACAACTTCGCCCGCATCGGCGCCCACGGCATCTGCTCGGCCGACGACTGGGGCTTGCAGGACCGGCCGATGGTCCGCCCCGACACTTTCGCCGAGTTCTGGGCGCCGGTGTACCACCGCGTCTATCGGCACGCGCACGAACTGGGCCTGCTGAACTTCCTGCACAGTTGTGGGCACATCGCCGACCTGCTGCCGCATTTCATCGAGGCGGAGTTGGAAGTGATCCAGATGGATCAGCAGCAGAACATGGGCGTGGAGAACCTGGCTGCCCGCTTCGGGGGCAAGCTGTGCTTCTGGTGCCCGGTGGACATCCAGAACACCATGGTGCGGGGTAGCCTGGAGGACATCAGGGCCTACGCACGCCTGCTGATGCGCAGCTTCGGCAGCTTCAACGGGGGCTTCATCGCCCAGTGGTATGCCTCGCCTGATGCCGTAGGCCATACCCGGGAGAAGATAGACGCGATGTGCCGGGAGTTCGTGGAGTATGGGGGGACTTTCTACTCCGGTGGCTAGAACTCAAGCACGACGGGGGCGGAATCTCGCAGGCAACCGACCGCCCGTGCGGCCACAGGTGCGATTACATAGGTTGCGGGGTTGTCTGACGCCGGTGAAGTCTGGCAGCAGTCGTGGCAAAGGGAGATCAGCAAGATGGATAACATCAGTGGCATGACCACAATGTTGGTGGCCCTCACGTTTGTCGTGGCTGGGTGCACTGTGGGCCTGGGCCAGCAGGCCGGTTACTATGAGTCATTCGAGGACGGGGTGCCGGACTACTTCACGGCGACCCGCGCGGGCAGTTTGAGCGTCAGTCCGTGGCACTACAAGCACGGCAAGGTTTCACTGCGTTGGGATTGGGCCAAGGGCGAGGAGTTGGTCATCCATCGCGGGATCGGCGAGGTGGGCCGCACCGGCGGTTTTCTCAACCGCGCCAGCTTCTCGGTGTGGCTGTACGTGGAGAAGCCGGTGTCAGATGCGCTGGTGTTTGAGTTCCGGGAGGGGGACAAAGTTACGGGCTCGTTCCGGTTCCCGCTGCAGTTCAGCGGCTGGCGGCAGGGGCGGCCTTTCTATGACGGTTTCCCACAGGGTCGGCCCACGGCGCAGGTGGACAACATCCGCATCGCCGCGCCGAATACCACGGCGAAGGGCACCATGTTTCTCGATTTCATCAAGTACAACACGCTGACCTACTATTCCGCCTCGATTATGCCTGAGGCGGTGGTGCTGCAGCGGCGACCGGTGCCCGATGAGAAGCGCTTCCCGAGACCCGAGCGCGTGACCGAGGCCGAAGCGGCAGGCATCCGCAAGCTACAAGGTCCGACCGAGGAGGGGCGTGGCATCGAGGATGCACGGGTAAACGAGCTTGGTGGCAAGGTCGAGGCCCTGGGCATTGTGCGGGATGAGCACGGCGTCCGCGGCCCTGGTATTGACAGCAGGCAGTACTACGTTGCCTCACCCGGCCAGTACGGAGGTAAGGACGTTCGTTACTGGCAGGACGAGCACGGTCCCGACGGGCCCGATCTCGGGAGCCCGCGGGAGATGGTGGGGCTTGCCCGCCAGATCGGCAGCGCATATCGGGCCAGCAACGATAAGGAGCAGCGCCGCCGGCTGGCGGAAGCTCTGGTGCTGATCGGCGACTATCTCAGCGACCAGTGGGAGTCTCTGGACATCAACGTTGTCTTGCTGGTGGGTGACGTGCTGGCAGAGCAGGGGCGATTGGAGCCGCACCTTGACGCGGCGCTGCGCCAGTATCGCGGCAATGCCTTCTTCGTAGAGGGCGATGCCTACGTTCAATCCAACATGGATTTTTACGCCTACCACGTCGCCCGCCTGCTGCGGCTGTGCCTGGTGCAGGCTGATGCGCGGGAACAGGTACGCTGGCTGAATGCCTGGAAAGCGATGTTCGAGCGGTCGGTGCTGCAGCCAGGAGCGGCTCTCAAGATTGACGGTTCGGCGTACCATCACGGCGGTCATTACCATTCCTATGCGCAGAACGCCTTCGCCCACTTGCCTCCGCTGTTCCAGCAACTGAGCGACACGCCCTGGCGTTTGAGCGCTGAGGTGCACGAGACACTCCGGCGGGCCATGCTGGCGCAGCGGCTATACGCGAATCGGTACGATCTGCCTCTGTCGCTCAGAGGACGCAGTCCCTACGCAGGTTCCCCTTACGGCGTTATCGCTCCGTATCAACTGCCCGGGCTGGACGCTCTGGCGCGGCTGGGGACGCCGGACGGAAAGCAGGAAGTTGATTTGGAGGTGGCGGCAGCGTATCTGCGGCTGGCACCGGAGGCGGTCAACGATGAACCGTATCGCAGTCTGGGGATCAAGCCGGAGCCGGAGCCGAACGGAACTTTCGTGATGCCATACGCGGCGCTGCTTTGCCATCGCCGCGATAACTGGCTCGCCAGCGTCAAGGGGCAGAGCAGGTATGTGTGGGGGAGCGAGAGACAGGCGCGCCGCAACTGCTACGGGCTTTTCCAGGGCCTGGGGCAGTTGGAGATCCTGGCAGGGGGAGACCCAGTCACTGCAGAGGCGAGCGGCTATCAGGGATACGGCTGGGATTGGTGCCGATTCGAGGGCACGACCGTCCCGCAGCTCCCACTGGACAGAATAGACAAGGGCTGGGGCCGCATCAGCGCAACCGTGGGTTCGCCGGAGGCTTTCGTGGGCGGCCTGTCACACCAAGGTCGCCAGGGCATCTTCGCCATGATTCTGAACCAGGGCATCAGGCCTGACACGACGCTCACGGGAAGAAAGAGCTGGTTCCTTAACGACGAACAAATCATCTGCCTCGGTTCCGACATCTCCTGCGACGAGGCGGAGTATCCTACCCAGACGACTCTCTGCCAGAAAGCTCTCCGCGCAAACGAACAGGGGCAGTTCCCGCCGACACTGCTCGATGGGGCGCAGTTGACCGCCTTGCCGGAGCAGCGAGAACTCGATGAGACCAAGGCGCACTGGTTCATTG
>Ga0180431_10000430_pt1 | contig 60818 bp, 68 predicted proteins | sample SS_ome_11_FD_132459 | JGI IMG/M metagenome (GOLD analysis project Ga0180431, IMG submission 132459) | Hypersaline lake sediment archaeal communities from the Salton Sea, California, USA - SS_1_MS_1 metaG | ecosystem: Environmental > Aquatic > Non-marine Saline and Alkaline > Hypersaline >... | reverse complement strand
CAGCCTCACGCGGTTTCGGGAACGACTTGGCGAGGAGCGATTTGCCAGTATCTTCAACAGGATTGTGGAGTTGGCCAGAGATAAGGGGCTTATATCGGACCGTCTCTCCATAGTGGACAGCACCCATGTAAAGGCGAAGGTGGACACATTCAAGATGAATAGTAATCCGGATGGATCACCGGATAAGGATGCCCGTTACGGCTATAAGAGCAGGAATAAGCCGTTCTTCGGTTACAAAGCTAATGCCAGCCTGGACTCCGACAGCGAGCTTATCACCAGAGTGGAGACCACGCCTGGAAATACCTTTGATGGTAAGGAATTCCCCAGATTAATAGAAGGCAAGGCAAAGATGACCACTGCTGACAAGGGATACGACAGCAAGAAGAACCATTGCCTGTTAAAGAGGAAAAACATTACCTCCGCTATTATCCCCAAAAAGAATAGAAAGAGTCGGCGGCTGAAGAAACAACAGATGAAGGCTGAGATACTGGCTGCGCAAAGGGAGAGGCCTAAGGTTGAGAGGAAATTTGCTGAGCTCAAAAGGTTTCACGGCCTGGAGAAAACTCGCTATTGGGGTCTGGGAAAGATGGCCATCCAGGTTCTTATGACTGCCATTACCTGCAATGTGAAGAGAATGGTTAAGCTCCTGTTTCAGCGGGATAACCTTGGTAAACCATTGCCCTGGAATCCCGTTCAGGGGAGTAGTGTGCCCGTTTCAACCTGATAATGGATAAAGGTAGGGCCAGATAAGGAAAAACAGAGCGAAGATGGGATAACCTTAGGTAAAATATTGCTTCAATATTGGCTATAAGGGCGGTGAAAAAGTAAAACTTGTCGCCTGATAGGAGTAAATTCTTAAAAGATGTCTTTTTCAGCGCTCTCATATAATGAGAATGCTGAAAAAGTCATTTTATCGGCAATTTTTGATTGAGGCTTTGCTCATTTCTCATTTGAATAGCTTCAGCAGATTATGCAAATGAACCCTTTATCGTCAAAATTTGCCATCTTTTTATACTTTTTCAGCGCTCTCTATATATCGAAACAGTTGACATCAAGCGTAATGTAGGCTTATAATTTATGTAAGAATGAGAATCATTATTACATAAAATGAAGACAAAATTCAAAACGGCACATCGACAATTGCTTCTTGACATACTTCGTGAGGCTAAAACACATATGAATGCCAAGGAGCTTTTTAAAGAGGCTGCCAAGAGGGACCCACATATCAGCCTGGCTACTGTTTATCGTAACCTTCGGCTCTTTGGGGAGCTGGGTTTGGTGGATGAAAGGCGTTTGGACAAGAGCCGTTGTTCCTATGAAATGAAAACGTCAAGTGAACATTATCATCTGGTGTGCACAACCTGTGGGCAGGTCAAAGAATTTGTGAGCCCTGCGGTTGGCCAGCTAGTGGATGAAGTGCAGCGAAACAGCGGCTTCGTTGTAACCAGAGCTATTCTGCACATGGAAGGTTATTGTCCAGAATGTAAAGACAAAGTACAAGTAGAATAATTTTTTTTAGCGATTTAATTGCGAATGAGAAACATTATCATAAATTGATAAAGGTTAGATATCATGACGATAAACAGATACCAGTCTACTAGTAGCGCTGATGATACCATTTGCTACTCGCTCGGACCGCGGCAGGTCACTGTGCTAATGCCGAAATTAGACTCTCCAGAACTAATTGCCGGTTTAAATGGCTTTGGATACGACTTCGGTACAGCCTTTAGCACTGATATCTGGTTTGAGTGCGAGCAGGAGGTTTTGCGCTTAAATTCATTGTCCTGCTGGAGCGCCGTAGTTTTGACTAACTTTCATGAGAAACAATGCAGATGAACGATAGGCCAAGCAAGCTAAACATTGAAGTAACTACGAGGTGCAATTTGAATTGCGCCATGTGTATGAGAAAGGTCTGGAGGGAAGATTCGGGCGATATGACCATGGATACCTATGAGGCTCTCCTACCAGTGTTCCCAGAAATAGAGATAATCAATATCATCGGGATTGGTGAGCCTCTGCTCAATGAGAGCATATTTGAAATGATCCGTCTTGGCAAAGAGCACTTGCCTGCCAATGGAGTCTTCAGCTTCACAACGAACGGAACACTAATAGATGAGAAGGCGGCTAAAAAGCTAGTGTCCTCAGGGCTAGATTATCTCGTTGTCTCAATAGATGGTGCTTCTCCAGAGACATTTGCCCAGATCAGGAAAGGCGCCAGACTTGAGGACGTGCTTAACGGCGTTGATTTGCTTAACCGAGCCCGTAACGAATACGGAAGCCGTACTCTGCGTCTTGGACTCGAGTTTGTCGCCATGAAGAGGAACGTCGAGGAGTTACCGCAGCTTGTAGAACTCGCAGCTGAGCACGGCATAAGCTTCATCATCGTTTCCAACCTGCTGCCGCACACCGAGGACATGAAAGATGAGGTCTTATACGATTTCAATTCCGACGTAGCCATAGAGCTGTTCGAGGAGGCCAAAGCCGAAGCCGAACGGCGCAGTATTGATCTCGCCTTTGATTCGCTGGATGTCGAAAGCTACGCAAATGCGCTCTTCGGCATCCCGCCGCTGAAGGACAAACTTCGCTCCAGCAAGCCGGATTGGACCAGGGTGCCTGGATATGACAGTGAGATGGGGCGGAAGTTCCAGCTACTCGATGAGATAGTCAACAAGGCTCGGGAAAATGACGTGTGTATGAGCTTCAAAAATCTTATCCCCAGGGATGGTAGCTACATAACTCACGTTCAGGAAATTTTTGCACAGGCGAGAGCTAGGGCTGAGGAACTGAACGTTGAACTTGATCTCCCTCCCCTTATACCAGAGGCAAAGAGAGAATGCGGTTTTATCAGAGATCGTATCGCGTTTATAAGCTGGGATGGCTATGTACGGCCGTGCCATAACCTCTATCACTCGTATATGTGCTATGTCAATGGTAGGGAGAAGAGCATCACCGCCGTAACTTTCGGCAACGTAGGAGACCGTGATTTCCGGGATATATGGAACTCGAGGGAATACCGCAGTTTTCGCAGGCAGGTGGATAGGTTCGACTTCGCTCCCTGTGGTGATTGTCCCCATGCCGAAGGATGCTTTGCTTTACTTGCCCCTGTTTTTCGCAAAGATTGCTACGGATATACCTTGCCGTGTGGGGACTGTCCCTGGGCTAGAGGTGTGCTCCAATGCATGTAGTACCATATATCTGCAACATAGATGATCTAAGGCCAAGGAGCTGAGCCCTGCCTTAAACAGGGGATACCTGGGTATGATGGAAGGAGGCCTTGCGGATGGCTCGGGGCAAACGGGGTGAAACTGTAGCACAGATTTCAGACAGAATCGGGCGCAGCTACCTGCAATCAGGGATTTGGCGTTGCGCTTGTTCACCTTCCGGAGCCCATCACTGGTTAGTTGGTGACAAGGGAGTGGGAAAGTGCAAATACTGTGGCGAGGAGCGGCGGTTCGCTACATCCATGATTTCTAGCTATGAGGGGTTTAGTGACATACAGTCGGGACCAGACTCGTCGTCCGGGGAAGGTTCAGGGAGTGCTGATCAACAGGCTGGGGCGAGCAGAAAGACTGGTTCAATAGTTTAAGGAGGAATCATGACAAGCAGCGAGATCGACAGGCTTTGCACGGACTGGCTAAACGATAACTACGGGGAGGAACTAGCCAGCAAATACATGCCCTATACCTTGGTGATCCCTATGTGGAACTCGCCTGATCTCAATGATGCTCTGGAGACTTTTATGCAGGTTTTGTGTATAGCGTTCGGTACTGACCAGTCATTTGGAACCACGGACTATCATGAGGCTCGGAGGAAGCTTCGGCTGCTGGATAACAGGGTTGAGATTCCAGAGGTTTTCATCAGGGCTTTCGCAGGATCCCCGGCTTGAAGGCGAGGAGCCGATAATTGCTGGGAGACAATTAAAGGGGTGCTGCTCCAGTTTGGTTTTGTGGAGTATAGATAGGTCGGAGAAACAAGAATAAGGAGGGATGCAAATGATTACCCTAAGTGTAATCAAGGCTGACGTCGGGGGTTATGTTGGACATTCCAGTTCACATCCCGAGGTCCTGGAAAAGGCCCAGGAGTATCTTGAGAAGGCGAAGAGGAGTGGGCTTCTGGTCGATTTTCATGTTACCAGATGTGGGGACGACCTCCAGCTAATCATGACCCATGAGCAAGGGGAAGAGAACAAGCAGATTCACGGGCTTGCCTGGGATACCTTCGTTGCCGCCACCGAAGTAGCTAAGAAGCTGAAGCTGCATGGTGCTGGGCAGGATCTCCTCAGCGATGCCTTTTCGGGCAATGTGAAGGGGATGGGGCCCGGAGTGGCGGAGATGGAGTTTGAGGAACGCGCTGCGGAGACGGTAATTGTCTTCATGGCAGACAAGACTTCGTCAGGTGCCTGGAATATGCCGCTTTACAAGATGTTCGCCGACCCGTTCAACACCATTGGGTTGGTGATTGCCGATGACATGCATTCCGGCTTCTCCTTTGAGGTGCACGATGTAAAGGAGAGCAAAAAGATCACCTTCGATGCCCCTGAGGAGATCTACGATCTCCTAGTATTTATTGGAGCGCCATCACGGTTTATGATAAAAGCGGTGCGCCACTGTGCCAGCGGTGACATAGCTGCGGTTTCCTCCACTCAGCGCCTCGCCCTCATCGCCGGAAGATACGTTGGCAAAGATGACCCGGTCTGCATCGTTCGCTCACAGGGCCATTTTCCTGCGGTAGGGGAGGTGCTCGAGCCATTTGCGATGCCCGGGCTGGTAGAGGGTTGGATGCGCGGCTCTCACCATGGGCCGCTTATGCCGGTCGCCCTGAGTGATTCCAATCCCACTCGGTTCGATGGGCCTCCACGCGTGATCGCGGCCGGCTTCCAGATAGCCAACGGGGTGCTGGTGGGACCTCGAGATATGTTCGATGATCCCAGTTTCGATGACGCCCGTCATGTGGCCAATGTAGCTGCCGAGTACCTGCGCCGCCATGGGCCGTTTGAGCCACATCGCCTGCCCCTAGAGGAGATGGAATATACCACAATGCCCACAGTGAGGAAAAAGCTCGAGGTAAGGTTTAGTGACATCTAGAATCAGGGAACTTGAAGAACTCGAGGAGCAGATGGACAAAACCAAGGAGGATGAGAAGCAAGGCTGATGCCCAAAAGGGTAGCGATGGTGGACTATGAGAGGTGCCACCCTGAGAGGTGTGATCACGGAGTATGCCTTGCCGCGCTTGAATGCGAGTACGGAAATCTAATACAAAAAAGTGCCTATGAAGCACCAGAAATCAACCCGGCCAAATGGTGTCATGGATGCGCCAAGTGCGCTCAGGCCTGTACTCTGAAGGCAATCAGGATGCTTTAAGTCACGTTTAGCTACTGGGATTGATCAAAGCGGTGTGAAAGGAGGCAACAATGATAGTAGAGATTAATGGTGATGATTTCGAGGAAGAGGTACTGAAATCTGACCTCCCGGTATTTACCTGTTTCCGCGCTTCCCGCTGCGGGGCATGCTTCGCCCTTTGTATAGTCGTGGAGGATTTGGCTGAGGATTATGATGGAAGGATTAAGTTCGCCATGATAGATGTAGAAAATGAGCCGCAACTGGCGGAAATGTACCATATCATTCCCCTACCGGCTGTGCTCCTTTTTCATCACGGCGAACCCCTGAAAGAGTTGGGGGGATTCCACGACAAATCCCATCTCAGAAACGCGCTGAATGCGCTGATAGCAGAGACCCAACCCTCTTCATAGATATCCATAAAAAGGAGGCCACAGGTAGAATCGAGCCTGCACCCGCGAGTGAGAGCTAGACGTTGCAACCCGAGAAAGGGCATGTTGATCGGGCGTGAACCGCACACAGGGTTATGTATATTCCCAGCACGACTTATGAGCTAGTTGCTGATGGAACGGAAGGGGGTAAATTATAATGGATATTTCCGAATGGGCAGCAAACCTTAAGAGTCAGCGTGAAGAGAAGGACCGGTTTTTCACGACACACTGGCATTCGCCGGTACCTCCTCAGGAGCGTGAGAAACTTAAGGGACTGGCGTACTACCCTGCCGACCCAGCATACAGGTTTGAGCTGGAGATGCATGAGCATGAGGAAAAGAAGATATTAAGGATGGCCTATACCAAGGGCAACGAGCGGGATTTTCTGCGCTGGGGAGAATTCCATTTCACTATTGGCGGCCAAAAACAGGTGCTTCAGGCTTATAAAAGTGATCGCAATGAGGAGAGGCTGTTCATTCTTTTCAAGGATTCAACCTCTGGTAAAGAGACATACGGCGGCGGCCGGTATATCGACCTCGAGCCCAATAGGGATCTCAGTACTGATGGTAAGTGGATTCTCGATTTCAACAAAGCGTACAATCCGTGGTGCGTTTATAGTGAGGACTACACCTGCCCGCTTGTTCCGCAAGAGAACTGCCTCGAGGTGGCAATCCCCGCCGGTGAAAAGGTTTATCCGCTGGAGAAAGGAGATTAACATTGGGGAAATGAGATGTATTAATCATCGGAGGAAGTATGGCCGGCCGGACTGCTGCTATCGCGGCAGGCAATCATTACAAAGACGCTAAGGTCGCCATAATCCGACCACAGGAATCAGGAGAACTGGAAAAATCTGCCGTGAATAATAAGATGATAGGCAGTAAGCCCGAGCACAGGGCCAAACCGAACAAAAAGGAAGGAGTTTAAAGAGATGCCCATCTATGAGTACCAGTGTGCGCAGTGTGGCGAGAAGTTCGAAGCTCGCCAATCTATTGGAGAGGACGGCTCCCGTCTGAATTGCCCCAAGTGCCAAGCTCCTAACCCCCAGAAGCTCCTGTCCACCTTCGCTTTTAGCATGGGTTCAGACAGAGGGGCTACTCCGTCATGGGATAGCTGTCCTACCTGTAGCTCTGGCACATGCAATCTTCCCCCAATGTAGCAATCGGAAGAACCACTAAGGAGGATAGAAAATGGCGTACAAAATCACAGATGATTGCATAAGTTGTGGTGCCTGTGAGGACGAGTGCGGCAACGAGGCAATATCAGAAGGAGAAAGCATCTACGTAATCGATCCCGACAGGTGCACGGAGTGTGTAGGCAATTTCGAATCACCCATGTGTGCCGAGGTATGCCCGGTTGATGCCTGTGTTCCCGATCCTGAGTATAAAGAAAGCCGTGAGGAACTCCTTACCAAGTGGAAAAGGATGCACCCAGGTGAAACGCCCAGTGCGACCTAGATGGCATATTTGTCCAAGGGACAGGAATGCAACTGAATAACGAGCGATCGAGAGGGGTCATTTTGGATAATTCGGATGTGGCTTATGGCGCTATAGCTGGTGCGTTGAATATAGGCCTCCTAATCGGCACATCATACATGGTGATAAGGTGTTTCACTTACAGGTGGTTATAAAAATCGTTGCAGTTACGATGTGAGGTGAAGCGATGAACAGCCGTTTGTCTTTTCGAGATTATGCGATAGTGTCTTGTGGGACGCTGAGTCCGGAAATCAACTATTTACAGAGGAATGGTTTTTTGGACGCCAGTAAGATTTTATATACCAAGCCGGGCCGGCACGAAATTCCCAGGGAACTCGAAGAGCAGTTGGTCAGGCAAATAGGCAACGCGAGGAAATACGCTGAGAGAATCATCGTAGTATACGGCGGCAAGTTCTGTTACATCAATGCTGATGATCCATACAGGACGATAGACAGGATAATCGAGGAACAGGGACCGGGAATCACCAGGATCAAAGCTTCGCATTGTATGGACATGCTGGCCAGCGCCGAGGAAAGGGAGAAAATAAGCGAAGGAAGGGATGTCTACTGGCTAACTCCGGGATGGCTGAAGTACCGACGATATGTATTTCAGGACTGGGATAAGGGTCTTGCCAATGAGAACTTCCCCAAGCATACGGGGGGAGCTATTATGCTTGATGGCATAGGCTTCTGGGATGAATACGAACTGAACCATCCCGAGGAAATCTTGGACTTTTCCGATTGGATGGGGATTCCGCTGGAACCTTGCAAGATATCCCTGGAACGGTTTAAAAAGTTGCTCCTTGACGAAATCCGAACATGAGCCAAGAGACCGGTTGAAAAAGCCAATGAATTATAGCTTATTGATGCAAGTCTGCTCGGGAATCAGGAGGTAAAGTGGCTCGACAATCTCGGTGGAAACTCTTTATTTACACTTGCTTTGGCGGGTGTGCAACAGGTGTCTCAGCATCCAAAGCTTGCATTAGGTTATGGGAGGAGAACCCAGTCGATGTGAAAATCGCGTGCCTTCCAGCTGTGGTTATACCGTGGAAGATCAAAGAAATGCTGAGGTCATCGGAGAAGCGCATACTAGTGGATGCCTGCGGTTTACGATGTGGTGCCAAGCTCTTTGAAGAAGCAAAGATGCCAGTAGACCGTTACATAGAGCTCACCTCAGAACTTGGAGTGAGGAAGGCAAAGCAACTGCCTTCAAGGGATTTGGATGATAAAGTCTATAGGTTTATTCAGAATGAAGTATTCGCTCTTTTAGGCAAAGTGCCTCAGAATTAGGAATGAAGCAAGGCGGAACTGAAGCAGAAGGGGAATTAGCAGCAACCAATGGGAATCTAATACAGAATAGGAGAGAATGAAATGAGAACTCCTGCGCAGTACAAGGCCGATTTGGAGAAGATGAAAGACAATATCTATATTGGCGGCCACAAAGTTGGTCGCGATGATCCGAGACTCGGTCCCGGTGTAAACGTCATTTCTGTCACCTTTGATCTAGCACAAAATCCCGATTGGGAAGATGTAATGACAGCGACTTCTTCCCTGACAGGCGAGAGGATCAATCGGTTTACACACCTTCCGCAAAGCCCGTATGACCTCATGCAAAAACAGAAGATGATTCGCCTGACTGCCCAAAGGGTTGGTGGATGCATTCAAAGGTGCATGGGGCACGACGCTCTGACCGCACTGTCAATTTGCACTAAAGAAATGGACGAAAAGAATGACACAGATTACCATCGTCGATTTACAGACTATTTGAGGGTTTATCAGCAGCACGACCTGGCGGCTGCTTGTGCCCAGACAGATATGAAGGGTGATAGAACGAAGAGGCCCGCAGAGCAAGCGAATCCTGACGCCTATGTTCGGATTGTCGAGCGAAGGCCAGATGGAATTGTAGTCAGAGGGGCGAAAATCTCAATAACCATGGCAGCCAATGCTGACGAAATCATAGTTATTCCGACCAGGGCACTCCGGGAAGATGACAAAGATTATGCCGTTGCCTTCGCCATTCCGGCTGACTGGGACCGAATGCGCCTGATTACCCGACCAGTCTGGCTGCGAGAGAGAAAGGAGATAAAGTCGCCCTTCTGTGACTATGGGGTTGCAGACTCCTTCGTCGTTTTCGACGATACCTTCATTCCCAATGAAAGGGTATTCATGTGCGGGGAGTGGGACTTTGGCAGAAGGATCGCCCTCCTCTTTGCCGATTCACACCGTCACAGTTACACCGGCTGCAAGCCTGCGGTATCCGATATACTGTGCGGAGCGACAGCTTTGGTTGCCCAGGCCAATAACATCGAGAGGGTAACCCATGTAAGAGAGAAGTTGTCCGAGTTTGCAGGGGGCGCGGAGTTGGCCTACGCGGCTGGGATAGCCAGCGCGCTTTATGGAGAGAAAACGTCTTCCGGAACATTTTTCCCTGAGGCTATATACGCTAACGTAGGCAGGCGACTCATGGGCGAGACCATTTATCATGAGTTCAACCTGCTGACAGAAATTGCGGGCGGTTTGTCGGTCACATTACCTTTCGAGGAAGACTTTTATGGTGATCAAACAAGAAAAGACCTAGATAAATACATAGTGAGAAACCCGGAAATAACTCCCGAGGATTCGCATCGTATATGGAGGTTTATTGAGAACCTGAGTGCGTCGCCTATGGCCCACTGGTACGCCATCGCTGGCGTTCATGGTGGTGGCTCTCCAATCATGGAGACAATTACACTGAATGCTGAATATGATTATGAGTCAAAAAAGGATATAGCTAAATACCTTGCTGGCATTACCCGGGACCTGGACCAGTCAAAGCTGTTGAAGGAGAAGCCTAATACATTATAGACGTCCGCGCGTTAGTACAACGTCCACGAACTGCCGTGAATCAAGTCGCTGGTAAATAGAACCACCCGGTCACCCTTTAGTCAGCGAATTAGAAGGGTTGCAGAGATGACACATAGACCGAATAAAACGGAGGAGACAGAGGGAATTAGGAACGAACTGAAGGAAAGCGGCTACTCAAAGGCAGTAATCGACCACTACTTGAATCCGAGAAATCTGGGGCGGATGAAATACTATGAAGGTTACGGTCACATCACCAGTACCTGCGGTGATTCGATGTGGATCTGGTTGAGGGTTAGAGGCGGTAAAATCATAGATATCAAGTTCGTCAGTGATGTATGCCTTGGCGCTATATCTGCTGGCAGTGCATTGACCGAGATGGCTAAAGGGAGGGATGTGAAGGAGGCATTAAGTATCGGGAGGGATAACGTTCTTAGAGAGCTTGGAGGATTGCCCGATGAGTTTGTGCATTGTGCTTCCCTCGCGGCGGATACGTTAAAGGCAGCGGTTAAAGATTACCTGAGATTTGCCAGGGAGCCGTGGAAAAGGGCGTACCAACGTGAGCGGCCCGATTCCAGCAACTGAGATAGGCGATATCAGCGAAGAAATCGAGTTGCCAGTTATGACCTGTGATGGAATGCGAGACAGTTGCGTTGGCAACCGAAGGGCAGTATAAGACAAAAAGAGTCGTGAATTAAGATGGGGTAATGCTGATCGAGTGATGGAGGAACATTACAAGATACTAAGGAGCAGAGGTTGACCATGTCAAAAAACGGGCTTGATAACGGGGGAACAGAGATATTTCTTCAAAATCCGGCTGCTTTCGAATCCTTTCTAAAGAACCACGACCATGAAGCTGCGGAGGTCGCATTCCTGGAATCGATCCTGGAACCAGGAATGAAGGTGATTGATGTTGGAGCTAACATAGGCGTTACATGCATAGCGATAGCAAAACAGGTTGGAGAGAAAGGCAAGGTGTATGCATTTGAGCCACATCCCCGGTATTTCGCGATCCTGAAGGAGAACCTGTCCTCCAATCGATTGAGTAACGTGAGTGCGTTCGAAGTCGCTCTAACAGACAGCGCTGGGAAGGTAGATTTCTACCAAAAAGAGCTCTCCAGTGGAATCGTTTCCGCTGAAGGCGCACAGAAGATTGAAGCGCCTTGCACTTCCATCGACAGGTTCTTGAATGAACAGAAATCGCATGGCGTAGATATAATTAACATGGATTGTGAGGGCAGCGAGCTGCTGGTTCTCAGAGGAGCTGAAAGGACGCTCAGGATGAATAAAGTTAAGATATTCTGCGAGATTCACCACGATTTCCTGCGCCAACTAGGCCAATCGGTCGCGGATATCATTATATGCCTTCAAAAACTCGGCTACGAGGTGCATAGTTTTTCTCCAGACAAACTGCAGATTGGGGACGATTTCGACAGACCTGAGTATATATATGGCCACAACTGAGAACATGAAACTGACTGAGAGCGAAAGGGCTTTGAAACTTAAAGGTATGGTAGCAAATTGTCCGCTGAAGACCATCCAGCCGAAGTCCCGGTAGCCCGCTGCGAAATATCTCATTGCGTGAATAATTCTACCTATGATGAAAGATGCACCAGTTTGATAGCAAAGAAGATAGTCGCAACTTGGTTGATTCTATAAGCAACTGGTATTGTTAGCTATAATGGAGGTGAAAAGATGGGAATCAGCATTACCACTATAACTGAGAACACCGCTAATTTGGGTTTACTGGCCGAATGGGGGCTTAGCATCTTTGTAGAAGTGGATGGGGTAAAGATCCTTTTCGATACCGGGCTTGGCATTTCAGCAGCGCATAATGCTCATATTCTGGGGGTAGACCTCAGTTCGGTGGATAAGATTGTATTAAGTCATGGTCACAGCGACCACACCGGGGGACTGCGTGACATACTAAGGGAAACAGGTAAAGTGGAGGTGATCGCACACCCAGATATCTGGGAACCCAAGTACGCCGGGACTGCTGCTGCAAATAGCTTCATTGGTATCCCTTTTCAGCGAGAAGAGTTGGAAAGTCTGGGAGCTAGTTTTAACTTAACCAGAGAGGCCCTTTCGATCACTGACAAAGTTTTGACCACCGGTGAGATCCCGATGGTAACTGAATATGAAGAGGTCGATTCGATCCTCCTGGTTAGGGAAGACGATCATATGATTCCTGATACTGTTGCAGACGATTTAGCACTGGCTATCAAGACTGAGGAAGGTCTGGTAGTTATTTTTGGCTGCGGCCACCGTGGGGTTATTAACACTCTAATTCACGTCCGGAATCTGACTGGTGAAGAGAGAATTAATACCGTGATTGGTGGTATCCACCTCTTCAACGCTTCGGAGGAAAGACTTGTGAGAACCGCTACCGGTCTGAGGGAAATGGGAGTCCAGAGGTTGGGAGTTTCCCACTGTACGGGATTCTATGCCTCGGCGTGGTTGTCTCAAGAGCTTGGAGATGTTTTCTTCCTTAACAACGCTGGTACCAGGGTGAACCTGTAGCCTCTGCCAAATAAAGGTTCCGGTGATGCCCCTGAGCTTTTTGTGGACTGTTCGCCAGTTACTGTCTATGCTATCATCTCTCTCACAGTACTGCGACGGCAAAAATTCAGCGCAAATTGAATTGAAGGGGTTTGGAGAGATTGCCATGAGGTGTTCTAAGTGCAACCGGGATGCCCCTGAGGATCAGACATATGTCCATCTGGGCGAAACGCTCTGCGAAGACTGCTATCTGGAGGCAATTAGCAGGGTCTAAGCCTGCGACCCCTGGGCAGTTTACCATGCCACACGCGCACGTGAGAATATGGGACTCGAGGGCACTGAGGGGCTCACTGAGTTGCAGAAAGCGATCTATGAGTACATCAAAAGCCGGGGCAGGGTCACAGGGGAAGAGGTCATGGAGAATTTCAGGCTGTCCCGGCAGGATATGGAGACTAATTTTGCTATCCTGAGGCACTGCAACCTGGTCAGGGGCTACAAGGAAAACGGCAATATTTATCTGACGATATTTGAGAACGGGCAATGAAGGGGCTGAATAATGGCATTCTTTGAAATGTTGGCTGGGGTGCTTAGCAAAGAGTAAGTAGTGGAGATAGAGATAATCGGGGCTGAATCCTTAGGCGTTCGCAGCCTGTGTGTAGCGGTTGGGACAAAAGACTGCAGGGTGGTTATTGACCCGGGGGTCGCACTGGGGTTCAGGCGGCACGGCTTACTTCCACATCCAATTCAAGTAATAGCCTCTGTAAGAACCAGGAGACTTATCGCAAATGCTTTGCGGTATGCCACCGACGTAGTGATTAGCCACTACCACGGGGACCATCAGCCGCTGGTCGATGCCAATCCATACCAGCTTCCGGTACGGGAAGTGGCCGGATTCTGCGTCCGCCCCAGATTTTGGACCAAAGGAACAGACGACCTCCCTCATAATCAGGCGCACCGGGCTAGGACTCTGGCTGATAGCCTAGGCCGAATTCTGCCGACTGCTGAAGGAATAAGCGATAGCCCGCTGACCTTTTCCCTCTCTGTTCCCCATGGTGAAATATATGGACGTAACGGCACTGTTATGATGACCCAGGTCGAAGAGGGCGGAGAGGTTTTTGTGCATGCCTCAGATATACAAATGCTCAATGATGAGTCAATCGAGCAGATCCTTGCCTGGCAGCCAGATATAGTGCTTGCCTCCGGGCCGCCTATCTATTTGCCAGCCCTCACCGCTGAAATGCGTGAAGGTGCTTTAAGAAGAACTTTGCGACTGGCGGATGAGGTCAAAACCCTGATTCTTGATCATCATCTGATGCGCTCCAGGAAAGGGGAGGAGTGGCTGGACTACATCTCTTCTCTTACCGCGCACAAGGTCGTCTGTGCCGCCGACTTCATGGGGCGACGGCGTAACCTGCTTGAGGCCGAGCGGGTTTCTTGGTATAGGAGGCTACCCGTTCCTCAGGGTTGGCATGAAGCTTACGCCCTTGGTGAAGTCGATGTTTTATCCGAATGGACTGACAGTATTGCAGGGGTTGGAATGCGATGAGGCTTATCAGCGCCTGCCTGCTTGGAATAAGGTGCTCTCATAGAGGGGACGACAAGTATAGGAATGGCCGGGCCGTTAAACTTTCGGGGATTGAGCCTCTGATCCCTGTCTGTCCTGAGCAACTAGGAGGGCTGCCGACTCCCAGGCCGCCTCAGGAAATTCAGGATGGCGAAGGAGAGGATGTGCTCAATGGTACGTGTAGGGTATTAAACAAGAACGGAGAGGATGTTACCGGAGAGTTTATCAGAGGAGCGGAAGAAACACTAAAGGTTGCAAAGCAGCTCAGGGTGGAGGCATTCATAGGCAAGTCGGGGAGCCCGTCATGCGGTTGCGGCCAGATATATGATGGCTCATTCCAGCGCAGGCTGATACCGGGTGACGGAGTTACTGCGGCGCTGTTGAGAAGGAACGGAATCAGGATAATAGGAGAAGAAGACCTGTAGCGATGGAGATGGAAAAACAATTATTACTGGCTGCCAAGCGCGACTACGAATTAAGCTCAGCATTTAACTCCGGTGTAGAGGAGTAAGCAGGAGTTAGCTGGCTTATAGAAGCGCACCAGCTCTTTCTTTTACAAGGGCTCCTACTAAATATCCTACGTCGATTGAAGCGATTATCGTAAAGACCGTTAAGGTGACGACGTAAATCCAGCCGAAGTACGCAATCATGATGGGGAGAAGGAATGGCTACACTGCCCGGTTGTACAAGAAAATAGCCAGGAGGGAATTAGCTGCCCCCTTCTCTTTCAGGTCCTTGAGAAGCGGGTACCATGCATAGATCGGTCCCGCGGAGATAAGGCCTGCGGCTACTGCTAACAATAACCCTTTGACACCAGCGCCTGTACCCAGGAACCGCACTATCTGTGCCGGTTTGACGAAGAGATTTAGAAGTAACATAACAGCAAAAACCAGGCAGAGTGGTAAAATCAAAGAACGCAAGATGTTCCCACAACTCTTGAATGCCAGGATGGCTTTATCAGGCATCAGAGTTAGCAGTATCAAATATATTACCAGTACAATGGCAGGAAAGGCTAAAAAACGTATAGTGGATTTCCAGTTCTTGCCGTTTTTATGCCCCTTTTTTAACACTTGTATCACTCTACAAATAGGTTGAAAATTATCGCCGTGGGAATAGCGACCAAGATAGCGAACACGAAGCAGACCGAATTTCTCACTATAGCGAACTTTCTCCCCAGAGCCGCTATCTCGGCGGGCATCTGAACCAGGCCCACTGTTACCCAGGCGACGATTAGCGCAGTCACAGCGAACATAGAGACCCCCAGGCCCAGTAATTCCCCGCCGATGATATAGCTGTTTATGGGATTCCCAGCCAGGATGCTGCCAAAACAGGCTCCCCATAATGTATCCAGCCCGACACTACCCGAGAAAATGGAGTCCAGAGCTTCTTTGGATATGAAGGAATTGAAGAGGCCGATAAGCAGCACCACGCCTATCAGTATGGGCAACAAATTGGCAAATTGCCTGGCAGAGCTCCGAAGGGCGTTGAGGAGAGCCAATCTGCTTATCCCACTACGTGCAGCCGTGAATTGTTGTTCGCCTCCCACTAGCTGTTCGAATTCGCCTTGCTTATAGCGCTCGACAACCTGCTTCACCGTACCGCTGAGGCCGCTGATCAAGCTTATACCTGCATCTGAAAGATGTTTCTGTACAGCCGGGCTGGCATAGGCAGTTAAGACAACATCGACCTCCTTGCCAATGGCAAGAACCGCCGCCTGCAATCCAGCGCCCCGTCGCTCTGAAGCCCCCGGGTTGGGAATAGTCTCGAACTCAAAGGTTTCGGGGTCAACTATAATCAGGTACGCTGATGTGCCGAATTTATGCACCAACTGCGCGTTAAGATCTGTCCCTTCCGATGCAACAGCGATTTTCAAACTTAACCCCACAAGTCAATTAGCGGCCATTTGTCCATATTATTACATCTTTTTATACCTACTACCATATATCGTTGCCCCCACAAGCACGAGAGATCTACGAAAAAATATGAAGGCCCCCTTCGTTACAAAGCCAGATTTTGGTATCAGCGGGCTTCGGGGGTTATCTAAAACGAAAGCTGGGAGGTCAAGGAGGAGATAAGGAGATAAAGTCTTCCATTTTCAGATAATACTGTAAAGTAATTATCAGTTACCAATTGAAAAAAGGCCCGCACATAATCTCGTGTGGGCCTTAGCTTCGGGAATTATCTCGTAAAACAGAGTCCTTCGCACGTTTCTTCATGCATCCGAAGGACTATCTGGGCGTCCATATCACATAGATATCACATTTACATCACGTCTACATCACTAATATTGCAGGATTTAATATTAAGGGGTACAATTGGGGTTGTCGAGGGCTTGAAAAGTGACACCCAGACTCTTCTAAAAAGTCAGCGGTCGTCAGGTTCAAAAACGAGCTCTTGAGCCGAAAAACGTTACCCAACCTTTTAATCATGATGTCGCTGGTTAGTCCATCCCCCGCCGAGACCACACATTTTTGCAAAATGTGCAGTAGTTCATGCAATGGGTAGAGATCATGGTAGGATTGACTCACTCTTTGAGCGTCACGAGTCTCCCCTGAATTGAACGATACATCGGAATGTGCAATCTGCGGCACAACAAAGAAGCATACACAACAGAGATTTCTATAGCTGACACGGCGCAAATTAACTGGGACTTTACCAAATACAAAATGAGTCACGTTTTAGGTTTAGTTTAGCTTACTAATCGGAAGTTTGACCTCGGTAAATCTCCTATCACCAGCTCCAGCCTATACAGGACATCATCGAGATTTCCTAACGCTTCTCCCAGCAAAGCCTTTTCCCTCAACTCGCCCATTGCCAATTTCAAATTCTCCCATGGAAACCACTTTCCATCCAGATGAGTGCTCTCGCTTGCTGTGACTATTATTCGTTCCCCCAATAACACAATCCATCTGGCATAGCCAAATCCTTGAAGTGTCCCATCAAGGCCGGATAAACCCGCATTCAGAGCGGCCCACTTATCCTTGGTCAGTAAGCCTCCCAGAATAAATCCGCTAGCAGCAACTAACACGCTATTCCGCAATCGCTTCCTATCTTTCATTACTGACACTACTCCTCTCTGACGAGCTTCAGATTCTATCCTCTGCTCAAGGAGCCTCTGCAACAATTCTACTTTTGACACCTCCACCTCCCCTTGAAGGCACTGGAACCGTCGAGAGATCCACTCGGCATGGGCTTCAATTAGGGTGAGCTCCTGTCTCATTTTAGCCAGGGTTTCCTTATATTCATTCATCAACATTGACGTGCCTCCACTCTGTTCCGAGCTTCTTCGAGAAATGTCTTTAAGCTTTTTTGCGATTCTTCGCTCTTTATGACCATCTCCGACATCCGGCCCACCGCTTCGCCGGCTTTCAGGGCATCAGAAAATAAATCAGTCAGCTGTTTGCGAATATCGATAACCTGGTTCTCTATCTGCTGGGCGGCTTCTTGACCGATTACCTGTATTTTCTGTAAGGCAGAGGAAACGCCGGTGTCGATCTCTCCTTCCAGAGTGTTTTTCGCCTTCTCTAACTCTTTGATCTTACCCCTTAAAACAGATTTCTCTTTGGTCAATGCCTTCACCTGTTCCGCTACCACTTCTCTACTCTTCTCCAAGGCCGAGATGTCGCCAAACAGACTCAGCGCCAGAAAGAACCTATCCTTAATCTCCTCCAGCTTGATACCTTCTTTTTCGCTTATCCTTTCTAGGAAACCTCTAAGCCTAAGGAGATCCTCATCCGCCAAACCAATTTCATTGAGCTTTACCAACGATTCTTCCTTACCATCAACCTCGGCGGAAATCTCGGTTTTCCTTCTTCTCAGATCCTTGACATGCTTATCTAACCGAATCTTCTCTTCCTTAAATTCTTTCACTTTTGATTTGAGCTCCTCTACCGTCGTAGTTTGTATCTCGGTTTGCGCCTCAAGCCTTTCCTTATTCCGCCTTAAAGCTTCGATCTGCTTGCTCAAAGGCTCTATTGCTCCAGAAAGCTCTGACTTTCTCTCGAGGAGTGTACCGACTTCTTTGCTCAACTTTTCTACACCCTCTTCCTGCTTCTTGTACTCCTCCAATAAACCTTCAAACGGTATGCCTTCGGCCTCTTCCAGTTCGTGGAGTCTCATGGCTGCCCCGAAGAACTCACCTGCCGGAAAATCAACAGGCATGAACCTCTTCGTGAACTCAGACCACTTGTCCAGCAATTCCAGGCTTATCTCCAAATCTCGAAACCTTTCAAACAGCAATAGACCTAGCGAGGCATGGGAGGGTTCAAGATTTTTCTTCCTCAGGTCAAGCGCTAATTGTCGAAGGTCATTAACCTGGTCAAACGGACTTCCCGGGATAGCCAGTTGACCATCTTCGACTTCCCTGATAATGTTGGCTATACTACCATGTGACACGCCAGATTTCATCACTATTTCTTCGTAGGAAAAACCAAGAAGATAGTATCGAACAACTTCCTGCCTTTTTGTTGTCGATATCTCCTTCATATCATACCTCCAATACACTATGATTTGTCTTTTATTAAAACAATTTGACTATTTGACTGACCATTTGACTAATGATTTGACGATGTGACTGACATGCTGCCCAACTTGACCTTCATCTGGTTTCTGACTATGATTATTAAGGAGGAAGGGTGAAAGTAAGCTTAAAAGTTCTGGCTGCTGCAGCCCAAGCTCCACCAGAAATGATCACACTTGATCAGGATCGCAACGGGCCTCATACCATCACGACCTCAGAGTGCCGAACGGGTGCTGCCTATTCCGGGATATATACCTGCAGTTATTAAGTAGGAGGTGCTACGACAGGTGAGACTGAAAGATAAAGTCGCAATAGTAACCGGGTCAACCAGCGGAATCGGCCGAGCTATTGCGACGGGCTATGCAGATGAGGGCGCTGCTGTTGTTATTTGTGGACGAAGAGAGCAGTTAGCCGGGGAAATTGCTGATGAACTAACAGGTAAGGGGCTTAAAGCGCTCGCAATAAGGTTGGATGTTACCAGCAGTGAGAGCATAAATAAACTGGTTGAGCAAGTTGTAAATAATTTTGGACGAATCGATATACTGGTGAACAATTCAGGTATCAGCCCTGTATGGAAGCGTGCGGATGATACGAGCGAAGAGGTCTGGAACCAGATTATAGCTACTAATCTTACAGGCACTTTTCTTTGCGCCCAGGCTGTAGGGCGGGTGATGATTAATCAGCAGAGCGGAAAGATTATCAACATGACATCGGTTGGCGGTGAAGTTGCATTACCCAGGTTGGTGGCTTATTGTGCCAGTAAGGCGGGCATAGTAATGCTGACTAAAGTGCTGGCCACTGACTGGGCGCGGCACAATATCCTTGTCAATGGCATAGGGCCTTCATTCGTTGAGACAGATTTCACAGCGGGTCTCAGGGATAATGAGGCGATATACAACGATCTGAAGTCAAAGAATCTATTGAAGAGGTTTGCCAGGCCGGAAGAGATCGTGGGTGCCGCAATTTTTTTGGCTTCCGATGAATCTAACTATATCACGGGCCAAACTATATTCATCGACGGGGGCTGGCTAGCCACTTAGAACATTTATAAAATTCGTATACAATATTAAGGAGGTCTTGCCAAAATGGAAGTAGCTAGAGTAGGCGTACTTGGTGCGGGAATTATGGGCAGCGGTATTGTACAGGTAGCAGCACATTCCGGGCTGGAAGTGAAAATGAGGGATGTAGAAGACAAATTCCTTGAAAACGGAATGAATAATATAAAACAGAGCCTGGGGCGCATGGTCAAAAAGGAGAGGATAACTCAGGTTGACGCCGATGCTGCTGTTGCTAGAATAAAGTGCACAACGGATTTGATTGAGGCAGTTAAGGATGTGGACGTTGTTATTGAGGCAGTTCCCGAGATAATGGCGCTGAAGGTGGAGACATACAAGGCTATAGATAAGGCGTGTTCTGATACTGTCATCTTCGCCTCTAATACCTCGGGACTTAGCATTACGGAGTTGGCATCCGCCACTGGCAGGGCGGACAGGTTTATCGGCATGCATTTCTTTAATCCGGTACCTGTGATGCAGCTTGTAGAGATTGTTCGTGGTTATAGCACCAGCGACGAAACAATAAAAGTCATACAGGATTTGTCTACGAGGATGGGCAAAATGTCGATTCTTGTACATGATACGCCGGGTTTTGCCACAACCCGCCTTATTGGCGTGCTGCAAAACGAGGCGATACATGCCTTTGCAGAAGGAATAGCCAGCGCCGAGGATATCGACAGGGGTATGAAAATGGGAATGAATCACCCGATGGGGCCATTGGAGTTAGCAGACTTTGTTGGGTTGGATACTCTACTGTACTGTATGGACAATCTATATAAGGAGTATGGCGATCCGAAGTATCGCCCTCCGCTCTTGCTGAGGCAAATGGTTCGGGCAGGACATTTAGGAAGAAAGACAGGCAAAGGTTTTTACGACTATACTAACAAGTAATACTCGTAAACAGAGCATTTTATGGGTGCAATTTATACGTGTAAGTGGGATTTCTGAAAAGGGAGGACGGGAAAATGGCAATCAAGTCGGGCAAAGAGTATATCGAAAGTCTAAGGAAGCTGAAACCAAAAGTGTATGCTTTCGGGGAGAGAGTAGAGAATGTAGTGGATTATCCTTTGTTCCAGCCGCATATAAATGCAGCCGCTATGACCTATGAACTGGCCAATGACCCCCAATATGAACAGGAGATGACAGCTACATCAAACCTCAGTGGTGAGAAGGTAAACAGATTCACCCACATTCATCACAGCATCGACGACCTCGTAAACAAGGTAAAGATGATGCGCCTCCTGGGGCAAAAGACCGGCACCTGTTTTCAAAGGTGTGTGGGCCTTGACGGTCTTAATGCCGTCTATATTACAAGTTACGACATTGATCAGAAATACGGGACAAACTACCACGAGACTTTTAAAAAGTATCTGAGATACGTACAGGATAATGATCTGATGCTGGCAGGTGCCATGTCCGATCCCAAGGGAGACAGGAGCTTGAGGCCGCATCAGCAGTCAGACCCCGACATGTATGTGCATGTTGTAGAGAAGAGAGATGACGGCATAGTGGTCAGGGGAGCGAAGGCTCATATAACAGGTACCGTGAACGCTCACGAAATACTGGCTATGCCCACGAGGAACATGGGGGAGGATGATAAAGACTACGCGGTCTGCTTCGCTGTTCCTGTTGACAACGAGGGCGTTACCTTGATATTCGGTCGCCAGACCAATGATACCAGGAGGCTGGACGGCGAGATCGACGCCGGTAATGCCAAATACGGTATAGTCGGTGGTGAGTGTCTCATAGTTTTCGATGATGTATTCGTGCCCTGGGACCGGGTGTTCATGTGCGGGGAGTATGATTTCTCAGTCCAGCTGGTAGAGGTATTCGCAGGATTCCATAGAAGTAATTATGGTGGCTGCAAAGTTGGCCTGGCTGACGTTGTAACGGGCGCATCTTACTGGATTGCGGAGAACAACGGCGTTGAAAAGTCCCCCTATCTCAGGGATTTAATGGCTGAGATGGTCTGTATGGCTGAAACATGCTGGTCGTGTTCACTGGCATGTTCGTACCAGGGCAGCAAAACAAAGTCTGGAGCATATACCATCAATCCGCTACTGGCAAACGTGGTAAAACTTAACATAACACGCATGACCTACGAGTGGATGCGCCTTGCGCAGGATATCGCAGGTGGGTTGATAATAACCCTGCCCTCGGAGAAAGACTACAGGAGCCCGGAGGTAGGAAAGTACCTGGAAAAGTATCTCGGTGGTAAGGCAGGGACTTCAACCAGGGACAGGATACATATGCTGAGGCTTATTGAGAATATGGCTGTAGGAGCGGGCTTGCCCGAGGCTCTGCACGGTGCAGGTTCACCGATGGCCCAGAAGATGATGATACAGAGGCGGGGTAACATCGATTTAAAGAAGGAGATAGCCGAGACTATTGTCGGAATAAAGCCTGACAAGTACTTCGAGAAGATAACGGGAAAGAGCGAGGACGAGTACTTCGAAGAATATAGAGAGCCGCTGCCTGAATAAGGATTGGTAGATTTATATAACCTGAAAAGAAGCAGGGCAGCAACTTGCTGCCCTGCTTCTTTTAATCTCGATGATTATACTTCTGTCTGTTGCCTACACTCAGCTTTTCTTGTTAAGAAAGAATGGATTGACAGTTTAGATTGGGTAGGTTGGCCGACGTCGGCCAACCTACCCAATTAATTTCAGTTGCTACTTTAACTCTGATGGTCTACTATTTCCCCTTGAACTCCGGCCTTCGCTTTTCCAGAAACGCTTTTGCCCCTTCTTCCGCGTCCTCAGTTTTAAAAATGGCGGAGAACAGTTTTCCTTCGTTCTCGACAGCCTCATTAAGTCCCATTTCCAAAGTGGCGTAGATGCTCTTCTTGGTGGAGTCCAGGGCGACAGCCCCCTTGTATATCAAACGCTTAACCATCTTGTTTGTAGCTTCTTCCAGTTCGGCAGCGGGCACTACCTGATTCACCAGTCCAATACGATATGCTTCCTGGGCATCAATAGGGTCTCCGGTCAGACACATCTCCAATGCCTTGCCGCTTCCTACAAGTCGCGTCAGCCTCACGCTGCCTCCACCACCGCACATGATGCCCAGCCTTATTTCAGGCTGACCGAACTGTGCTGTATCGGCAGCTATCCTTATATCGCATCCCAGCGCTATCTCACAACCCATGCCCATGGCGAAACCGTTGATAGACGCTATAACGGGCTGAGGCAGTTCTTCAAGCATGGTGGGTGAAAAATACACCTTATGATCATCAAGTACACTCCCTCCCTTCTTCGTCATCTCCACCCATGCCAGGATTGTCTTATCGATATCAGCACCTGACATGAAGGCACGGTCACCTGAGCCAGTGATGATTACTACCTTGATATCCTTATCAGCGGCTATATCCTTGGCAGCGTCCTTTAGCTCATCTGACATTTTAGGGCTGAATGCGTTTAAAACCTCCGGCCTGTTAAACGTTATGCGTGCAACCCCGTCCTTTTTCTCCAGTATTATGGTCTCATACGCCATGGCTTCCCCCTTTATTCGCTGATTCTGTCTACAAACTTCTTCCGTGCCGCCTATTTCTTGACCTCTGTCTTGCTCAGTTCTATGAACTGGTTTACATCCGATCCTGCACCATATATCTCTCTTACACCCTGATTCCTGAGCATATCATGGTCCTCATCGGGAATTACCCCACCGAGTACTACCATCACATGGCCCATGTTATTCTCTTTCAAACCTTTAACGACCTTTGGCAGGTGAGCCTCATATGCGCTGGTGAAAAAGCTCATGCCGACGACGTCCACGTCTTCCTGGACAGCCATTTTCACCACCTCTTCCGGCTGACTGTAGCTCGAGTACACCACCTCGAAACCCGCATCCTTGCAGCGGGACGCAATCAATCTGAGCCCCCTGTCGTGAATATCAATCCAATGCTTTACCAGCAGTACTCTTGCTTTCCCATTCTTGGACAATTCTCCATACCCCCTTTACGGTATTTCGTTGAGCTGGCCGCTCCTAGAACTTCAGCATCACGTTGTATTCCGGCCCCCATCTCATGACTTTTCTCAGCGCCTTCGATATCTCTCCGGCGGTAGCCTGGGCTTTCGCTGCTTCAATGCATGCCGGCATAACGTGCCCCCACTCACCTTTTTTCAACCTCTCACAGGCTGCCACTACTGCATTGAGGGCTGCGTCTGTCTTTGCCTGGTCTCTTCTTGCTTTATAATCTTTAATTCGCTCCATAGAAACCCTGGCGACCTCCGGGTCAGGCCTGAAGGCCTTAACCTTCAAGTCCTCCTCAGTTGCGTACTTATTCCACCCGACAACTATTCTCTTACCCTCTTCGATTTCTTCTCTCCACTGATCGCAACCCTTCCGCAGGACGCGGGCAAGCATGCCTTCCTTATGGGCTTTGACGAATCCACCGGCGTCTTCTATCTCCTTCAGGACCTTCTTTCCCTCCTCCACCATTCTGTGTGTCAGCCATTCCACATAGTATGACCCCGCCAATGGGTCGCTGACTCTTGTTACACCTGACTCGTGGAGCAGAATCTGCTGCGTCCTGAGTGTCAAGATCGCTGATTCTTCGGTGGGAATGCCGATTTGTTCGTCATATGCAGGGATTTGCATTGCGGTCGTCCCGGATAGGGCTGCCCCGAGCGCGTGATAGGCGCTGCGGATGACGTTATTCAAAGGCTGCTGCTTGATTAATTCAAAACATGATGTATTGGTGTGAGTCCTGAGATGCATGGCGGCTGGCCTGGTAGCGCCATACCGCTCGCGTGCAATGGATGCCCACAGCTTGCGCCATGCCCTGAACATGCAGATGTATTCGAAGAAATCGTTACACTGAGCTATCTGAAAACCTATGCCTGTCATGAATTTATCAGGCTCCAGACCGGCAGCCTTGCAGGAGTCGGCGACGGCGATAGCAGTAGCCAAGCAAAACGACATCTGGTGAATAGCGTCAGCACCTGTCTCGGAAATGGCGTGCCCCTGGATATTGGTGTGGTTCCACCTGGGGATCTCGTTAACGCAGAAATATATATTATCCGTAGCAAGCTTTAAAGCATCCTCGGTTTCCCACATGAAGTTGGGTGCATACCAGGCCGTGAATACCCAGTTCATAGTATTGCCGCGGAGGTCAGCTCGAGGAACACCCTGGCTCTCAGCATAGGCGATATAAATAGCAAACATGGGAAGAGTATCGCCATTTATGAGAACAATATTATTCTTCGCCAGGTCCATGCCTTCGAGCATACGGCCAATATCCTCGACTGTATTGCAGGAAACACCGTCTTTCCCGATGTAACCCTCAGCATCTGGTTCATCAGGGTCAATGCCAAAATATCCCGGATAATCCCACACCAGGTTATAGGACCTACCTCCGAAGTAGCCTTCCATACCGGCTTTGGTCAGCGCATCCATTCGTTCCCTGGTATCTTCGGGCAGACCATAGCCATGCACTGGCTGGTTTATCCACGGCTGAAACTGGTAATGGAGAGGATAATTACTTCTCATGTATGGATAGGCTCCCGGCATGCCGATGTCATTCTCATAATCGATATCCTTGATATCGAGTGGAGTATACACTGGTTTTATTTGTATACCCGAGTTTGTCCTCGAAGAGAAATCTCTTTCGTATTTTGCTACGGCCTGGTCCCACTGCTCCTGTAATTTTTTAGCTTCTTCTAGAGTTTTCTCATCAAACATTCCTACCTCCTTAGTCCTGATAACTATCTACCTTTAAACTCCGGCTTTCGCTTCTCCTTAAATGCTTTCATACTCTCCGCGACATCCTCGCTGGAGAAGATAGCTGGCATCATAAGAACCGTCCAATCCCAGTCCTCGTGGCACTTACGGTTGAGAACCTTTTTTATCATCTTTTGCGCCAGCGGCGCGCCCTTCTTCATCCCCTCAGCTAACTTCATGACTTCTTCCATTAACTGGTCATGGGGAACAACCTTATTAATTAGGCCAACAGCCTTTGCCTCTTCCGCTGTGAATGTAGCCCCGGTAAGCGCCATATATGCGATAGTGCGCTTACCCACATGTTCAGCGCCGCGGAGCAGCGTCTCGATCGGAATCTGGCCCCAGTTAACTTCCTTTGTGCCGAACTTCGCCTTATCCGAGGCGATAACCACATCACAAGCGAGGGTAATGCCTGTGCCAAATCCAAAGGCATACCCGTTAACAGCTGCAATAACGGGTTTGGGGAGGTACTCAAAGTGTAAGAAAGGTCGTGCTACATTCTCTATGAACTCAACACCCTTTATTATCTTATCAAACTCGAACTTCCCTACATCAGCCCCTGCGCTGAAGGCTTCGCCTTTTCCGGTCAGAATCACTACCCTTATGTCATCGTCTTTCTCAATGTCCGTAAGAGCTGCATCAAGGTCACTGAACACAGTAGGGCTTGCGGCATTCATCTTGTCCGGGCGGTTGAAAGTAATAGTGGCTATCCGGTCCTTCTTATCGAGCAAGATAGTCTCGAATTCCATATATTGCCTTCCTTTCTAATTGGTTTAGCGTCGAGTATGGCAGGTTACTGACGACCAGGCGGCCCTACTCTAAAAAACAGGGCATTAAGCGTAGCCGATAGCTTCAAGTTCCTTCTGCAAGATCTCGTTCAAGTATCCCAGCCTCTCCCTTCCGGGCTTAAAGTCGAATTCGAGCGTTCTGTAGGGATCAACCTCTTCCCTCAACAGCCTGACATGTTCCTCTGCAGGTTTCTCGGTTTCCGGAATATCACCGGGCACTTCCAGTTCAAAGCCGGTGTTCTCAACTACCTGCTCAGCGCTAACGCCCGGGTGCAAAGAGTCTATCTTGAATGGTTTATCCTTCTCCTCCTTACTGATAACAGCCAGGTTTGTAATATACCTTATCGGCCCGGGCCTGTAGCCCGACTTGATTCGCTCCTCTGCCCCGATGACATACCTTGTACCGGTTATAACATCGACTTTCGGAACGAATGTCATCTTGGAGTGATTAGGGAAGTATCCGATCATTTTACGGTGCATCTTAATCACTTCAGGTGCACCTGCCCCCCCGGGCCCTCTTAGCTTCGGGCTGTTGTAATCTCCAACCACTGAGAGGTTAATGTTTCCATATCCGTCCGCCTGAATGCTCGATATAGCCTCAACGTCACCCCTGCCTTTCAAATGGACTGAGTTGAGGTCCTCGAGCATGGTCCAAATGCAAGCTGCTCCTCTAGTTGCTGCTGTTTCTGCCCTAATAAACGACAACTGAAAGGGTCTGAAATCAACCGCAGCGTAGGCCAACAACGTGCTGTTAGGAGCATGGGTAATTTTCGCCAGTATGTAACTCGCATATGCCAGAGGAGTAAAAGACCCCAGGACTATAACATCACCATCATCTATCTCCCTGGCCAGAGAGACGCACATAAGCTCGCCAACAGAATAGTCTTTTGCGTACTTTGTCATAGGTACTTTACCTCCCGTGCTAGTCTCTTAAGTATAGCGGCCTGCTTCATTCCCCCTATTGCGTCCAGATAATCGAATTCCGGTTTCATAACGTACTCGTCAATATATTGCTGGAAAGTCTCGGGACTCATTGCTGCCTGCATATATTTCATGATATGCCACGGGTCAAAAACATAATCAGGCGCACAGGAACAAGGGTGAGCTCCCAAAGGAGCTTCTATAACCATATCCACCTGGAACTTGGGTATTTTAGTTTTAGCCGGATTTTTCCGTATCTCATCGGGGCTCACTATCTCCTCTGCCGACACGATTCTCTTCTTGGCCGCCCTCATCATTTCTACGTCTGTCCCCGAGGTCCCCTCTATCTGCACGTTACCCGTATAGTCAGCACGCGTGGCATGGATAATTGTTACGTCAGGTACTATAGCTGCTGCCGCTATTAAGTCCTCCCCGGTGAAGGGGCACTTCATCTCCTTATAGAATTCCGGCCTGTATTTAACTAAATCCGAACCGAATGGACCACGGTACGGAAGAAACGGGATATTCCTGCCACCGGCTTCCAGACCGATAATTACGGCGAGCCCGGTAATCTCATCGTAGGGCAGGCCCTCTTTCTCAATCGCCCTGCGGAAGTTGGGCGCAAGTCCGAAAGCCTCCATGCTTACGAATGAGAACATAAGCCTGCTCAGACAACCAGCTCCTATGAGCATGTCGATGTCTATACTTCCCACAACGGTAACAGCTGTCAGGTTTTTTATCTTCTGCCGGATGATCTCCCGGATTATTGCCATCGGATGGCTACCTAGCCAAGAACCACCGATAGCTACTTTATCCCCATCTTTTATGATATTGCCAATATCGCTCAGCTTGGCAACTTTGCTTTCAGTGGGCATACACTACTCCTTTCTTCCGATTATCGCTTTAGTGGGGTTAGTTAGTCAGGTCCTGTGTTAGAAATATTGAGGAGGTAAATTGAAGCAACGATGTTTGTACGACTTGTTCAGCTTTATAGTCGAACATCTCTGTGTTTTTTAGAAGGAGGCTAGATTGTTAGAATTGTAACAAAGGCATGATTAACTGTCAACAATATCTGAAGATGATGTCAAATAATTACTATATCAGGAAGTCAAAAAATCATGATATCGGGGAAATGGAATCATTGACAGTACAGGTCTATATAATGTACGATTTTTTACGCATAAATATTAACTGCTTATTCATGGATCTGTAGAAGAGTATTTTTTAGCTTCCTCTTTTTTTCACTGCAGAGCCATTAATCTTTTTAGACAAAAGTAGAGAAACAATGAATTGTACCAGAAGCTGCTTCTAGAGAGGATTATATACAATGATAGGGATTACTTCTTTTGGCGCATACATACCCCTATTGAGGATAAACCGCAAGACCATTGCCAGCGCAACAGGATGGTTGGGTACTGCAGCAACACTGCCCGGTGAAAAGGCGGTGGCTAATTACGACGAGGATAGTATTACTATGGCAGTAGCTGCTGCGACAGACTGTCTTCGTGGTATTGACCGTGAAGAGGTAGACAACTTTTATCTTGCTACCACTACTTCTCCTTATAGGGAAAGACAGAGTGCGGGTATAGTCGCCACAGCGCTTGACCTGCGTCCTGATATCAGAACGGCTGATTTCAGCAACTCTATTAAGTCGGGAACTACAGCTCTCCTCTCTGCGTTTGATGCTGTAAAGGCAGGCTCGGCGAAAAGCGTACTCGTATGTGCTTCCGATTGCCGGCAGGGAAAGGCCGGGAGTTCACAGGAACAATCTTGCGGCGACGGCGCCGCTGCATTAGTGATAGGCGATGGCGAAGCGGTTGCCACGCTGGAAGGTTACTACTCACTGTCCTATGATTTTGTCGATTACTGGAGGACGGAGGGGGATAAATATGACAGGAGTTGGGAGGATAGATGGATAAGAGATATAGGCTACAGCAAGTTCATTCCCGAGGCCATTGAGGGGTTGTTGAAAAAATACGACCTGGGAATCAAAGATTTCACCAAGGTAGTGTATCCAAGCCTCTATCCCAGAGAGCACGCTGCCATAGGTAAGAAACTGGGTGCCGAGCCTGACCAGATACAGGAGCAGTTATTCAGCTCAGCAGGTGATACAGGCACAGCCTATGCTTTGATGATGCTCGTGGCGGCACTTGAGGAATCAAAGCCGGGTGACAATATTATGGTTGTCAGTTATGGGAATGGATGTGACGCATTGTTCATCAAGGTCACCGGCGAAATTGAGAAGATGGGAGATATTATAGGGATTAAAAAGCATCTAGCCTCGAAGAAGGAGCTTGACAGCTACGAAAAATATGCTTCATTCCGTGACATACTATCGGTGGATACCGGACGACGTGGAGAAGAAATAGGCGCCACTCAATTATCAACACTGTGGAGAGAACGCAGGATGGTTTTGGGCCTCTGCGGTTCCAAATGCAAGCGTTGTGGAACTCCGCAGTATCCACGTCAGGTGATATGTGCGAACCCGAGTTGTGGCGCTGTTGATGAGATGGAGGTTTATCGCTTCTCAGACAAGAAAGGACAATTGATTACGTATACAGGTGACAACCTGGCGCCTAGCCCCAACCCGCCGGCAATATATGGCGTGGTGGCCTTCGAGGGTGGGGGCAGATACAATTTTGATATAACAGACTGCGGGCTTGAATCGCTTGAGGTTGGCATGCCTGTAGAGATGAGCTTCCGCAGGAAATACCGCGATGAAGTGCGGGGAATTCACGGCTATTTCTGGAAAGCGACAACGGGAAGAAATTAAGAGTATACCCAAAAGGGGGCACTATGGCCGAAGGAATAAAGGACAGGGTTGCTATTATAGGGATGGGATGCACGAGGTTTGGAGAGCGATGGGACAAGAGCCCTGAAGAATTAATGGTTGAAGCCTTCACCGAAGCTATTGAGGATGCAGGCATAGAGAAAAAAGATATCGGTGCGGCCTGGTCGGGCACGTGCTATGAAGAAACTAACATAGGTAAATCCTCAATAGCTCTGTCAGTGGCCCTTAAACTGCCGTTCATCGCATCAACGAGGGTTGAGAACTGGTGCGCCACCGGCTCAGAGGCGCTGAGGGGAGCATGCTATGCGGTAGCAGCAGGGGCTTATGATATCTGTCTCGCGCTTGGTATCGAGAAATTGAAGGATACCGGATATGGAGGTCTTCCTCAAAACGAGGTTCAATGGGGAACGATACGCAGACTCGTTGACTCAAACCAGACTGCACCGGGGATGTTCGCCATGTTGGCTACCAGATACTTCAGCAGATATGGCATCCAGCCTGAAGATGGAAAGAGAATGCTGGCAATGGTGTCGGCCAAGAGCCATCGGAATGGCGCTCTCAACCCTAAAGCGCATTTGCGCCGTGAGGTGACGGTTGAGCAGATAATAAATGCTCCCATAATCGCCTGGCCTCTAGGGTTATTCGATTGCTGTGGGGTGAGCGATGGTTCTGCGGCGGCGATAGTAACCCGAGCCGATATGGCCACGCAGTTCAGGCCTGACCCAGTATACGTCAAGGCGCTGCAGATTTCGGCGAGTTCAGGCCAGGAGATGCTGTACGACGACGACTGGACTCACGTGGAGTCAACATTGCACGCTTCAAGGCGGGCCTACCAGGAAGCAGGAATCAAGAACCCACGGGAAGAGATAAGCATGGCTGAGGTTCACGACTGCTTTTCCATAACTGAGGCTGTTACGATGGAGGACCTCGAATTCAGTCCTCGTGGAAAGGTGAAGGAAGACATCGAGGCCGGATTTTTCGAGCTTACCGGAGGACTGCCCGTGCAGCCAGACGGAGGATTGAAATCTTTTGGACATCCGGTTGGCGCATCGGGTTTGCGGATGGTGTATGAGATGTATAAGCAGCTTCAAGGGAAGGCTGAAGCGCGGCAGCTAAAGGAACCGAGGTATGGCCTTACCCACAATCTTGGGGGCGTTCCTTCAGTAAATGTCGCCAGCATAATAATTGTAGGTCTTTAGAATAAGAGCAATGCAATTACGCATTCAAGCTTCCTGACTTATCATGCACCTGCTGCGTCCGGATTAGGGTACGGTAACTGTGCACCTACGCTGGGCCTCCGCTTACCACAGGGATAACACACAATGAAAATATAGATAGCCAGCGTATGTCATTCCTGCGAAGGCAGGAATCCAGTCGGGTATCTTTGCTACTCATGTTGTAACAATTTATACGTCGTGACAGGAGTCACGACGCTACATAGTAAAGCCTTTCGAGAACAGAGGATGTTGAGGTAGGGAAGATATACGTGCAGCGATGTAGATTCAATAAACTACCAGGCCGTTGTCCCTCCATCAACGCAGATAACCTGGCCTGTTATATAGCTGGATGCCTCAGAGGCTAAGAAGACGACCGCACCTCTGATCTCATCGGGTCTGCCTATCCTTCCCATAGGTATCCACCGTATCATATTCTCTCCCGTACGCTCGATCAACGCATTAGTCAACCTGGTGGATAGAAAAGACGGGGCGACGGCGTTGACGCGAATGTTATGAACAGCCCATTCAACAGCCAGTTGCTTGGTCATAATAATCACGCCGGCTTTGCTCGCCTGGTATCCTATGAACTGTCCGGATTTAGGGTCTATCGCGGAAACTCCAACAGCGGACGATACATTGATTATATTACCGCTCTTCTGCTTTATCATCTCCCTCCCTACTTCCTGACAACAAATAAAAGTGCCCCTGGCGTTAATATTCATTACATAGTCCCATTTATCAAGGGCCATCTCGTCGGGCGGGGCTGCCCAGACAACGCCTGCGTTGTTTACCAGGATGTCTATTTTCCCCCACTTTTCTATCGTTTGAGCCACCACATTCTTAACACCGGTAACCTCGCTAACATCTACCACCATGGACAGACATTCAATCCCCGCGCTCTCCAACTCTTGTTTAGTCGAGATCAAACCCTCTTCACGTCGCGCTGTTATCAACACATTGGCGCCGGATTCACCCAGACCGAGGGCCATCTCTTTTCCCAGCCCCCTAGACCCTCCGGTAACAACCGCTACCTTACCCGTAAGATCAAACATCTCTCTTATATGCATAACATGCCCCCATAATCCAGTTACTGCTTATACTCAGCCTATCCATAGATGCCGCAGTCCATTATTCTTAAGGCAAGCGCCTGCCGAGGTATAATCCATGCGTAACTAATAAAATAACAGAACAGTCTGTAGCTAATCCTTAATACCCGCCAGATGTTTTACTATCCGTTTCCTTTCGTCGAAATCATAGTTATTCAGTATTGCGATTGTCTCCATAACAGGTGAGCCCCCACCATGCACATCAGCAACCTGCCAAACCCCGGCCCAGGATGATGACAGATAGTCTGAAAGTGTGCGCTGGAGACGATGCATGTTCTCGGCTGATATTTTGGGATTTCTTACTGTGTACTTGTTAATTAAAGGGCCGATTTCCGATGCGAAGTAGTCCTCTTCGAAGGGCATTGTAACCGGGAATCCACCTGCAATATCGGCGACCATACCCCAGGAGTCGTATGTGTTTTCTCCTGCAAGACGACGTCCGACGTTGGCATAGATAGCCCCGGGGAACTGAGTGCCTGAAGATGACTTTTTTGATTCTACCGCAGCGGCTATGCCGGCGGCATAGATTAACTCTGCTATGCCGGCCAGATGGGCGAGTTTCTCACGAATGTGGTGCTTTCCTTCAACACCATAGTACTCGGCAGTTAGAGCAATCAAACCCATGATAATGTCCTCTACTGCCGGCTTACAGCCGCAGTAGCTATGGCGGTGTGAAGTAGCAAAAGTCAGGGCCATTCTACCGCCAAACTCATACTCACCACACATGAATACTCTATCCCAGGGGATAAAGGTATCATCGAAAATTACTATTGCGTCGGAGCTACCGTGTGTATTCAATGGTGCCTTGAGAAATTTCCTTTCCCGGGGGGCACTCGCCCTGTTAACGATGTAGACATTATCCCAATCAGCGGGGATGGCAAATGTTACCGCCCACTGTTTTTCATCCTTAGTAAGGGTTCGCGTGGGAAATACCACGAGTTCATCACAATAGGATGCCATAGTTATATCTTCTTTAGCCCCTCGTACTATGATCCCTTCGTTGTTCTGACTGACTACCCTTACATGCATGTCAGGGTCAATTTGTTCATGTGGTCGCTTGCTTCTATCACCTTTAACATCGGTCTGAACTGCGGCCGCTATCTGATCTTTCGCCTGGTAATTCTTTATGAATTCAAGGAAACGCTGATAATACTCGGTCCCATGAGAGTCATCTATGTCCTTGGTCACTATTGAAAGAGCATTTATAGTATCCATCCCCATGCAACGCTGTATACAGAAACCTGACAGACGAGTGCCTGTGCGAATCATTTTCTGTTTAGTCAGGAGGTCATCGATGCTGCATGAAACATGGCAGAAGCGGTTTATCTTTTCCCCGCTATATTGGGATGTAGCCGTAAACAGTTCCGCATTTTCGGGGTCTCCGGCCATGTCAAACGTTATCTTCATTACGTTAATGCCGGGAATGATACGAGTATCATCACGTTTGACAATCTCGCCCCCCATAAAGACGTTTGGCTTCATAGCGCGCAGGTTCTCAAGGTACTCTTCAGAATTCCTCATGTTTAACCTCCCCGTTGCTCCATAGCACAATGCGTTAATCGTTCATCTATACAGCAAATATCCTTTGGACCCGGAATTAACTCATAAGTATGACAGCTATAATTACCGGACGAGGACAGGCCTTACTATAATCATGTCACGAGAACATTGTCAAATGGAAAAGAACAACAGACAAAAACCGGGGGTAACTTTTTTATACCACACTTGATCTACAATCAGAAAATCTCCATAAAGGTACATAGGGGCTACATCAGTCACTTTCTAGAATTACATAGGGGGCATATGCCGAAATCTTGACATATATCTGAGTGGTAAGCTATACTATCGCTCGAGAGTCGTCAAGTGCCGATGCTCGTGGTAAGAATGTGGGTAGATGTCACATATATGGCAGATACCCATATTTTTTAGGGAAAGGAGGTGAATGATGCAAAGAAGGGATCACTTCAAGATACTCATTACTGATACCATACCACTTCTTACAGGGATGGTTGATCAGGCTAAGAAGAGATTTCCAGAGTATGCGTCTAAGATAGACTGGGTATTAGTTGATGAAGGCAATGAAAAAGAGCTTATGGAAAAGGTTACCGGTGTCGATATTCTGGTAGGCGCCAGGAATAGAATAAGCAAAAACGTGATTGAAAAGGCGGATAAGGCCTTCTTCATTCAGCAGTGCAGCGCAGGGTACGACAACGTAGACTTGAAAGCGGCCAAAGAAAAAGGCATAAAGGTTTCCAATGCCGGTGGTGCCGGGGTTATCCCTGTGGCTGAGCACACTCTCATGCTTATGCTGGCCATATCTAAGAATCTGGCTAAAGCCGATAGAACCATGAAGGCGGGAGAGTGGATATTTGGTGAATGCGTGGGAAAGGTATATGAGTTAAGAGACAAGATGCTGGGAATCGTCGGATTGGGCAAGATCGGAGTCCAGGTTGCCAGGCTTGGCCACGGTTTCGGTATGAGATTGCAGTTTTACGACCCCTATAGAACTGACGCCAGTGACCTGAACCTCCCGGTTAACAGTGTAACTCTGGAAGAGCTGTTAAAGACCTCTGATTTCGTAAATATACATGCACTGCTGACACCGGAGACAAGAGGCATCATAGGGAGAAAACAGCTGGAGATGATGAAGGATACAGCCTATCTGATAAATACTTCAAGGGGTGCGATAGTTGATGAGGAAGCACTTGCCGAACTCCTGGAGACCAGGCGGATTCGTGGTGCCGGGATAGATGTCTATGGCGAACATGGCGACCCCCCTGATAAGTCCAGCAGGTTGCTGAAGCTGGATAATGTTGTACTTACTCCCCATATAGGTGGAGTTACCGCTGAGGATATATTCCGTAACTTCTATGTTGCTTCTCTTGGTAACATAATGGACGTGATAAAGGGTGAAGAGCCCAAGTATGTCGTAAATTAGGATAATCCCCAGTATCATATATGTCCGCATTAACAAAGTGCCGAAAGGGGATACAATCGTCTTAGACTGGAGTGTTTTGTTAGTTCGAATAGTTGCAGGTGTTGCAATTATGAGTGGCAAAACGGGTGATATTTCATGATAAAGATACGTATTCATGGGAGGGGAGGAGAGGGGGCAGTAACATTTGCACATATTCTATGTGCATCTGCTACTTATGACGGCAAGTTTGGTCAATCATGTATGGGGGCTGCGTTCGAGAGACGGGGAGCACCTGTAGAGGCATACGGGAGGATAGGAGATAAACCTGTAGCAGAACGGGGCGTAATCCTGGCTCCCGACATTGTGGTTATATTGAATCCAACACTTGTGCAAACTGTAAACGTTGAGGCTGGAATGAGTGACGGCGGTAAGCTGTTGGTCAATGCCACCGAAAACCTCGAACTTACCCATGAAGCGACATACATTGACGCTACGGCTATTGCTTTGAGAATATTGAAGGTTCCAATAATAAATACTGTAATGCTCGGAGCATTTGCTGCTGCCACGGACCTTGTTTCACCTGAGTCCCTGGTAAAAGGAGCGCAACTTATTTTGTCCAGATTCACGGACGAGAAGTTAAAGGCCAATTACGAGGCAATTAGAGCTGGATATGAAGAGGTAAAGAGTGGGAAAACATTACATTAGAGGGGCAGGAATGCATGCAGCGGGCACTATTGCTTTGGTCAATAAGACAGGAAGCTGGAGGACCCATGAGCCAGTAGTGGATCATCTAAAATGTATAGGGTGCAAAATATGCTCGGAGTACTGCCCCGATGATTGTATCGAAAGGCTGGTTGTCGAAAAATCCGCACCGCCTTCAACTCCTCGAATAAGGATAGATATGGAATACTGCAAGGGGTGTGGCATTTGCGCCCAAGAATGTCCCAAGGCGGCGATCCAGATGGTAGCATGTGAGGCCTGAAATGCAAATGTTTCTTTCCGGTAATCAATGTATAGCCCATGGCGCAAAATTATCCAGAGTAGAGGTGGTAAGTGCCTATCCTATCACCCCTGCCACTCCGGCTTCGGAAGAAATTTGCGAAATGGTTTTGAGGGGCGAATTGGATGCGGACATTGTGAATGCCGAGTCGGAACTGGGGGCTATGGGTATCTGTGTTGGGGCTACTGCGGCAGGATGCAGATCTTTTAACTGTACTTGCTCTCAGGGACTTGCCCTAATGCGAGAGATGTTATGGGCGGCCTCCGGGATGGCTTTACCGGTAGTATTGGCTATCGATAGTAGAGAGATCGGGATACCACAGGGGCTTCTAAGTGACTTGTCTGACTGCCTCTCGGAGAGGGACGCCAGTTTCCTGCAATACATATGTGAGAACGGGCAGGAGATTATAGACTGGTTGATAATGGCCTACAGAATTGGTGAGAGTGAGAAGGTGTTGCTGCCTTCATTTGTAGTGTCCGAAGGGCACAGGATGAGTCATAGCTTTGAGTCGGTAGATGTACCTGAGCAGAGAGAGGTGGACAATTTTCTGCCAAAATATTCCCCCAAGCATGTGTTCGTGGACCCCGATTATCCCATTAGTCAGGGTTCGGGGGTCATGGCCCAGTATCCGAGCTTTAAGATGCAGCAATATCAGGCGATGCAGGAAGCAAAGACAGTAATTAAGGACGTTTGCAAAGAATTCGCCGAGCAGTTTGGCAGGAAATACGACTTGATAGAGGCATACAGGACCGAGGATGCAGAGTCAATCGTGGTGGGGATGGGTTCTGTAGCTGGTGTCCTCCGAGAGAAGGTGGACGAATATAGAGAAAAAGATGTTAAGATCGGCCTGCTGAAGTTGAGAGTATTCAGGCCGTTCCCGGATGAGGAAGTCACGCAGGCTTTATCAGGCGCTAAGAAAGTACTGGTAATCGACAGGGCATGTTCCCCGGGTAACAGGTACGGTGTATCCTGTATTGAGATACGGTCAGCAATTCATAAATCACAAGCAACTGTATCAAATATGATTATTAGCGGCAAGGATATCGCTGAAAGTGACATCGATGAAATATTTGCGACCTGGTTTGAAAGAGACGATGAGTTTGTAGAATGGTACAAAGCGGACTTCGATGAACGGGTAGCCACTATGAGCGGCTTCGATAGCTATCAGAAGCTGGCAGCAGGAGAGAAGGTGGAAAGGGATGTAATCAAGGAGGGCGAAGGCTGTTTAAGCAAGGGCACTGCTTCGTGTGCTGGTTGCCTGAGCCTTCAGGCCATCAGAATGGTTCTGAGTGTTTTCGACAAGAACGTGGTAGTTGTAAACAACGCCGGCTGTCTTTCAGCGGTTGGCGCTTTCTTCCCGATAACGGCATGGAAGGTTCCTTTCTTCTTCTTCTCATACAGCAATGCCGGTGCCGCCAGCAGTGGCATGGAAGTGGCGATGAAAAGAAAAGGCATCGATAGCGATATAGTGCTGGTCGCTGGCGATGGGGCAATATTTGACATCGGCCTGCAGACATTCTCGGCTGCCCTGGAGAGAGGGCATCGAGTAATATATCTTTGTTACGATAATCAGGCCTATATGAATACCGGAGTTCAAAGGAGCGGGTCCACGCCACATATGGCCAAGACAAAAACTACGTTGAGTGGAAGGTTAGGGCGGGTTAAGAATATAGAGCAGATTGTAGCCGCTCATGGTGATGTTTATATTGCTACCGCCTGTTCAGCTTATCCCAAAGATTTGTTAAGAAAGGCAAACAAAGCAAAGTCTTTGAACAAACCTTCTTTCCTTCATATAGTATGTCCTTGTCCTCCCGGATGGGAATACGCCCCTGAACTGGGTATAGAAATCGCACGCCTTGGTGTGGAAACCGGTATAGTTGTGCTATATGAATACGAAAACGGTAAGATAACGGTAAATTATGTACCCAAAGAGAAAAAACCAGTGGAGGAATACCTTCTGAAACAGGGTAGATTTTCCCATCTCAGCAAGGCCGACATCGTGGAGATTCAAAAAGAAACAGATAGAAATTACTATCAGCTTATGGAGAGTAAATCATAACAGGGAGGCGGTAAAAATGGACTTAAAACCTGGTGATACTCTTGCGGCCGTGATAAACAGGATTGCTGCACAATATCCGCAAAATGAGGCCATAGTTTCAGGCACACAGCGCATAAACTTCGAATTATTAATGGATAGAGTAAATTCGGTTGCCAATGCCTTACTTAAAATGGGCGTCAAGAAGGGTGACAAAGTGGCTATCTGGATGAGCAACATACCCGAGTGGGTTTATGCCCATTTTGCTTGCATCAAGATAGGCGCACCGCTAATTCCACTAAACACTCGATACAGGTCTCATGAACTGGAGTATATCCTCAGGCAGTCCGATACTACGACCCTTTTTATGATGGATCGTTTCATCAAGATAGACTTTATTCCCATGATTTATGAGGTATGCCCGGAGTTAAATGATTGCGAACCCGGTAAACTGCAGTGCGCTAAACTGCCGTTGCTGAGAAGAGTGATTATGCTCAGCGAGCAAAAGCATCCAGGAATGCTTGATTATAATGAGGTTCTGGAATCCGGAAAAGACTATGCCAGCAGTGATACAGTAAAGAAGGCCCAGGAGGCAGTTAGACCGGAGGATGTTTACGTTATCCCCTTTACTTCGGGTACGACCGGTTTCCCCAAAGGGGTGGTCACCACAAATTACCAATATAGCAGGATAATGGAAGCCGTTAGCAACAGGTTCCAGATGATAGACAAGGACAGGATTCTGGTTGTATCCCCCTTCAGTCATAACATGGGAAATATGACAGGAATGCTTCTGGGTGCGTGTAACGGGGCCTGTATCCTGCCTATGGAGCAGTTTGACCCCGGTGAAGGCCTGCGCTTGATAGACGAGGAAAAGGTAAGCAAATTTACTGGCTCGCCTACCATGTATATCATGATGCTGGACCACCCTGATTTCCCTAAACGTGATACTACGTCTATAAAGGCCTCTGTCATCGGGGGCGCCGATGTTTCGCCGGATTTGGTAAGGACTGTCATAGCGAAGATGGGCATTAAGGATTTGATATCTGCCTATGGACTGACGGAGAATACGGGTGTTAGTACTATGAGCCAGCCTGGAGATTCTCCAGAAGTTATTGCTAATACTGCCGGGAAGCTTATATTCCCGGACTGCGAGTTAGCAGTGCTTGACCCGGAAACGGGTAAGGAATTACCAAGAGGTGCTCAGGGAGAACTCTGCAGTCGTGGCTTCTATGTCATGAAGGAGTACTACAAGCAGCCCGAGGAGACAAAGAACGCCTTCAACAAGGAAGGCTGGTTCCGCACAGGTGACCTCGGCACAATGGATGAGAAGGGTTACATAAAGATAACAGGCAGACTGAAGGATATGTTCATCACCGGTGGGGTGAACGCTTATCCGGCGGAGGTAGAAAGCTTCTTAATGACGAATCCCAAGGTAAGCATGGTTGCGGTAACCGGTGTGCCAGACAGAAGAATGGGCGAAGTAGCTATGGCCTTCATAAAGCTCAAGGAGGGTGCCACAGCTACTGAAGAGGAGATAATAAAATTTTCCAGAGAAAAGATGGCGAACTACAAAGCGCCTAAGTATGTAAAATTTGTAGATGATTTCCCCATGACGCCAACAGGCAAGATCCAGAAATTTGTGTTGAAGGAAGAAGCCACAAAAGAACTGGGGCTAGATTAGCAGTGATGGAATCAGAGTTCTACGAGTCGTATAGCAAACGACATGAATTGGCGGAAGGGTGGAAAAAAGCAGGCAAAGGGATAATAGGTTACTTCTGTAACTATACTCCGGAGGAGCTTATATATGCGTCGGGCATGATCCCTGTGCGAATTAGGGGAACCGCCGAAAATATCGCTCTCGCCGATGCGCATCTGCCAACATTCTGCTGTTCCTTTATCAGAAGTTGCCTCGATCAAGCACTAAGAGGTAGGTACAGCTATCTTGACGGAGTAGTTTTCCCCAAGACTTGCGACATGACACGATGCCTACCCGGCATCTGGAAGAGGAACATGAAGCCTCCTTACTTCTGGTTTCTCCCGGTGCCAGGTAAGAGCAATGACGACGCTGTAGATTTCTTCACCGGAGAGTTGGCGCTTTTTAAAGAATCTCTCGCAGGTTACACAGGCAACAAGATTGACAACGAATCTCTAAACAAGGCAATCAAGGTCTACAACGAAAACCGTTCGCTTATGCAAGAGATAAATAAGCTGGCACTCGACGACACACCGCCGCTTACTGGCAGTGAAGTATACGCCATAATGTTGTCCGGTTTAATCTTACCCAAAGACGAGCACAGTGCTATGCTCAGGAAGCTGCTCGATAATCTGCCTTCTTCCCAAAAGACGGTGAACGGCGGCGTGCGCCTTATGATTGCAGGGAATACGTTTGAGAATATTGAGCTAATGCAGGCAATCGAGGAGTGCGGCGGTACTGTTGTGATAGACGACCTTGATATTGGTACCCGCTACTACTGGAATCATATCGAGGAAAGCGACGAGCCTCTTAAATCACTGGCTGACGGTTACCTGCGCAGAATTCCTTGCCCCTGTAAGCATCTGACACAGCCAAGGATTGAGAACATATTGAAATTGGCGAATGACTATCGTGTAAAGGGCGTCATACTGATAAATCAGAAATACTGTGATACTCACCTGTATGATCGTCCCATGATTGAAAACAGCCTTCAGCAGGCAGGTTTCCCTGTACTGCTTGTCGAACATTCAGATATAGGCTGGGCTGGCGGCAAGTTCAAGACGATGGTTCGCGCGTTTATCGAAATGCTGGAGTAATTACTATTGGAAAAAGAAAAAGCGACAGTTCCCTTTAAACCGGTCAGGCTGGCGACGTCAGCAGCACTGGGCACCCTCAACGAGAATTACTACAGGGATCTGGCTAATGCAAAAGCAGACGGCAAGCCTGTGATCTGGATCACCTCAATGACACCCATCGAACTGATATACGCATTCGATGGCATCCCGTTTCTACCCGAGAATTACTCAGCGCTATGTTCTTCAAGAAAAGTAGCGGCTGAATTCTGCGAGTCTGCGGAAGGCAGGGGCATGCCGCAGGGCCTTTGTTCCTACGCCTTATGCATGTTTGGCTCAATCTTTGAGCAGCGTGGCGCATTAGGAGATGAAGGAGCCGGCAAGCCGGACATTCTGCTCGCTACCGAGGGCGCGTGTGCTACACATCCCAAGTGGTGGGAGGCTATGCAGAGGCAGTTCAATTGCCCCCTAATTATAATAGATGCAGCTTATACCGTGGATGGCGATATGCTGCCCGAGCATCATAAATCCTATCTGGAAGCAGAAATCAAGAAAGCGGCCTACGAGCTTGAAGAGTACACCGGCAGGAAGTTCGACATAGACCGGTTGAGAGAAGTAGTGACCCTATCAGACCGTGCAAGCGAGCTCTGGGACGAGATCGACGAAATGCGGGCGGCTGTACCAACTCCTGTAACGCAAATAGATGTGTTCACCTGCCTATTCGCTCTGGTAACACTGAGAGGAACCAGAGAGGCCGTAGAGTTCTACGAACAGCTGCGTGATGAAGTTAAGGAACGGTTGGACAATGGCGTGGGTGCAATTCCCAACGAGAAGTTCCGGCTCATCTGGGACCTTTTCCCCGTGTACCATAACATGCGCCTGCTAAACTACTTTGCGGAATTCGGCGCTGCGTTTGTTACCGACCTGTACGGCAATGCATTCAGCGGTCGTGTGGACGCATCTGACCCGTTTGGAAGTCTGGCTGAGAGATATCTGAGTTTCTTCATGCGTTCTGCGTCATTAGGGAAGTCTGAACTATACAAGCAGCGCATAGAGAAATATCATGTAGACGGCATTGTTTTCCATTCTAACAGGTGCTGCAGATGTTTCTCCGCCGAACAGCCCGAGACAGGTCAAATTCTTCGAGAGGAACTGGGTCTTCCAAGCATGACGTTTGAGGCTGACATGGTGGACCCAAGAATCTTTGACGATGCCCAGGTAAAAGCCAGGGTAGAGACGTTTATAGAGATGCTTGAGGCGCGTAAATATCCAAAATAATTAGGAGGATAGGAATAGTGGATTTCAACCTAACACAACAGCAGGAAATGTTCCAGAAGTCGGTCAGAAAGTTCACCGAGGTGGAACTAACACCCCTCGTGGAAATAATGGACGGACAGAACAATTTCCCCCACGAGATACGGCCAAAACTGGCTGAGATGAATCTTTACGGGATTCCATTCGATCCGAAATATGGTGGGGCTGGTGCCGACCACACCAGTCTCGTACTGGCGTTGGAGGAAATGGCCAAAGTGTTAGCCTCTATGGCAATACACCTTCAGTTGCAGCATGTAGTACTTGACAGATTCAACAAACTAGCCACCGAAGAACAAAAGCTGCAGTGGATGCCCGCGATCTGTGAGGCCAAGAAGGTCGGATGCTTTGGCTTCACAGAGCCAGATACTGGTTCAAACCCGAAGATGATAAAGACCGTAGCTGTTGAAGAGGCTGACGGTTATGTTCTTAATGGAACGAAAAGGTTTATTACCAACGCCCCCTGGGCAGACGTAATGTGCGTTTTCGCCAAGCTGGAAGGTGATATCAGCCTGTTTTTCGTGGAAACAGACAGGCCGGGATTCTCCACCTCGGAGAAGATGGACAAGCTGGGTTTGAGAGGTACCGACCTCTCTGACGTTATTCTGGACGATGTGCGCGTACCAAAAGACCACCTTCTAGGAGGCAAAGGCGGTAAGTTCGACGCACTCAAAGATGCGATGACAATAGGCAAGCTTTGTCTCAGTTCACAGTGCGTTGGGCTGATGCAGGCAGCACTTGAAGAAGCCATTAAGTATGCCATGACCAGAATGCACTTCGATGAGCCAATCTTTGAATTGCAGGCAATTCACTGGCTGCTCGCTGAGATGGCAGCGGGTCTAGAGGCATCGCGATGGCTCACCTATCGAGCTGCTTTCTTGAAAGACCAGGGGCTCGATACCATCAAGGATATGGCTATTACGAAGCTGTTCGTAACTTCTACAGCGGTCGATGTTTGTAGATGGGGCATGCAGGTGCACGGTGCCTACGGAATAAGCAAGGAGTACAAGATCGAGCGCCTGTTCAGAGACGCCAAGATGTACGAGCTACTCGAAGGAACATCCGAGATTCAGCGAGAATTGATAGTTAAGCGTTTACCCAGGTAAAAGGTTTACATAACATAGATATTGCATCAATCTGGGTGCAAGGAGGTCCGAAAATGGATTTCAAGTTAACTGATGAGCAGGTTAATCTGAGGAAAGCATTTTTCAATGTTTGTGAAGGCCTGGCAAAGAAAAGGCCAGTAGGCTTCACCGGCTTAGAAGGATGTTACGATACCGATGAAGGCTGGGCCTATCATCTTGATTGTGCCAAAGTGTTCGCCAAGAAAGGCTGGCTATCTCTAGGATGGCCTGAAGAGTACGGGGGGCAGGGGACCATTATGGACAAGGTCTTTCTGTCTGAGGCCACTGGGTATTACGACGTGCCAGGAGTCGATATCTTTGGCGTTGACATGCTTGCCCCTACGCTTCATGCCGCAGCAAGCGATGATATCAAGAGAGAGTATCTGCCTTCAATAGCGTCAGGTGAAAGAATGTGGTGCGAGCTATGGAGCGAGCCTAATGCGGGATCAGACCTGGCGGCTCTGTCTACTTCCGCGGTCAGACAGGGCGACGACTATGTGATAAACGGTCAAAAGATATGGAGTACGGGCGCTCATCGAGCCCATTGGGCATTTGCGCTGGTGAGAACTGACCCTCATGCCGACCGTAAGCAAAAGGGCATAACTTTCCTGTTGTTCGATATGAAAACCCCTGGCATCGTCGTAAACCCTATTCTATACATGGATGGAGGCCATCTGTATAACGAAGTATTTCTTGATGACGTAAGGGTTCCCGTAAAGAACGTCGTGGGTGAAGAGAATCAGGGCTGGGGAGTTACTCAAACACTGGCGAGCTTTGAAAGGTCCAATCTCGGGGCTATAATGGGAATGCACCGACAGCTAGAGGAGCTGGTAAATTATTGTAATGAGACGAAGGTCAAAGGCGAACCTCTGGCAAAGAATCCGCTTATCCGCAACAGGCTAGCCCATGTAGCCTGCGATCTGTGGTCGGCTCACGCCCTCGCCTATAAAATTGCGGATGCACAGAGCAAAAATGAAATGGCTGCCTTTGACGCCTCGGCGGTGAAAGTGTTCTCTGGCGAGCTGCAGGCGCGTATGGCTCAACTCGGTACCGAGATACTGGGACCCTATGGGCAAATCAAGCATTCTAAATGGTCGGTTTTCGAGGGATTCTTTGAGAAATGGTATCAGCAATCCTTCATATTGAACGTTGCTATGGGTACAAACGAGATCCAAAGGAACATCATTGGTTGGTATGGCCTGGGATTACCTAGAATGAAATAGTTCGATTTCGACCAAAAGGAGCACTGCAATGGATATCACTTTCAACGAAGAACAAGAAATGCTGAGGAAATCGGCGAGCGACTTCCTCATCGCAGAGTGTCCCAAGACCAAGTCAAGGGAACTCGAAGAAGATGAAAAGGGATATTCCCCGGAAATCTGGAGGAAGATGGCCGGTTTGGGGTGGATGGGACTGGCTATTCCAGAGGAATATGAGGGAATGGGGATGACGTTTCAGGATTTGACCGTACTCCTGGAAGAGATGGGTAAGAATGTGCTGCCAGGCCCTTTCAGTTGCACTGTAATCGGGGGGGCGTTTGCTATTTTAGAAGCCGGAACAGAGGAACAGAAGAAGGAGTTCCTGCCAAAGATTGCGAATGGAGAGTTAATCTTAACGACGGCCTTACTCGAACCGGGTGGCGCATATTATGAAGCTTCCGGAGTGAATCTTAAGGCAACGGCACAGGGTGACAACTTTGTGCTCAATGGGACAAAGGTCTTCGTGGAGATGGCTAATGTTGCCGATTATTTAATATGCGCTACGAGGACAAAAGACGGTTCTGCGGACGAAGATGGTATCAGTCTTTTTATCGTTGATGCCAAGGCAAAAGGTATTAGTGTCGAAGTCATGCCAACGATAGCCTTTGACAAGCTGTGTGAGGTGCGCTTTGAAAATGTGTCTATCCCCACAGAGAATATGTTGGGGGAGAGAAACAAAGGATGGCCAGTTGTTCAGAAGGTTATGCAAAAAGGAGCTATCGCCAAATGCGCCGAGTCCGTTGGTGGTATGCAGGCATCAGTTGATATGACAGTTGCATATTGCAAAGATAGAGTACAATATGATAGGCCTATTGGCGCATTTCAGGCGCTTCAGCATATTATGGCGGACATGTGGATCGTTACACAAACCAGCAAGTACCTCGTATATCAAGCAGCATGGATGGAATCCGTAGGGCAGCCCTGCGCCATGGAGGTTGCCATGGCCAAAGCCTACGTTAATGAGTACTACAAATGGGTTACAGAGAGAACAGTCTCCCTGCACGGCGGCATTGGTACAAGCAGGGAACATGACGCTGGGCTCTATTACAGGAGAGCTAAAGCTGCTGATGTTGCATTTGGTGATACCGATTTTCAAAGGGAGTTAGTAGCTCAAAAGATTGGACTGATTTCCTGAGAACGGTTCGACTAAAGCTAGAGGATGTAGTTAGTTGTTCTGCTCGGTAGATTAGCAGAAGAGATAGCATCCAAAAGCTTTTCGGGATTCAAGTGCTGACTGCAGGAGGGGGGTCCCCACATAGGTGGAGCGGGAGACGGGACTCGAACCCGTGACAACCTGCTTGGAAGGCAGGGGCTCTTCCACTGAGCTACTCCCGCAAAATCAAAGCCATTTTACCGCTAAATACCTCATACTGTCAAAGGAAGCTGTAAAAAAAACAACGCCGCTAAATAAGGGGGTTAGTCAATCAGAGGTTAATACGTATACAAAACCTCGCGATTATACAGTTGTCCTGGAAATTTGATAGTCGACGGTTTTGAGAATTGACTGTTTCAAACTTGCCCTAGATATCGAGAGAAAACGATGAAGATATGCTTGCTAACCTACAGGGGTAACATGTACTGCGGCGGCCAGGGCATTTACGTCTATTATCTGGCTAAAGCCCTCAATACCCTTGGGCACGAAGTTCACGTGATGTCAGGGCCTCCTTACCCATCAGTTCCAGATGGGGTAAGGTTGCATAAGATCGATGGTCTTAATTTATACGAAACAGATGGTCTGTCCTCGCTTAAAAACCCGCTTCAACTATTCCAGCCTCTTAATTTCTATGAGGTGGTGGCCACACATCTCGGTATGTTCCCCGAGATATGCACGTTCAGTATGAGAGCATATATGAGACTGCGCAGCCTTGTCTCACAGGAACGATTCGACGTTATTCACGATAACCAGACTTTGGGTTACGGTATGCTTATGGCCAGAGGATTGGGTATACCTGTCGTTGCCACCATACACCATCCGATATTCATAGACATGAAAGCGGACCTCGCTCAAGCAAAAAGGCTATGGAGCAAGTTCAGGCGCACAATGTTTTATTCATTCCTTATTATGCAGCATTTCGTGGCGAAAAGGATGGACAGGGTAATCACGGTGTCACAAATCTCCGCTAAGGATACGATGCGAGTGTTAAAATTGCCCGAATATAAAGTAAGGGTAGTGCCTAATGGCATTGATATTAATGTTTTTAAAAATTCTAACCATACCCCTAAGGAACCCAATAGCATTGTCATGGTAGGCAACACCGAGGATAGGAAGAAAGGCGTTGTCTTTTTACTGAAAGCAATAAAATTGCTGCAAGAAAACGTTGATGTGAAACTCAGTATCGTTGACAGGCATGGAGACTATACTAAGTATGCTCCCAAGCTGGTAGCCGAACACGGACTGGGGGATAGAGTCACCTTTACTGGTCGGCTAAGCGTTGATGAGTTAGTAAAACGCTATTCAGTTTCAGAGATTGCGGTCACTGCCTCAGTCTATGAGGGGTTTGGACTCCCCTGCGCAGAAGCAATGTCTTGTGGCACCCCCGTTATAGCTACCAGGGCAGGAGCGCTTCCAGAGATAGTGGGAAGTGATGGCGCAGGAATACTTGTGCCGCCAGAAGACCCTGTTGCGCTGTCAGAGGCGATAAAACGCCTCTTTGGAGATGAGTCACTAAGACAAAGAATGGGGAAAGCAGCCAGAAAAAGAATCGAGGAGTCCTTTAGCTGGGAAGTTGCGGCCAGGAAGACGCTAAAGGTCTATGAAGAGGTCGTTTAGTTGCTAACTGTAGATTTCGGCCTCATGCCGGTAAGAGGTGGGGAACGGGTACTGGATCTGGGATGCGGCCCCGGAAGACATACATGGTACGTTTGCAAGTTGGATCATTGTTCGGTATATGCGGTGGACTATGACCTTGAGTCTCTGCAAAAGGCAAAGTACATGCTGGGCATGATGGACTCCGACAATGAGACCAAAGGGAAATGGAGCGTACTACTTGGAAACGCTATGACATTGCCTTTCGGCGATAAATCATTTGATAAGATCGTCTGTTCAGAAGTGCTGGAACACGTGCTGGATGACAATCAAGCGGTTCGAGAGTTATTCAGGGTGTTGAAAGACGACGGTGAACTCGCTGTTAGTGTGCCGGCTTATCTTCCTGAGACTATCTACTGGAAATTATCGGAGGCTTACCACACCAATCCCGGTGGACATATAAGAATATACAAGGAACGTAATCTAATTGACATGCTGATGAGCAATAACCTGACTGTATATGCAGTCCGACACAAACATGCGTTTCATTCAATCTACTGGCTGCTGCGCTGTATTTTTGGAGTAAGGAAGGAGAATGCACTTATTCCGGCGATTTACCACAAATTCCTGGCCTGGCAGATAGACAGCAAGTCAGGCTTCTGGAATCATCTTGAAGGTTTCTTCGACCACCTTTTCCCCAAGAGTGTTGTTGTTTATCTACGTAAATCCCCAGAGTCTGATTTAGAGTCTTAGACTAAGCCCACCTCCAGACCAATTGCCCGTCCTTCATGTCATATTTTAGAAGTCCTTTGTCAACCCAACTCGTTATGTTTTCGTGGATCTGCTGTGGTGGATACGGAATGAGCTTGGTTATCCTGTCTGCCAGATCTTCAACCGGCCCATCTGTTTGTATAATTCCACCAAGGCTTTCAATTACATCTCCGCTGACCAAGGACCATGCCAGAGGGCTTCGCCGCTGTGACTTTGCCAGCTCAACCCGGTCCACCTCGCTTTTTTCAGGTCCGTCAGGGACAATCCTCAGCCCTTTATAGTATTTATGCAGCGCTGCGGTAATATCCTCCGGACTGGCTCCCTCTGTACGGCTGACCGGCCTGTTGGCGTCATATTTCGCCCAATCATTTGTCAGTATCTCAAGACCGTATTCATCGGCCTTCTCGCGCACTTCAGTTCCAGGGAAAGGAGCCAGAACATGGAATCCATAATAGGTGTCCAGTTCCCGGGCAAATTCCATTGTTTGAAGCAGTGTTTCCTTAGTCTCACCAGGCAGACCCAGAATAAAAGAGGCTAAGACATTGACTCCGGCGTCCTTTGCCATTTTCACACTTTCTCTAATCTTGTCTAACGTGATCTTCTTCTTTACTATGTCTAAAATCTGCTGGTTCCCACTTTCTATCCCGTAGCAGAGCCAATCGCATCCTGCCTGTTTCAACTTTTCGAGCACTACCGGATTCACAGTATCAACTCGGGCGAAAACGCTCCACTTAAACTTCAGCTCTCTTGCTATAATCTCGTCACAGATAGCATGAAGATGCTTATGGTTAAGCGTAAACAGGTCATCTTCCAAGTTCACTTGATCAAATCCCAGAGACAGACCATGCTCAATCTCATCAACTACCAGCTTTGGGTCTCGAAATCTGGCTCTCCTACCGCCCATCTTAGAACCCACGCAAAAGATGCAGTTAAAAGGACAACCCCTGCCTGTGATAAGACTACAGTGAGATGCAAGCGCATGGTAACGTGAAGTAGGAAATAGATGTCTTGCCGGCAACGGCAACGCATCAAGGTTTTCTATCAAAGAGCGCTGAGCCGTAACTTTCACGCCGTCCGACCTGAAAGCTATTCCATCTACATAATTGAGATTCTTGCCGCTTACGATGTCCACTAAGGTGTATTCACCCTCTCCCATCACCACAATGTCTATCCAGGGTGCTTCGTTGAGTGTCTCCACCGGAGCAAAGGTGACATGCGGACCACCTATGACCGTGATAATATCCGGATTCACAGACTTGCAGTATTTGAGAATGTCTGACGCAGTAGGATAGTTCATCGTCACGCAAGTTACGCCGACGATATCGGGCTCATATTGTTCCAGTTTGCTCCTTATCTTATCCTTTGTATATCTGGATACCAGAAGATCCAAAACATCCACTTCGTACTCATTCTGCTCCAGCACAGCAGCTAGATATAGCAGACCCATTGGGACGATCGGGAATTCCAGGAAAGGATATGGGGGATTTATCAGTAAAGTCTTCATGCTTTATTCTTTAGGATTGCGCAGGTTTCCGGCAGCACTTGACTAACACGACATCGCTTACACTGGGGAACCGGCGAGCCACTTTATCAAGGGCACCCATAACAAAGAAGGACATGCCTCTGGGCATAGCAGAGGTAATTCTGTCCCACATTGGGGCTCCCCACAGCAGGCAAATGCCCGAAACTTCCTCGATATCCAGATGGGAGCTTACTACTTGTTTAATTAGATGGTAGTCGAATCTGTAGGTATGATCAGGGGGAGTTTCCCATGCCTGTCTCTTATCCGGGTCCTTCCGTGGGATAAACCTGGTCAGGTAGTGTACCCTTCTCCCCAGCCTATGGCCCAGGCTCTCGAAATTGGCAATAGAGATAACTGCTTTGCCATCCGATTTTAGGACGCGGGATATCTCCTGCATGGTCTTGTACGGGTCAGGAAAGTGGTCCAGTGCACCCTTGCACATAACCCAATCAAAACCACCCGACCTGAAAGGCAGGTACTCTGCTATTCCCTGGACCAAGTCGACGCAACCGCCATTATCCGCTACGCACTTTTTGCTGTGACCAAGCATTGTCTTTGATGGTTCCAGGCCAACAGGTTTCCCTCCTTTTTTAGCTATTTGTATGGCATCGACAGCCCGGCCACATCCGATATCAAGTATTCTGTCACCGTTCGTAGAATTAATTTTATCTATAGTAGCCTCGATCATCCTGTCAAACAGGAATGCGAGGTCTGGAGTCACTTTTGGAGGTACAACATCATCGTCGTTCCAATCCAGATCAACCATGCTCTCGGCCTCTTTGGCTAAACTCATTAGCTAACCGTATTTAGCTGAATCTCGTATTTTACTTTGCCTTCCTGATACAGGTCGCCGCCATACATGTCGTTTATAACTACAGCAGGAAAATCCTTTACCTCAAGCCGCAAGATGGCTTCGGGGCCAAGCTCTTCGTAAGCAATGATCTCTGACTTGGTGACGCTCTTTGCTATAAGCGCCGCTGCTCCGCCTACTGTAGCGAAATAGACAGCTTTGAATTCCTTTATCGCTTCTTTTACTGCGTCCGACCGCAAACCTTTGCCAATCATCGCTTTAAGTCCAACTGATAGCAGACGCGGCGTATAGGCATCCATCCTGCCACTAGTCGTTGGCCCGGCAGAGCCGATTACGTGTCCCGGTTTCGTCGGCGAGGGGCCCATATAGTAAACAGTCTGCCCTTTGATATCAAAGGGCAGCTTATCTCCTCTATCGAGAGCTTCAACCAAACGCTTGTGTGCGGCATCCCTGCCCACGTATATAACACCGCTGATAAGGACCTGGTCTCCAGCCCTGAGATTCTCTATAACATCATCGCTTATTGGTGAAGTTATCTTCTTCATTACACCCTCCAGATCAAAATGACTTCTTCTATACTTCTCAATAGACAGCTATTTTACAGTAAACTCTGGCACTTCTATTCTCGGCTTTTTCTCAACTGGAGGCTGAACTAAAGAAGCTGGATGTCTCTTCTTAGCAAACCTCAAGGTATCGAAAACCATGGCCCGCTTAAGGAGCTGTATAGCAAGCGCAGGGTCAACACCCTTGGGGCATGCCTCAGAGCAGGCCCCCGCGAGATGACAAAGCCATATACCATGAGGCGAATCCACTTTGTGGAATCTTTCCTTGGCTCCCGAATCCCTGAGGTCCGTGCAATATCTGTATGCCTGCCCCAGCGGCTGAGGGCCCAGAAATAGAGCGTCCGTAGCCACAGTGGGACAAGCTGCCATGCATAGACCACACTTAACGCAGTATGCAAATTGCATATACGCATCCAGTTCTTCGCATGATTGCAAGTATTCAGCCGTTGGTTCTTCTTCCTCTTTTATATCTGAACCCATTATGTATGGGTTTATTGACTTGTGCTTTTCGAAGAGAGGATCCAGGCTGGCCACAAGGTCCCTGATTATCGGGAAGTTAGGCAGTGACCTGACGTCGATACTATCCGTCTGCAACTCCTCGACAGGCGTATGACAGGCGAGCATGGGGAAATCATTGACGAGCATACCACAAGAACCGCAAATGCCCATACGACACGATCTACGGAAAGTGAGTGTGTTGTCTATGTTCTCTTTTATATAGATCAGGCTATCCAGAACTGTCATACCCTGGGTGAAGGGAATGGTAAATTCTTCCATACGAGGTGCCTCATCTTGACCCGGGGTATACCTCTGAACCTTTACGTTTAACTGTTCCATATTTTGCTCCTTAGCACCCGCTGTCCATATCTATTTAAAAAGCACTTATGGGAATATACGCCGCATATCCAAAAATAGCTATTCCGATGGCAAGCAAAGACCAGTCCAATACCTTTACTGCTGAGTCCGGTATTGAGAATTCAAGTATGATCGTCCTCAATCCGTGGAGTCCGTGGTAAAGGCCAAAGATTAGAATGAACAGATAAAGTGTTAGCCAACCGGCGCTTGTCGCTCTCTGAGAAACCGATTCCCACGTAGTAGGCTCGCCACTGCCAAGATGTGACACGATTAAATGCGTGCCCACGAAGAAGAAAATCCCAATACCGGTTAAATACTGTAAAATCTTTAGACGTGTCTCTTTCATACCAGGCTCCTACGTTACAAAATCGACCAGAACATATATTGCAAGAGCGACTATCACGGCCAGCATAACCCATGTCAACGGACGTCTGCGCCGCATGGAATCAACGTAGGGATATATGGGGGGTTTGGGCTTCCCCAGGGTGAATCCCAGGTGCTGCAATATAAGCCGCCCTCCATTCAAAGCATGGAAAGCAAAGGCCGCCATCACCAGATATTCAACCAATCTGCCGAAAGGATTAGTAAGAAAGTCTATGGCGCTAGTCCAGCTTTCTTCACCTCCTAAACGAAATCCATTGGCTCCCAGATGCAAAATTACATACAATAGCAAGCCAAGCCCGGTCAATCTGTGCAGTGTATAGAGGTATCTCTCCAGAGTGTAATGTCCTGCCCACACCCAGCCTTTGATGCCCAGACGGTTAGGCAAGTGGGGCTTTTCGCTGCTTGCGACCTCGGTCTCCATCAGTATTTCCTCTCTACCGGCTGCCACATAGTGATATTTGCCGGGATATATTCCAAACGGGGCTCCTCGCCCGGGGTACAGTAAGCCAACGTGTGTTTCCCCCAGTTCACATCGTCACGATTGGGAAAGTCGGTCCTCGAATGAGCCCCCCTGGATTCAGTGCGATTTAATGCACCGAGCACTATGATCTCCGCAAGATCGACCAGGTTGTTCATTTCGAGTACGGCAATAAGGTTTGTATTGTATATACGGCTGGTATCAACAACCTTTACATGTTTGAGTCTTTTTTTAACTTCCCTGATCTTATCCAGGGCTATTTTCATATCCGAGCCATTGCGGTAAACAGCTACGTTTTTATCCATGGTTCGCTGCAATTCTGTTCGAATGGCAAAGACGTCTTCGCTTCCATCCCCATGTCCAACCTGCTCGAACAAGCGGTTTTCTTCCTCCCGTACTTTCTGCTCAGGGATGGGGTCCAAAGACTTACGTCCCTTAGCGTATTCGGCTGCCTTCTCACCGGTAATCTTACCCCAGACAAGACACTCCGCTGTAGAATTCGAACCCAGCCGGTTTGCGCCGTGCAAAGATACACAGGCTGCTTCTCCTGCAGCCCATATACCCTCCACCTGCGTCGCACCTGAGATATCCGTATGTATTCCTCCCATAAAGTAGTGTGCGGCCGGGCGACACGGTATCGGTTGTTCTATTGGCTCGATGAAGGCGAACTTAATAGTCACCTCTCTGATAAGAGGTAATCGCTCGTTTATTTTATCTGCTCCCAGGTGCCGCAAATCGAGGTGCACATAGTCCAATCCATCAGGCCTGGAGAAGCCCCTACCCTCCAGAATTTCCGTTATCTCCGAACGTGAGACGATGTCTCTGGGCGCAGTTTCCATCTTGGTGGGCGCGTATTTCTCCATAAACCGCTCGCCCTTGTTGTTTATAAGGTATCCACCCTCTCCTCTCGCCCCCTCAGTTATCAAGATGCCAGATGGGATCAACCCGGTGGGATGAAATTGTACAAACTCCATATCCTTAAGTGGTATTCCTGCCCTGTAAGCCATCGCTGAACCATCGCCCGTGCAGCCATAAGAATAAGTAGTAAATCCAAACATCCGGCAGGCCCCACCAGTTGCTATGACCAAAGCTTTGCCTCTAATTAAGAAGAACTCACCGTTAGTGAGGTTCCAGACCGTTAAACCTTGAAACACCCCGTTTTCCGCAAGGATTGAAGAAACATAACACTCGTCATACCGGGTAACGCGGGCATATTTCTGGAGTCTATCGTACAGTGTGTGCATTTCGAAGAATCCGGTCTTATCCTCCGCAAAGGTAGCCCTGTCGAAGCTATGCCCACCAAACGGCCTCTGATTTATTCGGCCATCTTGACGCCTCGACCAGGGAATACCCCAGTGGTCAAGCTGGAGGAGTTCCTTTGGAGACTCCTCAACGAAGCGCATAACTACGTCCTGGTCAGCCAGGAAATCGCTCCCTCTCACTGTATCCCAGGCATGAAGTTCCAGGCTGTCGCCCTCTTCAGGGTTCATTACTGCCGCAGTACCACCTTCGGCACAGACAGAATGAGAACGCATTAGCTGAACTCTTGACACTATAGCTACATCGAGCTCATCTTTACTTACACGGGCCGCTTCTACCGCCGCTCGTAAACCCGCCAGACCGGAACCCAGGATTACTACATCATGAACGGCTTCCATAGAACCATTCTCCAATCGATATATCGTTAACTATAGAGGCACCAAGTTTCAAAGCACAGCTTCTTTGTGACGAGCACTATGGCACTGAAGATTAACCGCTACCGGCAGGCTGGCTATATGGGCCGGGAAGGTTTCGACATGGACTGCCAGCGAGGTAATCCTACCCCCCACCCCTCCGGATCCCACACCAGTCGCGTTAATTCGCTGCAGCAGCTCCTTCTCCAGTTCAGCCACCTCAGGGTCTGGAGATGACTCGCCAACTTTGCGGAGTAGCGCTCTCTTGGCTAAAATCATCGCCTTCTCAGCACTACCGCCTATACCGACGCCTACAATTGTCGGCGGACAGGGATTGCTACCCGCCTCTTCAACAGCACTCACCACAAAGTCGACCACTCCCTGACGCCCCTGTGCAGGCTTCAGTACAACGAAACGGCTCATATTCTCGCTGCCACCGCCCTTAGGAGCGACAGTGATTTTCAATTTATCACCGGGGACAACCTCAGTATGAATAATAGCAGGCGTATTATCCTTGGTATTGACCCTGGCTGAAAACGGCTGTCTGACTGCGGATTTGCGTAAGTATCCTTCGTCATAGCCCTGCCTTACACCTTCGTCTATAGCCTGGTAGAGATCGCCACCGGAAATATGAACCTCCTGTCCCATTTCTACAAAGACGATGGCAAGCCCGCAATCCTGGCATAGAGGCATCTCCTCTTTTGCTGCGATAGCAGCATTTTCAAGAATCTGGTCCAGAATTTGACTGGCCACGGGAGACTCCTCTTCTTCCCGTGCTTTTTTCAGGGCCGCAAGCACGTCATCTCCAAGAAAAAAGTTGGCCTCTTTGCATAGCCGAGCCACAGTGCTGGAAACATCTTTCGCTTTGATTTCTTTCATAACTTTACTCGCTATATTTTCATGATATCGATAAGCTCTCTTACTGCATCCGCCGACTTCTTTAATGCCGCTTCCTCCTCAGCCGTTAGCTTAACCTCGATGATCTGCTCCATTCCATTCTTGCCCAGCTTCGCCGGAACGCCCACAAAGACACCTTTTACTCCATACTCACCATCGAGATAGGCGGCACAGGGCAGGATCTGCTTTTTATCCAGGACTATTGCGTCCACCATCTGGGCAACCCCTGCTGACGGGGCATAGAACGCACTCCCGGTTTTAAGCAATGCAACTATCTCGCCGCCGCCCTTTACAGTGCGCTCCACTATTTTAGAGACAGTCGCCTCCGGTAAAACCTGCGTTACCGGTACACCGCCAACTGTAGCCATCCTGGTTAAGGGTATCATCGTGTCTCCATGTCCACCCAGTACATAAGCGGCAACATCATTAACTGAAACACCGAGCTCCTGGGCCAGAAAAGTCCTGAATCTGGCGGTATCAAGGATACCCGACATGCCTATAACGCGATTTCAAGGGAACCCGCTTACCTTGAACGCAAGCTGTGCCATGGCATCCAGAGGATTGGCGACCACGATAATTATGCAGTTCGGCGAGGCCTTTACCAGCTCCTCAGTTACCCCTTTGACTATTTTCATATTTGTGAGCACAAGATCGTCTCGGCTCATGCCTGGCTTTCTGGGTACCCCCGATGTGATGATTGCAATGTCTGAGCCTGCTGTCTCATCATAGCTATTAGTGCCGATAACATTGGAGTCGAAGCCAACAACAGGACCGCTTTCGAGTAGATCCAGTGCTTTACCTTGTGGCATACCCTCAATGATGTCAACAAGGACGATGTCAGCGTAGCCACGCTCCGCCAGCCTTTGGGCGCATGTTGCTCCGACGTTTCCAGCACCGACTACGGTAATCTTGTTACGCATGATATATCGCCTCCTTTAACTTATTACAAACAACAGCCGCTACTTTTAGAATTGTAGTATTGCGGTCAAATAAGTGCTACTTGGCTATTATGGCCAGCACATCGCCTTTTTTTACTGATGCACCAGGGCCGAAGTTGACAGTCTTGATCACACCGTCAGCGGGAGCGGGGATGGCATTTTCCATTTTCATCGCTTCCAGCATAACCACGATGTCTCCCGATTTTACTTTGTCCCCTACATCCACCTGGTAACGAATTACTGTCCCCGGCATGGGAACGGCCACGGCAACTTCACCCTCTCCAACAGCCGCAGGCGCCTTGCTACTTGCCTTTACAGGCTGCGACGCAACTGGTGCCGCCGGAGCAGGCTGTGCTACTTGAGGGGCCTGGCTCGCTATCGGCCCCGTTATAGCAGCCGCTCCGCTTGGTTCCACTTCTACTTTATAGAATTCATCTTCGACAAAGACGTTAAAGGTTCTAATGCCCGGCCCTTTGGCTGGAACCTCTTTCTCTACTTTCTCTACAAGCTTGCCTGCTCTAGCTTTCTCTATCAACTCGTCCTCTCTCTTAATATCTTCGAGTGTTTTGGGCTTAACAGTATCAGGTACTGGCTCCAGACCGTACTTCCATCGCAGGTACCTCATCCCGGTCTGAGGGTATAGAGCGTAGATTAGTACGTCCCCGATATCCTTGGCAATATCCTTCGTAGCCTCCTTAGCTTTCTCCATCTCAGGCTCCAGTAAGTCAGCAGCACGGCAAGTGATCGGCTTTTCACCCTTCTCGTATCCTTTGAGTACGAGCTTTTGTACCTTGGGGTCGATTGGGGCTGGAGACCTGCCATACATACCATACACGTAATCTTTCACCTGCCCCGATATCATCTTGTATCTGCCAAAAAGGACATTCTGAACAGCCTGTATACCTACGATCTGGCTTGTCGGTGTTACCAGTGGGGGATAGCCCAGCTCCTTACGGGTATGCGGGAGCTCTTCATGTACCTCATGAAGTCTGTCAAGAGCATCAGCCTCCTTAAGCTGCGCAACCAGGTTCGTGGTCATACCACCAGGGACCTGATGCATTAAGACACCCGTATCTATGATTGCCATCCTGCTTGTGTCGACATGACTGCGATACCTTGGCGCTATGGACTCGAAATACTCCCCCAGTTTAAGAAGAAGACCCAAATCCAGGCCACTATCCCTCGGCGTCCCCTGGAGAGTGGCTACAATAGGCTCAACGGCCGGCTGTGAGGAACGCAGTGCGAACGGCGCCAGGGCGGTATCAATTATATCAACACCAGCCTCTATAGCCTTTATACAAGTCATTGATGCCATGCCACTGGTATAGTGGTTGTGCAGCTCCACAGGTACTCGAAGAACATTCTTGAGGGCCGATATTAGGTCATAAGCGTCGTATGGTGAAAGCAATCCCGCCATGTCTTTGATGCAAATGCTGTCAGCACCCATATCCTGAAAGATGAGGGCTTTTTTAACAAAGTAGTCAATTGTGTATACAGGCCCCCCCAGTTTGTTCTCGGTGAGCGAGAAGCTCAAGCAGGCCTGGATGTGTTTACCGGTCTCTTTAATTGCTGCAAAGGAAGCTTGAAAGTTGCGCTCATCGTTTAAAGCGTCGAAGACACGGAATATATCGATGCCGACCTCCGCAGCCTGATGTACAAATGCTTTAACCACGTCGTCAGCGTAGTTGCGATATCCTACCAGGTTCTGCCCCCGGAGCAGCATCTGCAACGGCGTATCAGGCATCAATCTCTTGAGAATACGCACCCTTTCCCACGGGTCCTCGTTTAGAAATCGCGTGCAGACATCGAATGTTGCTCCACCCCAGACCTCCATTGAGTGGAACCCGACTTTATTCATTTCGGGTGCGATGGGTTCCATATCTACAGTACGCAACCGTGTCGCAAAAGACGACTGGTGTGCATCTCGAAAGGTCGTGTCGCAAATCCTGACCGGGTTTTTTGCCTTCTGGCCTGTTTCAGCTTTCTTTGTTTTAGTAGCAGAACTCCTTTTCTCTGCAGACATGGCTCGGGCCTCCTTCAGATTTACATAGAGTTTGTTTCTGGTTTATTTATTATCAGGCTATCCTTCGCTGCCATAAAGTTCTCATTCTCATTATCTCTTCACGACCAAATACACTCCACAGGCTTACAGCCATGGCTGGCCTGCGTCTGGTCGCTGCCGCTGCTTTCGCCCTCTCTTCTTCCTCGATGCATGCAGATATACCGGCAGTAATAGCTGCGATAACCTTTTGTCTATCCTTGCGCGCGCTGTTCGTCATGTTCATAACTTTGCACCGTTTTACATTGGTATATTGCCATGTTTCTTTGGCGGCCTGGTCTCCCGTTTAGTGGACAGGAACTCCAGAGCAGCAACTATCTTGGGACGGGATTCACTGGGCATGATAACTTCATCCACCAATCCTCGCGATGCAGCAATATATGGGGTGTAGAAGAGACCGCGATATTCGTTAATCTTCTCCTGCTGCTTAGCCTTGGGGTCATCGGCTTCGGAGATCTCACGGCGATGTATGATCTTTGCAGCTCCCTCGGCACCCATGACTGCAATCTCGGCAGTAGGCCAGGCGAATACCATATCGGCACCAAGCTCTTTGGCACACATGGCCAAATAAGCACCGCCGTAAGCCTTACGTACGATCATGGTTATCTTGGGAACCGTAGCCTCGGAATAACACCATAGAAGTTTGGCGCCGTGCCTGATGATTCCTGACCATTCCTGATCGGTGCCCGGAAGATAGCCAGGCACATCGACAAGGGTTAGCAATGGTATATTGAAAGAATCGCAAAACCTTATGAAACGGGTGGCCTTATCGGAGGCATTTACGTCCAGACTGCCTGCAATAAACAGTGGTTGGTTAGCTATTATGCCCACAGTCCTCCCATTTATACGAGCGAAACAAACGATTATATTTTCAGCAAAGAGCGAATGCGGTTCCAATATTATGCCATTATCAACTATTGAGCGGATGACGTCTTTCATGTCAAAGCTCTGCCGTTCACTGTCGGGCACTATAGAATCAAGAGCACTATCGGCACGGTTTGGGTCATCATTAACATCGACGATTGGAGGGTCTTCCATGTTGTTTGAAGGCAAATAGGTAAGGAGTTCCTTGATCCTCTCTATTGCCTGAGCATCGGTCTCGCAGATAAAATGGGCTACTCCACTCTTAGTATTATGCACTGTGGCCCCACCCAGGTTCTCGAAATCAATCTCTTCTCCGGATACTGTCTTTATAACATCCGGGCCCGTTATGAACATATAGCTGGTCTTATCAACCATGAAAACCCAATCGGTCATGGCAGGGGAATAAACCGCCCCGCCGGCGGTAGGCCCCATAATCGCTGATATCTGAGGAATAACACCTGAAGCACACGAGTTGCGGAAGAATATACCCCCGTATCCGGAAAGGGCATCAACACCTTCCTGAATGCGAGCGCCACCGGAGTCATTGAGGCCTATAAAAGGAACCCCCATGCGCACTGCTAGGTCCATTACCTTCCATATTTTCTTCGCATGCATTTCACCCAGACTACCTCCCCTTGCGGTGAAATCCTGCGAGAAGGCACAAACTGTCCGACCATTTACAGTGCCATAGCCAGTGACCACCCCTTCGGCAGCTATGAAGGTTTTTGACATATCGAAGTCGCTGCAGCGATGTCGTATAAACATATCGGTTTCGCAGAAGCTTCCGGGGTCAAAAAGGAGTTGAAGCCTTTCCCGTGCAGTCAGCTTTCCAGCTTGATGCTGTTTCTCAATCTGTTTAGGGCCACCTGCTGCTTTTTCCTTTTCTTCCCTATCTCTTAACTCACGAAGGCGATCGAAAACCGTTCCCATCAGGCCGCTCCTTTCTTTGCCTGACTTTTAATAAGCCCTATCTGAAGAGCCCTATTTGTGAAATTCTACGCAAGAGCAGACAAACCTGAAGCCATATCCGCTCTGAGCCTACTGTAATAATGAGTGGGATTTATCATCGGGTTACCGCTGAAGTTAACATAACAGCACCCCCTGGCTTTGCCAGGCAACGCATCCGGGACCGAGCTCTGTGGTTCTAGAAATGTGCCGCCGAGGTGAAATAAGCTAGGGGAATATTCGTGGATATCACTTGTCCTTTGACCACGGACAAAAAATAACGCTTGCAGCGGTTTCACTATCCCTCTTAACCTTGAAAGCCAACAAACAAGAAAAGCCTACTAAACTTCAGTATGCCAGTTAGCACTCTCTTTGTCAAGATTGCGCCACAGGTTTCCAACTAAAGTCAGCTCCAATATCATAGTACTTTAGTTGTCATTTATGCTTTATATGACGACTTTAGTCTAAATTGGTGGTAACCCAATACGAATACCCTGTTGTCATTAGTAAAATGCCAGGGTCATGTACTATAAATTGCTGAAAATGAATTTGGGATGTACCCTTTCTGTAGAAACAACAAAAACAGTAAAGGAGGTACACCCCAATGAAGTCGCAAGACGCGACTACAGAGCAAAAGGT
>Ga0180431_10000429_pt1 | contig 60845 bp, 47 predicted proteins | sample SS_ome_11_FD_132459 | JGI IMG/M metagenome (GOLD analysis project Ga0180431, IMG submission 132459) | Hypersaline lake sediment archaeal communities from the Salton Sea, California, USA - SS_1_MS_1 metaG | ecosystem: Environmental > Aquatic > Non-marine Saline and Alkaline > Hypersaline >... | reverse complement strand
TCCGAAATCCTTTCAGCTCTCTGACCGATAATTTCTATCCGTCCTGTTCTGTCCATCTTAAAAGCTTCGGCATCTTTCAAGGGGTCGTCAAACCGCATTTTCCAGTACTTCTCCCAGGCGACATCCACTACAACGGATATGTCGTGGGCGGAATCGATTAGACTACGGAGCACTTCCTCGTTATATACGATGTCGCCATAAGAAACGACTACCTCACCCTTCAATTCCTTTTCGGCGCACCACAATGTCATGACCATATTTGTCGTGCCATAATCCTTGTTAAAATAATAATGGACATCTTTGCGGTTGATCCTGTTCGCCATGTACCCTTTTACGACTATTACGTCATCTATCCCACAACGGCGTATTACCTCTATCTGTCGGTCAAGTATACTCTTGCCTTCAAGTTCTATAAGGCATTTCGGCATATTTTCCGCAAACGGTTTCAGCCTTTTTCCTTCACCGGCGGCAAGTATAATGGCCTTCATCATTTATCCTTCCAGTGATGTTTTCTCCACACAAACGCTTCAATCAACCTGTCATTTACTTCTGGCGAGGAGCCTTCTCTCTCGGGATGCCATTGCACGCCCACCAGCGGCAATGAAGGATGATAAACCGCTTCTACGATCCCGTCCCCGGGAGATATCGCCATTATCTTTAAATCCGCGGCAACCTGGTCTTTTTTTATGCCTTGATGATGATAAGAATTGACCTCCATCTCTTTTGCACCTAAAAATTCAGACGTTTCATTATCACAGATCGCGATCATATGTTTCCGCTTCACGTGCGGCTGTTTCGCACCCCCTTGCTCTCCGATCTTTTGCGTTATAGATCCTCCGAAATAACAGTTTATAAACTGCATGCCGCGGCATATGCCCAACACGGGCATTTTTCTCGCAACGGCGAGATCAAGTATCTTTTTTTCCGCAGCATCCCGCCCCGGCGCCGGGTTACGTATGTCAAGATCCACCTGGCCGGTGAACTCGGCGCTCAGATCGTTGCCGCCGGACAATATCACCCCGCTGAGCGGTAAATCGTCAAAATAGGATCCAATCGCACCGGCGTGATTGGGTAGATAAACGAGTCTACATCCGAACTTCTCGAAAAAAAAGCGATAGTCGGTATACAGAAAATCCCGGGGAACATCGCCCGGCTCGACGCTCAGTGAGATCGCATAATACATATTATCCATGACTGTTTAACGGCCTTACGGTCTTCCTCATGCAGTCCAGTTCGACAAGTTTCGCCTTTTTCAGGCCATCATAAATAACGTCGCCGCATCCTATCGCGGCCGGTATGCCAAACTCGGCGCATCTTATGGACATGTGGGAAGCCACCCCTCCGTACTTGGTAACTATCCCCAGAGGTCTTTTTGTAAATATCCAGTCAAACCCGGGATCCGCATTTTCCAGAAGCACGATACGGCCCTCTAAAACATGTTCTTTCATGTGTTTTATCTCGTCGAAAGTAATGATCCGGCCCTTTACGGACTTGCGCGTAATAAAATTCGGTATCGCCTCATAAGGTTCCACATAATAAAAATCCCTCTCGGAAATTATCACGGGAGGGAGAATGACCGCGTCATACCATTCTCTTTCCTTCTTATGTCTGTCTATGGACTGCTTTATGATCTTCCGGGCATAATCCGAATCGCCGTGTTCGGGATTGCGAAATTTCATGATCGTGGGAAGATCCGCGTGACATAATTGCTCACGGTCAAAGCCCAGCATTTTTCCGGCTTCGGCGATCAATTCCAACGCGTCGCTCAGGCTTCTGGTAAATTCGAATTTGGCGCATTCCCTGTTCCTGACGGCCGATCTCATGAAATCCATCAGGTACGCGCCGTTCCCGTGTATGCCGTGAAGTTCCATCAGTTTATCAATATTCTTCAGGACCTTCTTTGGCGCGTTAAAACCGTACATCGGGCGCCGGACCGCCTTTGCGTCGGCCTGTCCGTCAAAGAGATTGGAAGAGCTATCATATCTGGGGGTGGTGATGTCATATGTCCCGGCTCTTAGATGTCCGTACTGCCCGATGAAAGAATCTTTGTCTAGCTCCCCGTTCTGCAGACGATAAAAATCATCATTGAATTCGGAAGCTACGGTGCGTATCGAGTTCAGAAAGTCATGGTAGAATTCCTCCGAAACAACCTCTTCTTTTCTGAGGCTAATGAGAAAACTTTTTGCTATAAAAGCCAGTCGCGCCTGTCTGGAAAAAGGGAATGTCCCGAACCTTTTGCAGTTTTGCAGGATGCCGTAGGCCGTATGGAGCGAATTCCAGGGCGTTTTATCGCTCTTCCCGTAAAACCGCATGATCCTGTCCCGCCGCTCGGTCAAAAGTTTCACCTGTTTCAGGTCGTGTTCCGTGATGCCGCGGGAATCCTTCAGTATGCTGTTTGTAAGGCCCTTCAGCGCCTTTGAAAAAGTGTCAATATCCGCGCTGCTGAACCCGTGCTTTGACAATATATTCAGTTTCTTTGCTGTCAAAAAATCATAGCAGGTCCACAATATTTCAAATTCCACCTTATCCTGATAGGCAGGATTTTTCCTCAGCTTATCCAGATAGTAATTCACCAGTTTTTCCCTGAGCTCATGTGGCATATCGGCGGGGGTGAAAGAATTAAAGCTCGCCCTTGCGTCGATATAGGGTTTTTTGCCAAAAGAAAGCATGAGTTCCGCGGGATAGACGTCATAGTACCCAAGAGAGCTTCTTGCTTCGTGCCAGACTTCATCCGTCACGATAAAGCTGTACATCGTGTAGTCAAGAGTATTCGGCCGGCTGCCTATGATCTCCGAGGGGTTCCAGTCGGGCATATCGCCTAAAACGGTGGTCTCGCCGGCCAGATGAGGCACGCGCTGCGAGAAGCGGCTGAATTTCTTCACCATATCCTCTATAAGATGCCTGGTAAACCCGTCCTCGGGCATCGCGATATCACGGTTCGCCGCGAGGGGCCTGACCTGAAAAATGACCACCTTACCTTCCCCCGTAATAGCAAACTCTATATCGAGGACCGCCCCCTTGAACAGGAATTCAAGTTCCTTGACCGCCCGTATCAGCCCTCTCCATCTTGCGTCGGATGATGCATCGGCAAAATGTGAAATATATATCACTTTGCCTTCCATCCCGCCGGTAACCGTATCCGTCCTGCCGCTCCTATCATCATAATTGATCACGTAATAAGGCGCGTTAGTCTCTATCTGACGTGTGAAGACCACCCCGCTCACGCGGATATTTCCGGTTTGCGACTGCACCAGGATCTGCTCCCTGTCCGTGCCAGGTCCTCCGCCTGTTCCGTCGCGTTCCGCCCTCTTGTAAGAATCGATTATCGCGGCAGCGGCGGCTTCTGTCCTGGAAAACAGGACCGGAAGGTCGAGTACGCTTTTGAAATATCCCGCTCTGGAACCGGTCAACCCGTCCTCCTGCAGCGAAGAACTTCTCATAACAATCCTGCCTTCCGGGAACTCTTTCTGTATTTCCCTGAACACCGTGTCCGCGTCCTTCATCCATCGATCAACGGTGCATACGTAGAGCTTCTCCACGCAGGAATGTTTCACCCGCGGTCTCAGCCACTCAAGAACATCCGCTTTTGACGAAAATCTGAAATCCATATTGTTTCTATAATGCATATTTTTTGCCCGTAATACGTTTTTCGGCTACTTCCCGACATGAGTCCGATCCAAGGGAATCCCTTTTCTTATCTTTTTTCGTGCCTTTTTCCCTAAAATAGTCTTTAGACATTTTGGCTTTAAACCATTGGCCGGTCTCACGGCCCGTATATTGCTATCGGTGAAGACTTCTCCCTTTTCGATATCTTCCGCAGCAAATAAAGACTTCCTGAAAGCCATGCTCTTTTTTTCGTTCTCCACAGGTCCGTATTGGATTTTTCCCAGTGCGCGCTCTGCTATTCTTACACTCTTCACTAACTGCTTCAATTCTCCCGGTTCTATCGAGAAAAAACTGTCAGGCGTTTTAAATTTCCTGGACAAAGTAAAATGTTTCTCGACCATAACGGCCCCAAGCGATACGGCCGCTATTGATGTCTCTATCCCTAAAGTATGATCGGAAAGCCCGACATGGGATTTGAAGAATTCTTTCATATGAAGGATGGTTTTCAGGTTCATGTCTTCCGGAACAGCGGGATAACTGCTCGCGCATTTAAGCAGGATGACTTCCTTTGCTCCCGCCTTTCTCGCCGCATTTACCGCTTCTCTTATTTCTGCGATAGTCGCCATGCCCGTCGATAAAATGAGCGGCTTTCCCGTTTTTGCCGCGTATTCAATAAGGGGGAGGTCAACCAGCTCAAAAGAAGATATTTTATGCACGGGGACGCCTATTCCCTCCAGAAAATCGACTGAAGTTCTGTCGAAAGCAGTGGAAAAAAATACAATTCCGACGTTGTCAGCCGTTTCTTTAAGCTTCTTAAACCATTTCCAAGGGGTATGCGCTTTTTGATACAGGCTGTACAATGTCCTTCCGCCCCATTCAGGATGTTCTATCTGAAAGTATTTGCTGTCAATGTCCAAAGTTAAAGTATCCGGCGTGTAAGTTTGAAATTTCACCGCATCAGCGCCGCATTCTTTGGCTTTATTTATCAATTCGACCGCTCTATCGAATTTTTGGGCATGATTAGCCGAAATCTCCGCTACAACAAAAAGGGGGTTCCTTCCCCCTATGGACCGGTTGCCTATGCAAATTTCCCTGTTCATAAATCAGACTCCTCATCATTAAAATGATTCTTCCGAAATTCCGGAGAGCTGATCGCCTCTACGGACCCCTTTTTTATAATCTGCAGACTTTCACCCAAACCGCAATTAAGCAGTAAATCGATAATGCTCATATATTCCAGAAAATCGCCGTAAAGCTGAGGATAAACAGGGTGTCTATACCTATGGTAATAAAGTTTTATGCCCTCGATCCGGAATACGCCCCCCGGAGATTCCTTTTCGATATAATCTGCGGCCCCGGGCGGCGAGACATATTCATCGCATTCTATTTTCTTGCAGATCGAAGCCAGACGATAGTCCTTGGCGCCGCTAACGCCTTTAAGTTCGGATGCTTTGAGAAAATTTGTATTGATGCCTATCCCCCGAGAGATCCTTTTGATGATATTAATATTAAAAGTGGATAAGTCGGACGTATCTGCATTTATAAGCTCCTCCACCATGGAAATTATTTCATGAAAAAATCCGGACTTTTTATACGAAAACCTGATAGAGTTTATATGTTTCTGCCTCCATTGCTTTTCCGGACACATATGTGATCCGCAAATCACCTGCTCATCCCTGCTTTTCGTCTTCAATACGGGGACTGTAAGATAAAGTTCTCCATTTGCGGTTTTTATCCTGTTCCTTACCTGCCAGCTACGTCTGGCCAACTGAACATCATCCAGGAAGACAAACTTGTCGACCTGCGACAATAGATCAAAATATCCGATCCATGGAAAATATGTGGGTTGCATTATGGCACATTTCATATTCTATGCTTTGGTCGTATTTTGCACTTTCCCCCAAAAGATTATATCGGCATTGCCGACTAAACGATCCATTTGGCGGTTATCGAAATAGCATTCGAACAGATGTTTATATTCAAGTTCAAAATTCTTCTCCACTATACCTGCCAGCTCCTCCGGTGAAAGAAACGTATTTATGCACCCGTTCTCTCCCGTTTCCCCTATCTTGAGCCTGTATGTATTGCTGTCGATCCTTTCGCCCTTCCCGAACCTGTAGTCTTTCAGGTCTCTTGTGCGTATAAATATTAATGAACCCTTCTTTAGCATTCCCGCCTTTTTTATTTCGCGGAAAAACTCCAAAATCTGAGAATAACTCAGATAGCAGATAATATTGGGCAATAAAAGCACGTCGAGGACCAAACCACCATGACTTTTTACGAAATCGATCATGTCTTGGCAAATCAAATCGAATTGATTGGATAGATTATGTTCTTTGCGGCATTTGGCGAAATTCCTGCTCCCCATCTCCAGCAGCTTTTTATCTTTGTCCACCCCGATTACTTCCCACCCAAATTGAAAAAACAACATCAGGTTATTTCCGTTACTGCATCCGAATTCCAATACTCTCCCTGTTGAAACGTCCAATTTCTCCTTAAAAAAGAATTTTATGACATAATCATCGGGGAACTTCAGTCCTTCCAAATCCTTCAGCAACATGTTGCCTCCCTCAGCAAAAGATCCGCTATCCTGTATGCGCCATGTCCGTCTATCAGCTCTCGGCTTCTTTTGGAATAGTTGCGGCGTTCGGAGACCTCTTTAAATTCATCCATGCAATTCGAAACTTTTTCCCATATCCCGGGAAAATCACATGGCCCCGCGTATTTCAGGATCTTGTCCTTTTCCAGGGTCTCCACTTCAGACAGCTGATTATCCGCTATTGTCACCGCTATCGTGGGGACCCCGATCCTGGCAAGCTCATAAAGAGTCTGCCCGCCGGCGGATATCGCCGTATCCGCTTCCATCATGATATCTAACATCTTCCCAACGTTCGGGAATAAAATGACCTGGGTGCTGCTGTCTTTTTCCTTTTCTATTTTTGAAACATCATCAAAAGCTCTGCCTATGATCACCTTTTTCGTTAAATGAGGATAGTTCTCAACCAGAAATCTGAGTGTTTTGGATGTCATCCTGCAGGGATCGCTGCCCCCAAAAGTCACCATAACGCTTCTCATATCCCTGGAAATCACCTTTTCGGGGACATCATGAAAGGTGCGGTTCAGCATGATATATTCTGCTCCAAGGACATGCTTAAGCCCTGCTTTGTTCACATAGCCCAACTTTTTCGCGCTTAGACTTCCGTTTATAACAATGCCTCTCGGGTACGCGATCCTATTATCATCGTCTATATATACCGGTAATTTTACTTTTTCCGATATATATTCGTAAAAGCCCGGCTTGGCCAAATATGAATCAATTATTATCATATCCGCATCCGCCGTTATGTCTTCCAAAACCTTCCTATCCAGGCACAGCCAGTTAACGATTTCGTATTCCGCGCCGTCAAAAAAAGACCTTACGCTTTTATCCCCTTTTATTAAGATCCTGGGATCCATGCCCCTGGCCCTGAGTGCGGCGGACAAAGCCGAGCATCTTACAGTATGACCGAAACCTGTTTCTCTGCCGCCTTCTGTGAATATAACGATTTTCATCGATCGACCTTTTCCATATAATACTTCACGGACAAAATATCCTCCGGAACGTCAATTTCAAGCGTATACATCTTCTTTTCCTGAATAAGCGGGATGATTTCCCTGCCCAGATATATGTGCGCTTTCCTTATCCCGCGGGTCTGGAAAAGATTTTTCGCCCTTAAAGCGACAACCGAACCATCAAGTAAATACTTTTTAGGGAACTCCTGCCTTCTTATGCCTTTTACATCCTCAAATAAGGGTGCCAGTCTCCCTTTTTCATTCATTACCTTCATCACCTCGGGTATTTGATCCACCTCATAACATGTCACGCAGGAATCCGCATCGGAATTAACAAGCCTGACAACAGCTTCGTCGATTATTCCCTCTTTTCTTATGGGCACGTTGGCTTGCATCCATACCACGAGATCAACGGTATATTTTTCCTTCTGTTCCAGATATTCGACTACATGCAGCAAAGCTTCTTCAATCGGAGAATCGTCTCTGGCAAATGCAGACGGTCTTTTTATGACCTCCACATCGTACATACCTGAGACAACGCTTGCTATCTCATCGCTATCCGTGGAAACCACGATCCTGTTGATAAGCTTTGAAGATAATGCGTCCTCTATCGTATATCCGATGAGAGGTTTCCCGTTGATATCAATAATGTTCTTTCCTTTGATCCCTTTGCTTCCTCCTCTGGCGGGAATAATTCCAACGATATTCATTCAATCACCTCGCTTCAGGATGTTTTATTTTGTTCCACGCGTTCAATTCCTCTATCATCTCCGCTTGGATCCGGTAAAGTTCACTGTCGGAAAAATCCGTGAAATTAACCCTGATTTTCTCGCCCTGCTCTCCCAATCCAAGCAAGTATTTCTCTTCATCCTTGATCCTGCCCTGTTTCAAGGCCATCGAATATAATTCTGTCCCCGGATAAGGGGTCATGAAAAAAATCACTTCGGGCGTTAAATCTAATTCTTTGCAAAAATCTACTGTCTCTTGAACCGTGCTCCGCGTCTCGCCGGGATAACCAATCATGAATGAAGTGTCCGCCCATCCGAGATATTTTCTGGTAAGGCGTATGGCATCTTTTGCCTGCTCAACTGTCGTGTTTTTTTTGATTAATTCCAGCATTTTCAAGCTACCCGTTTCTATGCCGTAACCTATTAAAACGCAACCGGCATCAGCCATGGAGGAGACCAGATCTTCCGTCATAAGATTGACCCTGCCGGCACATCCCCAGGTTATCTTGCGCCCGGTCTCTTTGCTGAGCGCCGTAAACCGTCTGCACAGCTCATAAATGAAACTTTTATTCAAAACCAATTCATCGTCGATAAAATGAAAATACTTAACGCCGTACCGTTCGTAAAGGGTTCTTATTTCCTTGATTATATTTTCCGGAGAACGCGTGCGATACCCCTGCCCCATGAAATCATGGTAACAGTAAATGCATTGATACGGACACCCCCTGGTAGCAAATACATTCATCGAAAGGCTTTCCTCATTATCCGCCGAACCATCTATCCACTTATTCCTGTTCGGCGCGCCTACCGGATTTTTAAGATATATATCCATCGGGAAAAGATCCCATGCCGGCAAAGGTATTTCATCCAAATCCTTAATAGGGGGGCGTATTTCGTTCTGACATGCTTCACCCTTATTCCCCCTGTACCAGATCCCTTTGATCTTTGATAGATCCCCGTTATTTTCCAGCGCCCTGGCCAGCTCCCTGATCGTTTCCTCCCCCTCGCCAATACAAACGACATCGACGGGATTTTTTTCCAGCATGATCCTTGGAATGGAAGAACCGACACTGCCGCCGACAATGACTTTCTTCCCGGGATGATATCTTTTTATCATCCCTGTCAGCCATTTAACATACGCATATATTGTCACTATCCCGCCGATACCGACTATGTCAAAATCAAGGTCTCTGATCCTGTTTTCAACTTCCTCTTTATCAAACCGATAAGCATTTATATCCAGCACCTCAACATCATGTCCGTCCCTGAGCAATACAGCCGCAATATATCCCAATCCCAAAGGAAAAACATTGGGCTTGGACCATTCTCGTATAGGCGGGTTGATCAACAAAATCTTCATTTCAATAACGTCCTTAAAATGTTCGCTACATGACACTTCTCTGTCCCCTCCATTTTGGGGTAAAGAGGTATGGTTGTGGTTTTACGGTAATGCTCTTCGGCTTTCGGGTAATCCCCCCTTTTATATCCAAAATTTCCGCGATAATACGGTTGCAAATGAACGGGAATATAATGGATCTGAGCGCCGATGCCTGCCCTATGTAAACCCTCGAATATCTTTTTTCTTCGCGAATATCTGCGGAATTTTACACAATATATATGCCAGGAAGATCTTACATACGGCCGTTCCACGGGCAATATAAGGCCATCGATGCTGGAAAACTGCTTATTGTAATAATCAACGATTCTTCTACGTCTCTTCAAAAACGTGTCAAGTCTTTGAAGCTGACTGATCCCCAGGGCACACTGAAAATCGCTTATGCGATAATTAAAACCGAGCATCTGCTGTTCGTAATACCATGGACCATCCCATCTACCGAGTTTTTCTTTTTCTCTGGTTATCCCGTGATTTCTCAGCATCAAAAGTTTCTCATACAGGTCCTTGCGGTTCGTTGTAACAGCTCCCCCTTCACCTGTCGTAATGTGTTTTACCGGGTGAAAACTGAAAACCGTCATGTCCGAATGCTTGCAGGCCCCTATCCGGGAACCTTTATATTCCGCCCCCAGCGCGTGACAGGCATCTTCAATCACCGTTAAATCATGTTTATCGGCGATACTGCGGATCTCCTCTAAATCGGCCGGATGCCCGGCGAAATGGACCGGGATGATCGCTTTCACTTTCTTTGTTATCTTCTTTTTTATCTCTTCCGGATCGATGTTCGCTGTGTCTTCATGGACATCCGCAAAAACCGGCTTTCCTCCGCAGTACAATACGGAATTCGCTGTCGCCAGAAAAGTCATGGGCGAGGTTATAACCCTGTCCCCTTTACCTATGCCAGCGGCTAAACAGCTGATATGCAAAGCAGCTGTCCCGCTCGAAACCGCCACCGCATATTCAGCGCCTGTATACCGACATAGGGCCGCTTCAAACTCAGGCACAGCGGGGCCCTGGGTGATCCGATCCGACTTTAAGGCCCTGACCACACCGTCTATATCGCTCTTATCGATGCTATGCCTGCCGTAAGAAATATGTTCCATTCAAATCTCCGGTCATCTCCTGTAATTCGTTTTCGCTTAACCAGCGATCGTTAGTATTGCTGGCATATCTGAATCCATCGGGCAATTTTCTGCCGTTTTCCCACTTATCCGACTTCCACCATGGACGTTGTGGAATAATCACAAAAAAATCTTCAAATTCAAGCGCATACCTTGCTTCGTCTTCCGTAAGCAAACATTCGTCGATCTTCTCGCCGGGCCTTATCCCGACCTTCTCAATCTTGCAACCAGGGGCGATCGCTTTTGCCAGATCTGCAATCTTCATGCTGGGAATCTTAGGGATAAAAATCTCCCCACCCTCCATCTCCTTTAAACACCGCAGAACGAAATTAACCCCGTTTTCAATCGTCAGCCAGAACCTGGTCATCCGTTCGTCGGTAACCGGCAAAACCCCTTTTTCCCTTTTTTCCAAAAATACGGGGATAACACTTCCTCTGGATCCGATAACATTTCCGTAACGCACCACACTGAAATGTGTCCCGGCATCCCCAACATAAGAGTTGCCCGCAATAAATAATTTATCCGAACAGAGCTTGCTCGCGCCATACAGATTCGCGGGATTGACCGCTTTATCCGTACTGAGCGCGACAACCTTTTTGACCCCCTGGTCTATAGCGGCATTTACAACGTTTATAGCACCCATAACATTGGTCTTAATTACTTCGTCCGGATTATACTCTGCGGCGGGAACCTGTTTAAGCGCGGCCGCGTGAACGACATAATCCACGCCGTGAAACGCCCTGTGCAGCCGCTGGCTGTCCCGCACGTCGCCGAGATAATAACTTATCTTGGTGTCATAGAAACTGCTGTTAAAAACGCGAGCCATATCGTGTTGTTTCAGCTCATCACGGCTTAGAATGATAAGTTTGCGCAGTTTAGCGTTCTTCAGCAACAGTTCCGTACATTTCCTGCCGAAAGACCCTGTGCCACCCGTTATTAAAACCGTTTTGTTGTTTAAATAATCGTACATTGTTTTCTCTCCTTTATGTTATTATTTCCAGAAACTCACGACTCCAGCAGGGTCTCTGCCATCTTGAAATCTATTTCATCGTCGATATCGACTGATCTTTTCCGCGGCATTATATAAGCAAAGGTCTCATTCCCGAAAAAGCTTTTTTGCCTTTCCATGTAATCACAATAAGCTAAATAAATAGCACCGTTTAACCCGTAAAAGACCGGTAAATCCTGTCTATTTTTATTCATGGCTTCGGGTCTGATAAAATCTTTCATGCACCCATCTTCAGGCAAATTATTGGCTTTATAAGAATGGTGCCTGATCTCATGCACCGAAACAACAGCCTTTGCGCTTTTTGAAAAAAGCAGCTCTATTGCCTTATCAATATCTTCCGACACCCGAAGCGGAGAAGTAGGCTGCAATAGTATCAATAAATCATAGACCCTACCATCAGTTTTCAGCCGCTCAACCGCGTGTAAAGCGACATCCACCCCTTTTGCTTCGTCCGTAGCCAATTCTTCGGGCCTCAAGAAGGGGATCTCCGCCCCGTATTGTTTGGAAACTTCGGCTATTTCTTCATCGTCCGTAGAAACAACGATCTCGTCAATATACTTGCTGTTTCTCGCTCTTTCTATCGTCCACGCGATCAATGGTTTTCCGGATAAGAGTTTTATATTCTTACGCGAAAGCCCCTTACTGCCGCCCCTGGCAGGAATCAAAGCCAGAATTTTTTTATTTTGAAACATACCGACGACACCCCCCGTCAGAATAACCCAAGGTCTTCTATCGCTTTTTTATACTCTTCCCATTGTCCGATATCCACATAGGACTTCTGGGACACGGGGTACACCCCCACATTCTCTCCCCTGTCCAAAAGAACCTGCATAAGATCCGTCATGTCGAAATATTCATTTTCGGGGATGAGATCAAAGACTTTTTTAGACAACACGTACACTCCCGTGTTCACCGTGAGATCGTATTCCGGCTTTTCCTGAATATTCTTCACCTTCCCCTTTTTTTCGAAATGAATGACGCCATAAGGAATCCTATGATGCTGGATCGACCCCATCGCGGTCAATACATTCTGGTTCTCCTGATGGAAATTCAATAAATCCTCGTAGTTCGCATTCACGATAATATCGCAGTTAGATACTATAAATGTATCCTCTAAATGGAGAGGCATCAATTTTAAACTGCCGGCTGTCCCCAAAAATTCTTTTTCCCAGACGTATTCTATATAGCATTCCTTTTTAATGCTTTCGAAATAAGCTTTTATCATTTCGCCCTTATAATTCAGCGTGATATAAAACTGCTTCACCCCGTGCTGCCGGAACTTGTCTATGATTATCTCTATTATGGGTTTTTCCCCTATGGGGATGAGGGGCTTGGGAAGTATCTTGGTGAAAGGGCCCAGCCTTTCCCCTTTTCCGCCGGCCATTATTACCAAAGGGACATTTATCTTTCTTCCGGAGACGCTGTCTTTTTCAAACAAGTCCTTCCAGAACAGTATATCCGCGATCCTGTTCATGTTATCGACCACGGGAATGACCTCGATCGTCCTGTCCAGCATGAGTGCCTTTACATCTTCCGTGGTATAATTGTTTTCCACGACGAAGGCGGGCTTGCGGTTAAAGCAATTGGTGATCTTTTCCTGCAGGTTCCCTCCTTTTAAGACCTTTCTCCTTATATCGCCGTCAGTAAGCGACCCCAGCAAAGAACCGTCTCTGCCGCAGACAAACAGTATCGCCAGACCCGCTTCATCAATCTTCTTCAGGGCTTCTTTTATCGACGCCTCCGGAGAGATCCTTATCTTAGAAACTATGTCCCTCATATCACTCCTTCAAATCCTTGTAAATAGGGTCTTTTAGCATCCATCGGCCCTCTACTTTTTCGAAGATATCCCTGTTATAGAACCTTTCCACCGCCTGCCAGAATTCTTCTTCCGTATGCCCCACAAAATCAAGGAAATCCTTCAGGGCCTTTCCGTCAAGCTCGTGATCATGTTCCTTCACCAGTTTTATCCCTTCCTCCCTTGTGATACGGCCCGTCCTTATCCAGTAACAGGCGACATCCGTAGCGCGTGCGTGCCCGTATTTGGGGTACTTCAACCACGGATGGACGAGATAACCTACGGCGTCTATCTGGTCGTAATCTTCTATATAACCTTTTCTATCCCACTCGCCGGTGTCTTTCAGGGATTTGAAACCATACCTTTTCGCAATCTCCATGTTCCTGTGCCCGTCCCATCTCACGAAATAGCTGAGATATATGGGCTCCAGACCCGCTTTTTCCGATTCCTCCTTGCCGGGATATACGACCCCATTCAGATCCTTCATTGTTATTTCATCGTCCAGCCAGTAATCCCAATCCACATTTTTTACCACATCATTATCGATCTGCTCCCTGGCGCTGTATGTCTCTTTCACCTGTGGGCCGCCGTATTCATAGCTTATATTTTCGCCATATACGATCAAAGGGACATTAAAATTTATGCCGACCCTTAAAGGAAAGGCATAAACTGCCCTGTCCCAGTACCAGGTCGGCGACCCCATCTTCACAAGAGCTTTCCAAAGCATCTTCCTGGCGATTTTTCTGTTGAGATGCAGCGAAATAATGTCACACCCGAATGCCTCACTTATGTTATTAAAATTATGCAACCCTGTCTGAGTCCAACTGAAATTATAGACATTGACAAGAAGGGGATTCATCCCCATCAATTCCTTCATGACATATACTTGAAAATGGCTGTCTTTCCCCGCGCTCACCGCGATAATACAATCGTAATAGTCCCCGTTTATCCCCCTGTATTTATCGCACAACTTCCTCAATTCATTTAATCTTGCGTCCCAGTCGATCTTCTTTCTTTCTTCGGTCACTTTACAGGGATGGCAAACACCTTTTTCGTCAAAAACGATTCCGGGTCTGGTATCCGGCATCACACATTTTTTACAATACCTCATTACGCCCTCCAGTCATATCATAAAAAGACTTTTTCACGATGCCGGTCAGGTCGTTGGACTTCAGGATACCCTTGATCCTTTTCGCGGTATTGCCGTCACCGTATGGATTAACCACATTTTCAAGGCTTTTCTGGAATTCTTCGGAATACAGTCTTTCTATCGCCCTTTTTATCCCTTTTTTCGTAGGTTCGCAATCTATCACGCTCTTTGCTCTGACTCGCCCCTTTTGCCGATCGCCGATATTGACGGTAGGAACCCTGAAACTCGGGGCCTCGATAATGCCGCTGGATGAATTGCCGACCACGGCATCGACAAGCTTCATCGTTGAAAGGTATTTCGCCGTTCCCATGGACGTTACCGCGACAGCTTTACGGCTGTTCCTCGACACATATTCATCGATCATACCGTTAATGGTCTTTCCGCCCGGGTCGGCGTTCGCTTTAGTGAAAATAATATGCATATCGGGGATCCCGTCCATCACATCAAGTACGTTCCGAAATTGTTCCTGCGCCGTATTGTCCTCAAGAGTGACCGGGTGAAATGTGACCAAAATATTATGTTTGGCGAACGTGAAAACCCATTCTTTCTCTAACTCTTCTTTAGGCACAAGAGTTAATCTTTTTACATTATCTATACCTAACGCCCCCACGTTAAAAACCCGCTTCGGATCTTCACCCAGCTGGATGACTCTTTTTCTGTATTCCTCGGTCGATGTAAAATGCAGGTGGCTCATCTTGGTTATTGAATGGCGGATGGCGTCGTCAAAAACGCCTTCTGTAAGCTCCCCTCCGTGTATATGGACAACGGGTATCCTGCTTACAAGAGCCGCTGCGACGACTCCGAACAGCTCAAATCGATCGCCAAGAACGACAACGCAATCCGGCTGCAGCCGTTCGTATCCTTCGGCAAAACTTTTCAGCGCGAGCCCCATGGATCTCGCGATACCGACGGGAGTATCTGAATCCAGAAGAATGTCTATTTTTTCTTTAATAAGAAAACCGTCCTTTTCCGCATCACGGAAGGTTAATCCAAACTCGGAAGACAGATGCATGCCCGTCACTATCAACTGCAGTTCCATTTCTCCGTCGTTTTTAATCTCGGCCAACAGCGGCTTCAAAAGCCCGTATTCCGCTCTCGAACCCGTGACAACACAGACTTTTCTTTTCACAGCGTCAGAACCTCATCTTTCCTGAAATCCCTTTTTGCGACTTTTCCGATCACGTCGTGCCAACGCATTGGGCTTATCCCCGACCCCGGCCTTTTAGCCGTTATGTTTTCCTCGGTAAAAATCTCCCCTTTTTTGATATCCCGCCCCGCCACTATACTCTTCCTGACTATGCGCCTGTTCCCGGCCTCGGACTTGGAAGGCTTCTTTCTCCCGTCACCAAGGGCTTTTTCTATATTTCTTATAGCCTCGACCATGCTCTTAAACTCATGAGGTTCCAATGACATCCTGTGGTCGGGGCCTTCCATGCCCTTATCCAGCGTAAAATGCTTCTCTATCATGGACGCTCCCAGAGCTACCGCCGCTATGGGAACCTCCGTGCCTGTCGTATGATCGGAGTACCCGACGTTGGCCTTAAAAACTTTTTTCATTGTGAGCATGGCGGCCAAATTTGTATCTTCGACCGGCGTCGGATATTCCGTATTGCAATGTAAAATGGTTATATCCTCTTTCGAAGTTCCTGATCTTGTAAGCACGTCCAGTGCCTCTTCTATCTCTTTCAGATCCGCCATCCCGGTCGACATTATGACCTTCTTCCCTAGGCTTCCTATCCTTTCCAAATAAGGAAGGTCCGTTACACCGCCTGAGGGGATCTTGAACATTTCAAGCCCCAATTTATCGAGCAGATCCACGCTTTCAATATCAAACGGTGCCGAAAGGAACATGATGCTTTTCTTCCTGCAGTATTCGATGATCTCCACATGTGCGTTCGAGTCCAATTCCAGTTTTTTTAGCATATCAAGCTGGGATTCCGACCCAGAAGTCGTTTCTTCCTGGTACGCGGCCTTGGGCGCGAACTTGCTGGTCATTTTCTCCGCTCTGAACGTCTGGAACTTCACGGCATCCGCTCCGGCTTCTGCAGCCGAATCCACCAGGCACTTCGCCAGTTCAATGCTTCCGTTATGGTTAACTCCCGCTTCGGCTATTATAAAAACCTTGCTCATTCTTATCACCTGTCAGGGGCATATGCAAATCTATAACCGACTATATCCATATAGGCGCCCGGCATATCGGGATAAGTAGTCGCTTTGATCCGTTTTTCTATCTCTTCTTTTCCCATGCCCGGGTCTATCCTGCACAAATCTTCCAGATCTTCCCGCCTGTAGGCTTTCCTCTGCCATTTTTCGCCGCAATCCGGGATCTCGCCTTTCGCCAGGACCAGGTCCATCACTTCGCGGAACAGGGAAAGCATGCATTCATAGCTTTTCACGCTCAGGCTGTGCACAGAATCGGACGGAAGCAATGGAAATCTCTTAACGGCTATTATTTTTCCGCTGTCGACACTTTTATCCATCAGGTGAGCGGTAACACCGTAAGACTTCTCGCCGTTGTATATCGCGAAATTAAAACAGCCTATCCCGGGATATTCCGGGGGGCCGGGATGGAAATTTATGTTCCAAAGCCTTGTATTCTTCAGCGTCCCCTCCGGGATCACCCAGGGAGACAAATATGAGATCAATATATCCTGAAAAGATATAACGGCTTCTTCCGGAAATCCGTCTTCCCTGGCCCCCGCGTAAAATATGAAATCATCCGAGCGCTTGCTCAAATACTCGATAACTTCTCCTGTCGCAGGCTTATCCTTTTTGATAAAGAGAACTATCCTCATCTAAATGAGCCTTTCATCTTTTCGCAGACATAATGTATATCATCCGCGGAATTAAGCGTGGAGCTGGGCAAACAGAGCGCTCCTTCATAAATGTGGTAAGAATTTTCGTACCCAGCATGTTTGTGCGACCTATAAGGCGGGAATTCCACGACCGGCGGAAAAACCCTTCTTGTGGGAATCCCTTTTTCTTTTAACTTCTCCTGTAAACCGGCTATATCTATGCCTTTCCCGAAAACAACGCACGACAGCCACCAGGAGCTTTCACCGTCCCCGCATTCCTGCTGAAAACGGACAAACTCCATGTCTTTCAACTCTTCCCTGTAGATTGTATTGAATTTCTTCTTTTTCGCTAAAAAATCATCCAATTTTTCCATCTGCCCCAGACCCAATGATGCCTCGATATTGGTCATCCTGTAATTAAATCCCACCTCCGGATGATAATATTCCTTTCCCTCATCTCTTGCCTGATTAACCAGCATCTTGACATGGCTTATCTTCCTCCCATTATTGCCGGTAATCATTCCCCCGCCGCCGGTGGTAATGATCTTGTTCCCATTGAAACTGAAACACCCGAAATCGCCGAAAGTCCCTGTATGTTTATCCTTATATTTCGCCCCCAGGCTTTCAGTCGCGTCCTCTATCACGTACAAGCCGTATTTGCCGGCTATTCTCATTATCGCGTCCATATTGCAGGGATTGCCGTATAGATGAACCGGTATTATCGCTTTTGTTTTTTTCGTGATAACTTTCTCGATATTTCCAGGATCGATATTCCAGGTGTCAATATTCACGTCCGCAAAAACCGGCGTGGCCCCTACATACACAACGGGGTTCACCGTTGCGACGAACGTCAAAGCGGGAACGATCACTTCGTCGCCGCCGCCCACTCCCAGCTCATGCAAAGCCATATGAATAGCCGCTGTTCCGCTCTGGGTCGAAACGGCTTTTTTAACATCCAGATATTTCGCGATCCTCCGTTCCAGCTCCGGCACATAAGGACCTACGGTCGATACATACCCGCTGTCTATGGTTTTACTCAACAATTCTTTTTCCAGCGTCCCGACATTCGGCGCGTCTAAATATATCTTTTTATACATTGTAGATATCCGTCGGATATAATCTTAAATTTTTCCCATTCTTAAACCATTCAACCGTCTCTTTCAGACCTTTATCCAGACTGTACCTCGGCTTCCACCCGGTCAGTTTTTTTATTTCTTCATTGCTCCCAAGCAGTCTTTCCACTTCGCTCTTGCCGGGTCTTAGCCTGGTCCTGTCCGCTATTATTTCCGCTTCGGGATCGATCATATCGATTATTTTCTTCGCAAGGTCCCCTATGGAAATCTCTGTCTGAGTCGCTATGTTTATAATTTTGCCTGTCGTCTTGCCGGATCTTGCTATTTTCAGGAATCCTTCCACGGTATCTTTAACAAAAACCAGATCTCTCGTCGGATGCAAAGCCCCGAGTTTTATCTTTTTCTTTCCGGAAAGCAACTGCGTGATGATCGTGGGTATGATCGCGCGGGTAGATTGCCGCGGACCGTACGTGTTGAAAGGGCGGACAACCTTGACCGGCAGATCAAATGAACAGTAATAACTCAAAGCAAGTTGATCGGCTGATATCTTCGTCGCCGAATAAGGAGACTGCCCAACCATGGGATGCCTTTCGTCTATGGGGACATACTGCGCCGTCCCGTAAGTCTCGCTCGTAGAGGTAATAATAACATTTTTCAAGCCCAGTCCTTTTGAAGCTTCCAGAACATTATAAGTTCCTTCGATATTGGTCTTGAGATACGCCAGGGGGGTAATATACGAATATGGAATGCCTATCAGCGCAGCCAGATGAAAAACGGTATCGCAGCCGCTTAAGGCACTATAGACCGAATCGTAATCCCTGATATCACCGCTTATAATGTTGATCTTATTTTTGCATTTAACGCCCTCCAACCACCCTCGGCTATTGTTGGAATTATAACGGACCAGGGCATTTACCTTGTAATCTTTTCGCACGCATAATTCGGCCAGATGTGAACCAATAAATCCGCCGGCACCCGTGATCAATACTTTTTTCATTTTTTTCTCTCTCTGGGTTATTTTGTTGTCTTTCTCGGCATTCCGCCATTATGACTTTTTTCTTCGCTTTTCTATATATGTATCATTGAGCAATAAGGCGTCCAGGTCCGAATTCAGGAAAACATCCACGGCATCCTGGGCGCTTCTGACTATGGGATAACCGTGTAAATTGAATGAAGTATTTATCAGGGCTCCGACTTTTGTTCTCTTCTCAAATTCCCGGATTATGCCGTAATAGTCCGGATTAGCTTCTTTCGCCAACATCTGAGGCCTGGTAGTCTTGTCGGCAGGATGGATCGCTGCGGGCATATCCCTTCGCCCCGCTTCGGTAGTCTCGAACCCAACTGTCATGAAGGGAGAAAACAGATCATTCCTGTTGACCAGATATTTATCCCAGTAAGTATCGATTACGACGGGAGCGAACGGCATCCAGAAATCCCTTTTTTTGATGATCCTGTTTATGCGGTTGACAATGCCCAGATTTCTCGGATCCGCAAGAATAGATCTGTTTCCAAGGGCTCTGGCACCGAATTCCATCCTTCCGGAGGCGCGCCCTATGACAATACCTTCCGTCAGCCTACCAGCGATGTAATCTGTTTTAACATTCTCAGTAACGGCACAAAATTCATCCAGCTTATTTTCAATAATGGCTTCCCGGATCTCGGTATCGGTAATATCCGGCCCCAGATACATGGATCCAAGCGGTTTGATCCCGAACATATCTCCTTTGCTCTGCTCCGATTCCCGGTACATGGCCAGAAAACAGACACCGATACAGTTGGAATTATCATCCGGGGAAGCGGCGACAAAAAAATCCTCTACCCCCTCCATTTGTCCGAGTTTCATGTTCGCCTTGATGTTCATCGCCAGTCCGCCGGAAAAACAGACCCTTCTAATGCCATATTTTTTTACAGCGGCCGTGATCCATTTCTGCACGCAATCTTCAAAATAACTCTGCAAGCCCCCTGCCACGCCGTCAAAACGTATACCTTCCAGCTTATCCTTAAACCAGAAATAATGGTCCTTCGGGTTCTCTCTATAAAAGAAATCAATATTATCCACGTCCATGATGCCGGAAAACACGTTATAAGCGGGCCTGCTGAGATATTCCGGAGCATATGCAGCAAGCCCCATGACTTTGTATTCATGATCATAAGGTTTCATTCCCAGGTATAAAGTCATATTCCTGAAAAGCCTGCCCAGATTCTGGTTATCAACAATATGAAGGACTTCAAATCTGCCGTCTTTAAACTGAGAGATCGTTCCGTTCTCAAAATCGCCCCAGCTGTCCGCCGTAATGATCAAAACGGACTCTTTCTCCCCGGCGAACTTTGAACCGTAATAACCGTAAAGCGCGTGTATCTCATGGTGCGGAAAAAATTTAATCCGATCCTCGTCTATCTGCGGATAATATGTCTTTATGAGGCGTTTTTTCAGCTTCTGTATCTCGCGGAAATCCGCCCTTTTATACCTGTCTATCTCTTTGAAAAAATGATCATTAAACTCCTCCGGAAAGGTCTCAAGACACAGTTTATCCTTAAAGATCTCCAGATAATCCACATCCTTGTTCTGGTAGAGCATCGGGTACCAGTAATCTTTGGCCTCTCTCACATAATCGTCTACGGAAAATCTGGACCTTCTCTGCACGTAGGAAAATACAAACCCCATCACGCTGGTTCCGAGATCGGCGACAGCGACCAAGTCAATATCATTTATCCCGAGACCCGATTCTTCCAGGCAATACTCTATCGACCTTTTGGGAAAGCCAGAATATCCTTTTTCACGCGTAAATCTTTCCTCGGCGCATGCCGCGGTTATTTCTCCGTTCTTCATGACCGCCGCGCTGCAAAACTCTTCCAGATTTAATCCCAGAATATTCATGACGTTTCCTCTTTCATCCCGCTTTTAGGGGACATGACGGAAGCTCTGCACTTTCTGCAGGCTTCCGGCTGAACTTCCTTTGAACCGTTGATTTTCGAGCGCAATTCTTTCATCTTTTTGCTGTTCCAAATGTTGTAAACGGAATCCTGATAAATATTGCCGACTACCAGACCCAGGCCGTAATTCGAACAACAAGGCAGAACGTTACCGTCACAGGTTATCATCAGACGCTGATACGGTTCCGCGCAAACCGAAAAAGACGTATCTTTAAGGCGGTATTCGCTCTCTATTTTTTCGTAATTATCCTTGCCGACAAAAGGATTGAAAAAAGTCTGAACCGTGAAAAAATCGATCTTATTCCGCCAGTAGGAAACGAAATCCTCCAATTCCATATGGTTTACCTTGGTTTCCACGAACGAGACTCTGGTCAGGGGCAATGCCTTACCAGCGGTTTTTTTCAGTGCCACGAAATCCGTGACATTCTTTATTGCTTTGTTGAAATCACGGCTTTGCCTTATCTTTTCATACGTCTTCCCGGTAGCAGCATCTATGGAAAACATTATCATCGTTAAACCTGAATCAATAAGCGCCCTGGACATTTTTTCCGTTAAAAGAAGACCGTTCGTATGCAACGACACATCCAAAACCCCTGCTTTTCTCGCATAATCAATGTATTTTACGATATCGGCCTGAAGCAACGGCTCATTGTACCCGTTCAGGGCAATAGAACAAAGGCCGTGCCTTACCCCCTCATCCACCACTTCCTGATACTTCTCGAAAGAGATCTTATCGCCCGGCCTTGCTTTATAATCCCATTCTTCCGCCGGCAAATTAAAAATGCAGAATTCGCATCGCAGATTGCATCCGTAGACCAGTTCAAAATTTAGATGCAGCGGATACTGAAACTCCGAAAGGTGTTCACCCGCCATCTTCCATTTGCGGCGATATTCCCTCACGGCCGGACCCTGTTCCTTTTCCAGAACTTCGTAAGGATCCCCTCTGTCAAATAATGTTTTTACCAGATCGTCCATATGCTTTTCGTTGACAGTCATATTTTTGCCTTTATTTCGAAATCGTTGCCAGTTTTTCCCGGGGCGGACGTTCATGCGCCGGCCCGCTATATCGATCCAGCAACGAATGTAGCCTCTTCATCGCCTGGCCGTCGCAGTAATCATCAACATGTTTTTTTACATAAGTATCCAGAAAACACCGAAAATCATCCTCGCTGCATTCGTTAAGCCAGTATTCCGTATACTCTTTTAACTGGTCATATCCGCGGGCGCAAAAGCGCGGGAACGTATTCACCGCAAAGACGTCCTTATTGAATCTCTCGGACGGAACATAACAAATTGTCCTGATCCCTCCGGCAACCGATTCCAACGGCGCGCTCGAAGTAAAGGTCCCTATGACCAGATCGCAGATCCCCATGAAACAGCGCGCGTCATAATCGGAATGTGCTTTTGTCTCATTGACATGGATCACCCGTTCATGCGCGATCAGCCTGTCGATCTCTTTCTTGACGTCGCTATTTCCCGAATACCGGTAATAACCCCTGGACTTGAAGAGAATATAATAATCCTTGTTCGATTCCAAAAGACGATAAACATCGTTTATCATCCTGTAGCCTTCCTGGTTATTCAGCATGCCCATCTTTCCTATCTTTGTATCATAAAAACCTATAACGGCCTTGTTCGGCGAAATGCCTAGCTCTTTTTTGATTCTTGCTTTCAACGCGGCGTCCTGTCTTACCCTGTAAACATTGTCGGAAAGCAATATTCCGCAATTTACATACTCATTGATCAAATTGTTATTTCTCCTGAAATAATCGTTGGACATGCGGCTTGAAACCGCCGCGTCATAAACCATGAAGCTGTAGTTCGAATCAGCGTGCGTATCCATGTTCTCCCGATAAACGGGATCATAAGAAGTGGAAGTAAATACAAATATGCTGTCGGCTCCGTTTTTCTTCTGGAGCAACGTCCTCGGTATATTACCGGGATCCTGCAGGGCGACGAATAAGTCCACGGCATAATTTGAAAAGAATATTTCCCACAATATGAGTCTCCGGAGCGTCCTCAGATATGACCGCGCCAAAAGACCCTTCCCGCCGCATAATGAAAACATTTCCTTCGCGACCCTTCTGACAGCCGGATAGATCTCCCCGAAATATCTCCATACGCTGAACCCGCGCACGATCTCTTCGAAACGGCAGTAATCATAACCGCTGTTTTTTACCTTTTTAAGATCCGCTTTCCTTTCCCTTCTTTTGATCTTATAGTCCAGAATATATAATGTATTCGCCTGATTGATGCCGTTCTTATCCTCAAGAAAACCTATCCGGGCTGATGAACTCGAGGATCTGACCCAGCCGTTCCATATATGGACTCCGTAGCGGTAATTCTTTTTTCCTGTTTTTCCGGCTCTGCCGAGATTCATGAGCATGGAAACCGTAAGAGGATACAGGACCAGTCCCGCGCGATAAACACTGTTCCTGCCGAACTCCAGACGTTTCATCTTCTTTATATACCATTCCGGTATGTTGACGCGGTCCGGCATTAAATCTTTTCTTTTAAAAACAATCTGATATAAGGTGTACGAAAATTTGTTGGGCAAAAAATCTATTGTTTCCTCCACATCGTATTTTTTCACAAACTTTTCCGCCATGATAAAAGAAAGAAAAAGATCCCCTAGTGCCAGCAAAATCGCTTTCTTTATGGCCAAGTGGGCACGCTTATCCCCTATCGCCCTGTTGAGGACCTCAGCTTCGCCGCTTTCAACATACTGTTCATATACCCAATCGATCGCTTCGCCGGCTCTATAATGAGACGTGTAATAGTCTATCAGATCCAAAAAATCATCGGAGAGACCTTTTGCGCCGCGCAAATTGCCGGAATATACGTATGCCTCCCTGTATTTTGCCGCCATTCTGCAGGAAACAGAATCACCTGACTCTATCAGAACCATTCTGTTTTTTTCTGTTTGCCCCATTATATTTTCTCCCGCATAAAAATATCCTGCTTTGTATAAAGGTTAAAATACAGGCCGTTATTGCCCATCAGCTCGGTATGGGTACCTTCCTCCCAGATAGAGCCGTTGTCCAGAACAACTATTTTATCTGCATTCTGAATGGTGGATAGCCTGTGAGCGACCATTACTACCGTTGTATGTTGTGATACCCGGTTGATCGCTTCCTGCACGTTCTTCTCGGCAATATTATCCAGAGAGCTGGTGGCTTCATCGAAGACCAGTATTTCCGGTTCTCTCAGCATCGCTCTGGCGATAGCAACGCGCTGCCTCTGTCCTCCTGAGAGCTTAACACCCGCGTCTCCCACCAGCGTATTATAGCCATCCCGGGTATTGACAATAAATTCGTGGGCATTCGCCAGTTTGGCCGCCCTTATTATCATATCATCGCTGCAGTTTTGCATGCCGAACCGTATGTTTTCCTTGACGGTGTCGTTAAAAATAAATGTTTCCTGGCCTACATACCCGATCTTGTCCAAATAGGATCTGTTTGTGTAGCTAAAAATGTCGGTCCCGTCAATTTTAATTTCGCCTGTTTCTGGACGATATAATTTTAATAACAAATTGATTATAGTTGTTTTTCCCGAACCGGACGGACCGACAATGGCGGTTATCTCTCTCTTCTTTATGCCGAACGTTACGCCCTTTAACAAGTATTCCGGCATGTTATCATACTTAAACCAGACGTCTTCGAAAGCGATCTTTCCGTTGAATTCTTTTAAAATATCTGTTCCGTCCGGAATGTTCGCAAGCTTTGACATGCACAGGGTATGAACTATCTTTGTATTCGGGATGCAATCGGTTATTACCATAAGATCATTACCGACCATCTGGATCGAGGGGAAAAAACGGCTTGCGACCATCACAAACGTTCCAAAAAGAGGTATAGCCAGAATCAGGTCCTGAGGTGACCTGCGGCTTAACAAAATCCCAAAAACAGCGAGCATGGCAAAAAATATAAACTTCATGAAAGATTCCGGGAAGACGCGGCCCAGCAGCATCTTGAATCTATTGTGCAAACTCTCATCAACCGCACTGACATACTTCGTTTCCCAGTCGTTAAAAGTAAAAAATATTTTGATGGCTTTGATGCCGTTTATAAATTCATTCAGGATAACATTCTTTTTCCTGTCCTCCTCGGTCGCAATAGCCGCGCACCGATATATGACTCTTTTCATGATCCTCTTTACAAACAGCATGTAGACAACACCTATTGATACGAGCAAAAAAGTCCCCTGCCAGGTAAGCACCAGCAGTAGAGAAAATAAAAATAGTGAGCTTATCAGATCGTGTGTCAGCCTTATAGTGAATAAAATCATATTTGTGACCTGTTCGGGAGCTATGGTTACTGTATGGATCAATTTGCCCTGCTGGCTCTTAACAAAGAAATCGTAATCCGAAGTTATATATTTCCTGAAGACCGCTTTCTGCGTATCTCCCACAATTCTCATTACCAGCTTGTTTGATAAAAAACTGTAGGCAAACTTGAATATCACGGCGATCACAGTAATAACTATAAGCGCGACACAGGAGACAAAGAAATAATTGTCGGTCGCGAAATGAACGATAATTTCATTGAATAATATCAAAAGAAAATTACTGTTCTCCAGCTTAAGCCCATAATTCATCACAGGATACAGAGCTGCCAGGTTTAACATTTCCATAAAACCGGAGGAAAGCATTACAAACAGCAAGATCAGCAGCTGTGCTTTATACGGTTTGAAAAAATACCAGATGATCCCCGCTTTGCGAAAGTCTATCTTCACTGCTCCCCCTGATCTGACATCTGTTCTATTTCCCCCTTAAGCGCCAGGTACTCTTCCTCTTTTTGCCTGAGATAATAATAGGCCAGTTTCAGTTTGACGTCGAAACCCTCTTTGGTCAGGAGATACTGCACTTTTTTCATCTTATTGTCGCGGACAGTGAAATTCCTGACCATTATCAGGCCTCTCTTGATCATGGCTTTTAGAAGATAATTGGTCTTGCCCAGAGACATATCAAGGTGTCCTGACAGGTCCCTTTGGGACAGGTCGTCATGGGATGCTAAAAGACGCAGTATCTTGAAAATATCCTCTTTTAAGTGGTGCTCTTCCCCCATTAAAGGGTATTGTTCTTCTTTTAAGAGGAATTCTCCCAGGGATTTTTCTTCTTTTAAGGGGTGTTCATTCATTGAACAAAATATCCTTTCCTAAAGGATGTTCATTCATTGAACAACATTATAGCTTCTTAATAGCATATGTCAATACATTTTTACATATAAAATCATTATACAATTATATGGGATTTGACACTTTGAGGGGCATTTTCCGGGTTATTTGCAGTATTTGTGGGTTTTTGGTGAGATAAGAAAAGCTCTTTATTTTAAAGTAGTTATGTGAAAAAGTAACTTTGTATTATACTTACGATTCCCTTTTTATGCAAAAAACACGAGATACGGACCATGAGCGTGGGTATCTTTTGTCCTGCCTCACCCGTTTTTCCTTGCTTCGCTATGACAGGTTTTGTCCGCTACCAGCTCCAGTAAGTTTTTGTCGCTTTTACTATTAAGACACACGAAATTCCATGCATGGCTGTAGGCCAGCGGGGTCCCGAGATGGTTCCGCATCAGGGCATTCCGTTTCCTGCTCAGATAAAATATCGATTTCGACAGGAATTGAGTAAAAGCATTGTTCTTTGATTTAAGCCATCTGCTGGTTCTGTTCAGCATCGCGACCTGCCCCCACCCCTTCACCTGAAGGATTTCAAAAGAATTAAGTTCCAGGAAATCCTTGAAATGCTTAAACTTGAAAAGTCCCGGGTATATATAAGGGTGCAGCATCTTGAAATTCGGAATACTGATGATAAGCGTGCCCTTTTCCTTCAGGACTCTTTTTATCTCACATATACAGTGATAAGGGTTCTCGAGGTGTTCTATCGTTTCGAGGCACAGTGCAATATCAAACTTATCATCATTATATGGAAACCTCTCCGCGCTGGCGTCGAGGAGTTTGCAATCGATCCCCTTTTTTTGACACGCGAGAAAACCCTCTTTAGAGGCATCTATACCAAAAACGTCATTGCCTTTGTCCTTTAACATCTTTAAAAGCGAACCTTCACCGCATCCGACATCCAGAATAGTTTTATGCGTCGTGGCGCCCAAAAGTCCGGAGTTGATCCATGCATATCTTTCGATCCCGCCGATCGGCGTCTCCAGGCCCTGATAGTACTTATTGTATGCATCTTTAGCTTTGCTCATTTAGTTCTCCTCTTTGATGCCCCGGAAAGATCATTCCGTAACGCGATCACTTTGTCTGTATCGTCAAAAGGAAAATATCGTCATCCTGCCGGGCGGCCTGGAAGGCGCTGATCTCCTCTTCAAGCCTGCTGTTGAACTTCACCACGTCAAGATCGGCGTTGTTCTTTGCAAAATCCTCGAGCCGTTGGTGTCCGAAGAACTCATCCTTCGGGTTTTTGGCCTCTGTTACGCCGTCCGTAAAGAGTATGAGCCGGTCTCCTTTCTCGAACCCGACTTCATTATTATAGACACTTCCCGCTTCCATGCCTATTCCCATCAGGAACGTCTGCGGCTCCATGAGAACGATCTTGTTCCCTCTGGACTGGACCAGTATCTGGGGCGGATGGCCGTAATTGGAGTATATCAGCTTGTTAGAGGAAAAATCCAGAAGTCCGCAGAACGCGGTAAGAAAAAACCCCATCTTCCCGAAATCCTCATTTATAAAGTCATTAAGGGACTTCAGTAGCTCGCCGGGAGCGAGGTTTTCCCTGATCGACCGTTCTATCTCTATATGGATCCTGTTCACCAGAAGGGCCGCCGATACGCCGTGCCCCGTGATATCGGCCAGGATGAACATCAGTTTGTCCTTATCCGTAAAATGGAACTTGGCGTAATCGCCGCCCATGTAAAATACCGGCTTGTACGTTACCGCGATATCCGCCAGGTCGGCCCTGATGGATTTCGGCATGAGGCCCTTGTGGATGCTTTTTGCCAGTTCAAGCTCTTTTGCCATTATAGCGTTTTTTACCTCTATATCCTTGCGGGACGCGAAACTTTTCTGCCTCAGTATCTCCTCGCTCCTCTTGACGATCGCGCCCACGAAAATAGCGACGCCGAGCAGTATGATGTTGATCCCGAAGATCTCGCCGCTGACGAACGTGCCGGCAGCCAGATAGACCCAGGCGAAATTTACCAGCGTGAATATGCCTATTACCGACGCTTCCAGCCAGGTCCACGGCAGAAGAAGCACGCTCGAAAAGAATGCCAGCAGGACCAGCGTGATCCCCATATAAGATATGACCTCGGGATGGGCCGTGGCGGCAAGAACGGCTATTAGTATCAGCAGGAAAGTGAAAAAGAAGGCCCTGGCCTTCTGAAAGCGAAGCGATCTGAAGGCCCTTCCCGCTATGAGCAATAGCACGGAGAACAGCGTCCCCCCTATGATCCCGGGCATATCTTTTACGCTCAGGAGTTTTCTGAAAAAAATAAGACCGAGTATCACCTCGAGCGAGAACGCGAAGATCGCTATGTAGCAGAAAAGGTTTATGCGGAAATGAAAAAGCCGGCTTAATTCGACTTCGTACTCGCCGCGGAACTTCTCCGGAATGATATTTTTCGCCATATATCTACTCCAGTGTCCTGATCTCCACTTTCGGGGAGGAAACGCTCCCCTCCAGCCCGACGTATTTCAGCCATTCGAATTTCGGCACGGCCGAATGCCAGGCGTACGCCTTGGGGAGAACGACTTTGAGCATGTTGAACAGGCCCAGGTCCGGATCCAGGCACAATTTATAAGCCGCTCTTTCCCGTCCGTTGATATCAAGTTCTTCCTCGCCGACCACCTTTATGTCTATCCTGTAAAGCCGGGGTTCGCTGCTCAGCATGTAGATCTCCCGCCGGCGTATCGCATTTTCCAGGAACTTCTGGACATACAGGCCAAGTATAAGCCGGTTGGCTATATCTCCCTTTATCCTGAACGCCTTTTCCCGCCTGGTGCCGCCGGAGAGGTCCTCGTGGATACAGGTCACCCTTTCATCCGTGAAATCAAATTCCTGGATCTCCAGGGCGATCGGTCCCCCTTCTTCACTGAACGTCCGCTTCTCCATCCTGAGAGGCCTGACCCGTCTATCATTGCTTTCAAATTCCAGCACGGCTGTCCATGAAACTTTATCCTTAAAACCGCTGTAGTAACCTTTACCCTTTTCCGTCAGCGTATAGACGTCTTTTCTGCCGCTTTCGGAGCGTGTTATTTCCGTCTCGGCGCTCCACCGTTCATTTCCTTCCAGGTCAAAACACACATAGCCGGTCCTGAATACATCGCCCTCCGCGGCTGAACTTGAAGGACAGCTTATCAGCGCTGAAAGCAGCAAACAGATCATCGCGGCTTTTCTCAAAGCGAAGTTCTCCCTTTCGGTGTTTCTGATTTTGCACAGGTTAAAAGCTGTGAGGTCCGGATTACGAGCCGTGGGATACTTTCTGTCTCATCTTGCCCGTATTTTTTGGCTTATGCTCCGGATCGGGGCTTTCGCCGGTCCAGCAATAATGGCACAGCTTCTCTTTCGGCAAACCGATGGCTTTGACCATATCATCGAGCGTCTGATATCTGAGGGTGGTCACGCCCAGGTCATCGGCGATCCACTTCACCATCTTCTTGTACTTTTCCGTATTATGGTCGGCGTATTCCGATACATCCTCTATGTCGTGCCCTTCCAGGTCCCGGATGGCCTTTCGGGCGGCAAGTTCATGGATGCTCCGCGTGGACAGGCAGAACTTGCACGGGAACATGAGCGGCGGGCATGCGGGTCTGACGTGAATCTCCTTGGCGCCGCATTCCCATAATTTATTCACCGTGAAGTTCTTTAACTGCGTCCCCCTTACTATGGAATCCTCGCATACGACGATCCTGTTGCCCTTGATTATATCCTTTATGGGGATGAGTTTCATGGTGGCGACCAGATCGCGGGTCTCCTGTGATGGCGGAGTGTAACTTCGGCCGTATCCGGGAGTGTATTTTACCAGCGGCCTCCTTAAGGGCTTGCCGGACTCCATGGCATATCCGAGCGCGTGAGCTACTCCCGAATCGGGTATCCCGGAAACCATATCCACTTCAATATCTTTGTCTTTCTGCGCCAGATACCTGCCGCACTTCTCCCTTACCGTTTCCACGTTGATCCCCTCATAATTCGAGGCGGGAAAACCGGTATATAACCATAAAAAGGCGCATATCTGGTTCCTGTCGCCCCCGCCTCTTTTCTGCACCATGCCCTGCTCGTTGATCACGACTATCTCTCCGGGTTCAAGATACTTCACTATCTCAAACCTGTTATTGGGAAAAGCTGATGTCTCGGAAGTCACTGCCCACGCGTCTTCTCTCTTCCCGACGACAAGGGGCGTATATCCCAGGCGGTCCCTGGCAGCATAGACACCTTCCCTGTTCAGCAACAGCAGCGAGCAGGAACCTTCTATTTTATCGAACATCTTTTCAATGCCGTCTATCAGGTCATTCCCCTGGTTGATCAGCTTTGCTATCAGTTCCGTCACGTTGACCGTCGCCTTGCTCATCTCGCTAAAGGAAACGCCCTTGGCGAGCAGTTCTTTCGTCAGTTCTTCGCTGTTTTCTATGAGTCCGCCGGTAACGATACAGAACGGCCCGAATTTTGAATTAAGAAAGATGGGCTGCTCATTGCTGTCCGAGATGACGCCTATACCCTTGTTGCCGGACATCCGCCTGCAGTCTTCATAGAACTTGGATTTGAACTGGCTCTGGCTGATACTGTGGATCTGCCGCTGAAAATCATCCCCCAGCACGGCTACGCCTCCGTATTCCGTGCCCAGATGCGAATGATAATCCGTGCCGTATAATAACGTCTCCGCGCAATTCCCCCTGGAAACTACTCCAAAAATCCCGCTCATCTTAAGCTGACCTCCCGTTAAAAAAGCTCCAATAGATAATTAAGGACATGGATATGAAACGGACCTAAAACAGTAACGACGAACAGCAAAGACGTATTGTATCATACCGGTGCTGAACTTACAATAGGAAGCGTAAAAATTTGCAACATTTATTATTGCAAAAAAGTGTGATATACTGCTTTTATTGTGAAAATAGAAAAATCGTCGTTGATCGCAATATTTGAACGTTGTGCTTTTATCTGCCTCTGCCTTGTAGCGCTTTTTCTGCCTTTCGATAAAAATCTGACAAAGTTCTTTGTTTACATGTTATGTCTGAGCTCCCTGCTTGTCTTTCTTCTGCGAAGCCCGTTTTCGCTGTTCGGATCCCCCCTCAGATGGCCCTTACTTGCTTTTTTCGGCTCATTTTTGATCGCCCTGCTGTTCAGCAGGAATTTTGACGTCTCCCAGGAATATTTCTTCACGCGTTTTATCTTTTATGGTTTTATCTTTTTAAGTATATGGGGGACGGTGGATACCCCGGCAAAGATCGAACGCATAATATCCATGATGATCATCGCTGCATTATTTGTAGTGATCGACTGCGGTTATCAATATATAAAAGGCGTGGATATTATCAAAGCGTATCCTCTGGCTTCCACAAAGGAAACATATATCATAAACGCACTAAGCGGGCCGTTCGGACATTACAATCAGCTTGGAGGATACATCGGAAGCCTTCTTTTAGGGATCATATCTCTGGGGCTGGTCTGCGAGAGAAAAAACTGCCGCGGATACGCACTGCTTCTTTCCCTGATCTTTTTCCCTGTCCTGATCTTGACTTATTCCAGGGGAAGCTGGTTATCGCTCGTTGCGGGGGGTGTGGTTATTGTATCCGTGATTTACCTGTTAAAGCTCTCCGGGATACGGAAGATCTTCTCTTATCTGGGGACATATATTTTCATTATTGTCTTTTTGTTTGGAATTTTCATGTTTAAATTCCCGCAGATCCTGGGAAGACTGCAACTCCTGGTCCAGTTTGATCTGGCGAACCGCGAGTCGTTATGGATCCAGGTATTCAGCATATTTCGCGAACATCCTTTCGTCGGGGTTGGACCGGACTGCTTGCCGCTTTATCTGACACCCCCGGGACAGGACGCGCATAATATATTGCTTGAAGTTCTGGGCGAGGCCGGACTGATCGGGCTGGGCGGTTTTCTTACCTTTATAACATGTTATTGGGTCGGGGTCGGGGTAATGATGAAACATATTGACGCGCAGAAAAGATCGCTTATCCCGCAAATATTTTTCTTTTTAGCTGTCGTGGTTTTCACCTTCATATACAATACTACGGCGGTAACTCTGATCGGCGGCTGGGATTTAAGTATATTCTTCTGGATAAACGCCGGACTTTTGTTTAAAACTCTCTGTCTCGCGAATGAAAAATCCGGTCCTCCGCCCCACGTGCTTACTTGACCGGCTTCAGTCTCGGATTCGGTTCCCGCCTCCTGCCTACTTTAGAAAGCGCTTTTCCGTTCACTCTTACGATATCCGCCGTAAAATCTACCTTTTCTCTCATGAGGGCCGAGCCGACACCAACCGCATCAAACGGGACTTTCAGCTTTATAAACCTCTTTATCTTCTCCTCATTGAACCCGCTGGAGATGATTATTTTCACATAATCGAACCCGCGCCTGTCGAAGGCCTCCCTTGCCTTGAAAACAAGTTCCGGGCACACGCCGTAGGAATCTTTACCCCGGCCCTTGACGGACTTGTCCCTCACGTCCTCCGCCGTATCAAAACGGACCCCCCACAGGCGCCTGCCGAGCGCCTCGGCCACCTTGAGGGAGGTCCCTATGCAATCATTATCAAAATCAACGAGAACGACGCGCTGGATATTTTTCGGCATGTACTTATCAAAAGCAACGGCCGCCTTGACCGTATCGCCGTTATAAGCGGCTATCAGGCCGTGCGGCACGGTCCCCAGGCCTTTCTCCCCCCACCATAACCCCTGTGCATCCGTCGAAACGCCCAGGGCGCCGGAAATAAAAGCGGCATATCCGTCGGTGGTCTGGACGCGGTAATGGTCGAATCTCGCCGGAAAGAACAGGACCTTCTTATCCTTAGCGGCTTTAACGACCTTTTTGACCGCCGTCGCTATGGCTGTGGGCCTGGCTATGACGCCCAGATAAACGGTCTCAAGATGGGCAAAAGTGCTGTAGTCTCCCTCTATTGTCATCACGGTCTCGCCCGAGGTGACCTCATCCCCGTCATACAGGGCCCTTATGGCCAGTTCCTCGGGCCTGTCGGCGCAAAGTTTGAGCACGGCAATGGCTTCGTCAAGGCCGCATACCACCGCGTCCTTCCTGCAGAACACCTGCATCATGACTTTCCTGTGGTTATTATCCTTTTCAAGGATCTTTTTCGTGCGGACAAAATACTTGTCGCTATACCAGCCGCTCTTTATTTTTTTCACCGGTATATCAAAGACCGCCGGTGGAAGTCTCTTGCCGTATTGCCACCTCACCATAGCTTACCCCTTCATAAACGGCATTACACTATTTCTGCGCCGTAGATATCCTTCATTCTCTTCAAGGCGAACTCGTGGGCTTCCGTGTCAAAATCCGCGACCCCGTCCCTGTAAACGACCGTCCTGTACCCTCTGTTCCCTAATCCCCCCACCATGTCCATGACGCAAATAGAGGTGCACACACCTGCGACATAAACGGTTCCCGGGGCAAGTTCCTTTAGGATCTTTTCCAGCTCGGTCCCGTAGAAAGCGCTGTATGTGGTCTTTTTCACGATAATATCTTCGTCCTGAGGTTTTAACTCTTCTATGATCTGAGCCCCTTCGGTGCCTTCAACGCAATGGGGGTTGAACATTTTAAATTCCTTGTCATCGGTTCTGTGGGCATCGCATACGTAGATGACCTTGCAATCGGATTCCCTGCACTTGTCTATTTTTTGCGCGATGAACGGTATTATTTTCCTGGCTTCAGCCCCGCAATACAACGCGCCTTTCGGGGTCATAAAATCCTTAAGCATGTCACTGACCAACAACACGTCCATTTTTTTCCTTTTCTATTATCCGGCCGCTATTTTTCTGCCTAATTCGAGCGCGCTCTCAAGACATCCGGGATGCTCCAGCACTTTTCCCTTTTTATCCAGGCCCGGGCAAAAAACTTCCCCTCTGTAAGATACCCCGATGGTGGCAAAGAAATGCCTGACGATCGATCTCGCGTTGTCAAAAAAATCTTCACGCAGGGTAGCCTCGACGCAGATAAAACCGCCTGCTATCTTTCCGGTGAATACATCCTTTTTCAGTATATTCTTCGCCAGCCACACGCACTGGAAACGGTCTATCATCGTCTTGGTCTGCGCGGAAAGACTCCCGAAAAATATGGGCGATGCCAGAATGAGGGCCCCGCTCTCCTTTATCTTCCTGAATATGATCTGAATGTCGTCATCTACCACGGAGAGGCCCTCGTCATTGACATTCTCGTATTCCTGCTGCTGGCAGGGCGCGATCTCAAGCTCGTTCAGGATGATCTTTTCCGTCTCCGCTCCGCAGGAGGCGGCTCCTTCAAGAGCTTTCTCAAGCAGGATATCCGTGTTCCCGCCGGTCCTGGGGCTGCCGCTTATTCCAAGCACCTTCATTATGTCTTACCCTCCCGCATGCCGCACTATCCCCAGGGCCCTGGGGACCACCAGATCAGCCCTGCGGGTTTCCTTCCTCAGGGCATCCGCATACCGGGTATCCATTATTTCAATGAATTCCGTCGTATAGTCCTTGAGAATGCCCGCGTATTCCGTCTTGTTGCCGTCCTGCATGACAGCCAGGACGACTTCCTTACCTATATACCTCTCCAGCGTCGGTTCATAGGATGTCTGCATCGCCGCAGCTGCCTGCTGCTGAAGCTGTGAAACGTATTTATCCTGCCCCTGCAGCATCTTGCCCGCGGGCATCGCCGACTTGACGCGTCCCATAAAAAGATTCGCGACTTCCAGAAGCGAATCGCGGACCGTCCCGAAAAAATTACGCCCCCTCCGCATGAGGCGCGAAGACCAGTGAGGATAGCGCGTCTTTTTAAGGTCTTTTTCGCGCGCCTTCGCGCGCTCCGGATCAAGGTCGTCGATATACCGCACGAGGGCTTTCATCTGCCCGTATTCGCTTTTATAGAGGATGTAGCTTGTCTCTGTGTGCTTGTCCTTTTCATCCGTATAAGGTTCCGGATAGACGAGCTCAAGCGCCGAATTCTCGACGCGCAGCTTTCCCCAGACGACCTTGCCGCCGGTCTTCTCAAGAGTCACGGAGTACCCGGAAAAATCCCGAAGACACAGATCTTTCGTCCGGCCCTTTACAAAAGCGCCTGCCACGGTGCAGACAACGATAAAAAGTATGGTAATGGCAAACGTATCCGGCATTTTTCCTCTTTTCTGCTTAAATAACCGTCCCGGAAGGAATAACGGAATTCTTGCCGATAATGACTATCCCGTCCCTTATGGCATAATTCGCATCGTCATGGTTGTCCAGCTTTTTAGTATTGATTATCCTGACGTTATCCCCTATCCTGACATTCTTATCCAGTATGGCCTTTTTTATCAGGCAATCTTTTCCGACCCCCAGAGGCGGTATCCCCCTGGACCTGTTTTCCTCGATCTCATCCATTGTCTCGTAATAATCGCAGCCCATCACCACGGTATCCTCGATCGTCGAATCCGTACCTACCCTGAACCTGAGGCCTATGATCGAATGCACTATTTTGGATGAGAGGACTATCGCGCCTTCGGCGACGATGCTCCTCTCTATGCAGCTGTTCTTGAATTTCGCGGGGGGGAGATAACGCGGCCTGGTGAATATCAGCCAATTTTCATTGAACATGTCGAGAGGCGGAAGCGACTCGGTAAGAGAAAGGTTCTCCTCGTAAAAAGTCTTTATGGTCCCGATATCGTGCCAGTAACCGCCGAAACGAAAAGCGTATGTCGGTTTGGCATGTATCGCGTCGGGTATTATTTCCCATCCGAAATCGGCTTTTTTGTCCTCGGTGAGAAGTTCTATCAAAGCCGGTTTATTGAACAGGTATATGCCCATTGAACCAAGGAAATGTTCCCTGCCGTTGTATTTTACGGCCATATCTCCTATCTTTGAGCGGTCTTTCGGTTTCTCCACAAACCCGGTTATCCTGGCATCGTCATTTATGTCCATTATCCCGAACTCGGATACCTTTTGCGGCTCCACGTAATTGCAGGCGATCGTCAGCTCCGCTTTCTTTTCAAGGTGGTAGCGATACATGTCCCTCAGGTCCATTTTATATAACTGGTCGCCGGACAGGACAAATATGTATTTGACGGCGGGGTCATTAAAATGCTTGAGACAGCGCCTGACCGCATCGGCTGTCCCCTGGAACCAGTCCGTGTCGTCCATGGACTGTTCCGCGGCCATTATCTCGATAAACCCCTTGCTGAAAGGGTCCATATTATATGTGCGGCTTATATGCTTGTTCAGCGATTCGGACAGGAACTGGGTAAGTATGTAAATGCGGTTGAACCCCGAATTAAGACAATTGCTGACAGGCACATCTATCAGCCTGTATTTTCCGAACAGGGGGACCGCGGGTTTACACCTTTCCTTGGTAAGCGGATAAAGCCGCGTTCCCCTGCCCCCTCCAAGGATGACACAAAGTGCTTCTTCCATAATGATTATCCCTCCGGGCTCGCCGGAAGTAGCCGCGCTAATGCCGGCCGCTTCCGGTCAAACTCCCGCATAAACACTGTAATCGATGTCCTTGAACACGTTATATCTGCCCTCGGCTTCTTCCAGTAAAGCCGCGTCCACCTCACCCTTGCCCAACTGGTCATACAGGGCAAAAAATCTCTTGATATGCTCCTTGGTCCTGCCGGCCGCATAATCCGTGAACGTGCCGGTTTTCATGATGAACGCCCAGTCGCTTGACTGGGCGAGAAGCAATTCCCTGGCCATCTGGTTGAGCAGTCTCCTGTCAAGTCCGGCAGCGTCTTTATGATCCGCGGCGGCGCGGGTCATAAGCTCCATCATCTTGTGAAGATGCCTGTATATCCAGTCGTTGGAACCGTCCAGCCATACTTCGCTGTACCCCTTCCAGCCCCAGCTGGACTCCGAAGGCGTTATAACAGGGTATTCCCCGTAAAGCTCCAGATAGCCGCCGGGCGTAATGGTCTCCACGGCGCTCCGGCCATGATACATCCCGCGCAGGAGAAATTCCAGCCATTCCGGCCCCTCGAACCACCAGTGCCCGAAAAGCTCGGCATCATAAGGTGAGACGATCACGGGGGCCCTGTCCATAGTGCCGGCGAGGTATTCCGCCTGTTTTTCCCTGTTGAACATGAAGTTACCCGCATGACCCCGGGCTGTATCCAGCGCCGCTTCTCTGTCGTAGATGTCCTTATGGTCAGTTTTACCGGTTATCCTGTGGTATTTTATGCCAGTGTTCGTCCGGGTCCCGCAACCATTGATGAAAGGCCTGATATAATCATAATCCAGGTCAAAGCCTATATCCCTGTAATATTCCCTGTAGTTATGATCGCCGGGATAACCTTCTTCGGCGCTCCACACCGCCTTGGAGCTTTCCATGTCCCTTCCGAAAACGGCAACGCCCGACTTGCACAGGTACGGACTATAGACGCCGAAAGGCGCGGGCTTCGGGGTCCCCAGCAGTATCCCGTGAGTGTCCACGAAGAAATACCGGATGCCGAATTCTTTCAGTATTTCGTCGTGGCCGGGATAATAACCGCATTCGGGAAGCCACATGCCTTTGGGGGCGCGGCCGAAAACGTCCTTATACACATCCACCGCAACAGCCACCTGCGCTTTTACTGCGGGTCTGTGAAGGTCCATGAGAGGCAGGTACCCGTGCGTGGCGCAAGATGTGATGATCTCGATCTTTCCCGCGTCCTGGAATCTTTTGAACGCGCCTATGAGGTCACCGCCGCAGCTTTCCGAAAATGTATATTTTGCCCGCTCAAACCTCTCGAGGTACATCAAGGCCAGGTCATTGATGCGTTTATCCGACCGTGTCCTTTCAACTTCAAGCCTGCTGAGCGATATCGATTTATCCAGATACATCAGATATCTCGACATGAGAAGTCCGTCCCTCAGCATGTTAATAAGCGTGGGGCTCAGGGAGATCGTGACCCGGAAATCCACACCGTCGCCTATAAGCCTGTCAAACACGTTAATGAGCGGGATATAGGCATCGGTCATGGATTCGAACAGCCAGTTTTCCTCAAGAAAACTTTCGTGTTCCGGATGCCTTATAAAAGGCAGGTGAGCGTGCAATACTAAAGCTAGATAACCCTTTGGCATATTTACTTTCTATCGCTCAAATGAACTGGCACCGCGAAACAGCCCGGAGGTGGCGCTATTTTCGTCGTACGGATATGGCATGTCGTGAACGGGAGTCCTGACCGCATTGGACCTGGCAAGCCGGAAGAAATCACCTCTCGTGGAGAGTATTCCTATGTCAACCATCCATTCTCTTCCCGGGCGCACGGCGTGGATATACCAGTCGCCTGCCCGACCATTCAGCTCAAGATCAAAGACCACTTTGGGATCCAGGTCCGGATCATTTTCCGTCACGTCATATACGCGCAAGATATTCCTTGAGATATCAAGTCCTCTTCTTCGCATCTTTTCCCGCGCCTCATCCTCAATGTCTTTCTTTACCTCCCAGTACGCGTAGATCGTCCACGGATCCCTTACCATCAGGATGATCTTATTATCGCCATAATAATGCGGAAGATCAGGGTGTCCCATTTAGCTCCTTATATTTACCGTCTAAGTTATAATAAGGCAAGAGTGATGTTAAATTTTAACTCCTGCCGTTAAATAATGTCAACAGATATTTTGCGGGCAAAGAGATCAGCCGACGCGTACCTATCCGGTCAATGGAGCAGTTTGATCCCCAGGTCAAATCGTTTCTCTTCCCCGGCACCGAGTTTCAGCCTGATGCGCGGCAGCAGCACCGAACTCTGATAATGAAGCTCGTACGCTTTTTCCGATTGCGACACCGTTCTTACGGGAAAGTGCCAGAGGGGACATTCCTCGCCGAGTACCATCTCAAACGACAGCTGCCTGTCGGCATCCCGGATCTCTATCCTTCGCGCGCCTTCGTGCCGGACCATATCGCCGAGTTCGTGATGCTTTTCGTCGCCATTAATGACCAGGGAATATTTTTCCGCGTCAGCATCGGGCATGGTCACGTTGAATTCCGGACCGAAAACAAGATCCATTTCCCCGTCGGCCCTGTTGACGATCCTGTATCGGACTTTAAAAGAAGCGTCCCTGGCGGGTAGAAATATCTCTTTCGCCACATGAACTCCGGAACCGCCCGCCAGTCCTTCTCTTTGCATGACCAGCATGATCCCCCTGCGGGTCTTCTTTACTTCAAAGTCATAGATCCCTCTTATGAAATCACCGGCTTCCTCATAAGCACAGCGGGAGAACGCTTCAATATCCACATCGCTGCCGAAAAAATGATCGATAAGACTGTAACGGCCGTACCGGTCATAATACAGATGATCCTTAAGCCGGGCGTCAGCCGCCTGGACATCATCATGTATGGTCCTGACCTTGTCCGTTTCTTCCACCCCGGCGCGCCTGATCTTCTCCAGGATCTTGCCGTGATACGCCTCTTTCCTGCGGGCAAGAGAATTTATAAGATTCTGACAGGCCGGTTTTGAGTCAAGCTCTTTTAATATTCCGCCTTCGGCGGGGGCAAAATACAGCGATACTTCCCTGTTCTCCAGTATCACTTCATCGAGACCGTCAGCGTCCACATCAGAAACATCCGCCGCGCAGAACTGCCTCCTGCCGTAACGCACCCTGTCCATCAGGACCTCGCTCCTGATCAGGTGGTGATAAACGGCTTTCCTGATATGGAACAGGTACAATCCGCCGTATATACCGTGCCAGTAAGCACAGTTGCACTGTCCTCGGAAAAGGTCCTTTTCCGCCGCCGCCAGGGGCGGTCTTGCTTTTCTTCCGGCGCGGAGCCTTTCCAGTTTCCCGCTTACATAGACCATCTTCTTGTTCATATGGTCGGATTCGGGGTATTTTGCCAGGAAGTTCCGCCAGAATCCTCCCCTGATAAAAGGCCTGTACAGATCTTCCTTGCCCGACTGCCGCAGGTCTTCGAGTGCGTTCTCCATTTGCTGCGCAGCTTCGGCCGGAAGCGCCCACTTGAGCATTTCTTCATAAGAAGCCGCGGGCAGGTACACTCTCCCTTCAGGAGGTCTTTTCCTAAGACATTCGGACAGCTTTACGGTATCCAACCAGTCCTTGTTCTGTATGATCTCGCCGAAAAATCTTTCCAGCCATTTTTCTTCGAACACCCATTTGTGCGTTCCGGGCCACTCTCCGAATTTTTCGCCGTCGTCGCCGTAGACGAAAAGCAGGTTATCTTTTCCCCGGAGGACGCTTCGCATGTAATCCATGCTTTCGGACGGCGCCTTGAAGGGAATGTAATATCGCAGGATCTTATCCGAAGGGAAAACAGCCACTCCTCTGGCATTATCCTCCGTGATATAATAACCGTAGGTCTTCTCTTTGGAAATGCCGGAATAAATGAAATGCGTGTCATCCAACACGACATACTCTATCCCGGCATCGTGCAATACGGAAGGCAGCGAGGGCTCCCATACGCGCTCAGCTATCCAGGCCCCTTTCGCCTCGCATGAAAATTTCGACCTCACGTACTCGTTCAACATCCTGATCTGGGCCAAGCCGTCCCCCGGGGGTATCACCGGAAGGATCGGCTCGTAAAAACCCCCGCTCATTATCTCGACCTGCCCGGTTTCCGCGATTTCCCGGACCATCCCGAGTATCTCGGGCTTTTTCTGCTCGGCCCATTCGAGAAGACAACCGCTGAAATGCAGGGTCATCTTTATAGCCGGGTATTTTCTCAAAGTCTCAAGGAACGGGACATAGCACTTATCGCATGCCTCATTGATGACATGGTCAAAATTCCCTACCGGCTGGTGAAAATGCAGGACGATCGCGAAATCAGCCTTCACGGTGTTTCCTTTCAGCTTTTACAGGGCGTGCCCGTGCTGCGAACATTCACCCCTGTTAAGATATAAGCTTTCCGTACAGTTCCAGGTATTGCCTGGCTGAATGCGCCCATGAGAAATCATAACCCATGGCGCGGACCATTAGTTTCTGCCATAAGGTCTTATCTTCACGATACAGGCGAACGGCCCTTTCTATGGTCCGATAAAGAGCGTCTTTGGTCGCCGGTTTGAATTTAAAGCCGTTCCCGTTCTCATTGTCGTCATCGAGGTCCACGATGACGTCATCAAGGCCGCCGGTGGCCCTCACTATCGGTATTGTGCCGTATTTTATGCTGTACATCTGGTTGAGACCGCAGGGTTCATAACGGGAAGGCATGACGAACATGTCGCATCCCGCCTCTATTTTATGGGCAAGTTCGTCATTGAAGTCGCTGCACACATAGATATTCCGGGGATACTTCCCGGCCAATCCTGCGAAAAGCTCATTGTAATACCTGCTGCCGCTGCCGAGGATCACCACGCCGGCGTTCAGCCCGATGATCCTGTCCATTATGCCGGCCAGAAGGTCCATCCCCTTCTGATCGGCAAGCCTGCTGATGCAACCGAGTAAGGGCGTTTCGACCGGAAGCGGCAGGCGGGTATATTCAAGCAGGTCCTTCTTGCATTCGATCTTCTTTTCTACGTCCCCGGCGCCGTAATTGACTTTCAGAAAGCTGTCTCTTTCCGGGCTCCACACTGAATAATCCGCGCCGTTAGGTATGCCGTAGATACCCTCTTTCCTGGTCCGCAGAAATCCGTCAAGGCCGGAGCCGTATTCCGGCATCATTATCTCTTCGGCGTAACGATGGCTTACCGTGCTGACGGCATCCGAATAAAGTATCCCGGATTTCATGAAGTTCAGCTTCCCGTAAAACTCCAGGCCGTCTATATCAAAGAAACTTCCCGGTATGCCGATCCCGCGCATGATCCTTTTGCTGAAAACGCCCTGGTACGCCATATTGTGTATGGTGAAGAGTGTTTTGATGCCCCGGTAAAATTCGTCATCCGCAAGCTTGAACCTTAAATAGAACGGGACAAGCGCCGATTGCCAGTCATTGCAATGTATGATATCGGGCTTGAAATCGATCGCTTTGATAGCTGACAGGACCGCTTTTGAGAAAAAACCGAACCTCAGGCCGTTATCCCGGTAACCCCCTTCAGGCGTGCCGTACAATCCGTCCCTTGCGAAATACCTCTGGTTCTTCACGAAATAAGCAGCGACCTTACCGGTCCGGCCCGAATAAAGATCGAACGGGCGCTTTATGCCCAGGGCCCGGTGTCTGATGCCGGCCTTTTCCCTGGTTATCTTGAAATTGCCTTCCGTAACGCACTTGTAGAGCGGCATGATGACCCTTGCATCGCAGCCGAGAGATACCAGTTCCTGCGAGAGGCTCCCGGCGACATCCGCCAGGCCGCCTGTCTTGGCGAAGGGAACGGCCTCAGACGACACTATGAGGACCTTCCGGGGGCGGGCTGCCGGGATGACAGGAGCTCCCGCTCCGGGCAGTTTCCGGATAGACGGACCTGCCGGCACCGGTCTGGCAAGATAATGAGGAGCTTTTCGCCCCGTAAGGGTGTAGGTATTTGACAGGTGCAGCCTGAAAAGCTCGTCGAATACGAAATTCAGCTCGCTCCCGAAATCGTCATACCACCAGAACCAGTCGCTTCCCTCCGCTGCATACAGTTCTTCCAGGGCATCCGCGTCCGGATGTCCTGAACTGAACAGCTCTTTCCTTGCATCCTTCAAATATCCCCAGGCCCTGTCCTTCTGGGGAGATCCTGTCCATCTGCCAAAATCGCGGTCTATCCACGAACCGCTGGCAAGCTCGCTGATCCTGCCCCTGCCCTTGTGGGAGCCGAGATACCCGCTTATGGTGACGAGCTCTGTTTCCCTGCTCGAGGATAATTGCGCGTAAACATCCGAAAGGAATCTCTTGCCGCCGTCCGCATAATAAGGCCAGGGGTTCTCTCCGTCCAATATGACGGTGACTATATTCCCTTCCTCGCGCGGCTCTGCGGTTCTGGCTGCCTTTCTTACGCTCCTGAGAAAATCCGCCGCCGCTTTTCTCGGCGGCATGTACGCGTACATGAAACTTATCGCGTTAGAGATGTACGTATCCCTGAAGACCATATCGAGCTCTCTGCCGTCTTCTTTCACCGTATAAACCCTGTTAACAAGCTCTTTTTCCGGGATGTTCTTTCCTCCAAGGGATTCCAGTAAAATACTCTCGTCAGCCGCGGCCCACTTTATGCCTTCGCCCGCCAGGAGAGACACCGTTTCCCGGTCTACGCCTCCTTCCGGCGGCCACATGCCGGCGGGCCTTGCGCCGAACACTTCCCCGTAAAGGGCGATAGCTTTCCTTACCTGATCTCTCGCATCCTTCGAAAGATCAGATCCATCTCCGGGCCGGCCGCGGCTGAGAAGAGGAAGTATCGGGTGATAGAACGGCGATGTCGATATCTCCGCCCTGCCTTCGTCCTGCAATCGCCTGTAAGCAGGTATGATCGAAGCGACAACTTCTCTCTGGCGCTTAAGAAGCGATGTCTTGTCATCCTCGGTGTAATTTGAGCCTTTACGGACAAGTTCCCTTACGACGGGATCTTTGCCTCTCAATGTGAACCCGCACCAGGCCAGGTTAAAAAATACCTGGAGGTCCCTGAAGTCAGACACGCTGAAATCCCCGGCTTTCCTGATGAGCTCTTCTTCCCGCAGATCATTCCCCCTTTTCGAAAAAAGGTCCCTGTATTTTTTGAAGGGTGTCATGGCTCTTTTCGGGTCGCACGAGAAAAAATTCTTAAGAAGGAAATATTTATCCCTGTCGGTCAGGTGCGTTGCTTTCTTCTCGGACAATTGAAGATATATATCGTCAAGGGGCCCCTCTTTGGATATATCCAGCAGCTGCAGGATAAGGGACGGCGTAAAATTAAAGGTCATTTTCGCGCGCGGGAACCTGTCAAGTATGCTGACCATATCAAGGTAGGAATACGTCGAGTGCAGCCTCACCCAGGGAAGATGATATTTCCCCGTGGCGAGGTCTTTATACAGCGGCTGGTGCATGTGCCAGAGAAAGGCAACGGAAAGTTTTTTTTGCATACCTCACTTCTCTCTCTCGGACCTTATCCAGCGGACCAGATCGGAAACAAGCGTCCTGTGGTTCCTCCTGTAGATCTCAAGCCCCCGGTCGTTAAGCGTGGTAATATCATTCCAGAGATCATCGGAACGAAGAAGCGCGAACGTTATATGCGGGTCCGGGGAAGGGTCCACCCCGACAAAGGTGCGCCTCGCCTGCTTCGTATAACCCGTCTTTCCCCATGGCGCTTCGCTATCCCGCAAAAGAGCCTTGTTATGGGTTCCCAGGTGTATCCTTCTCCCGTCACTGCCGTATATATCTGCCTCTTTTTTGGACATCGCCTTCAGGATGACCTTATAACGCATGGCGTAGCGCATCATTTTTACAAGATCCTCCGCCGTGGTGTACTGCCGGTCGTTTTTGCCTGCGGGAAGGCCGGTGGCGTTCGCGAAATAGGTGTTCTCCATGCCGAGCTCTTTGGCCATCGCGTTCATGAGGCGGGCAAATTCTTTCTCGCTGCCGGCTACCCCCTCGGCGATAACGACCGCCGCGTCATTAGCCGATTTTATAAGTATCGCGTCGATGAGGTCTCTCATCTGATACTCTGTCCCGGACCTTAGACCCGCCACTGTCGGCGCAACGCGGACCGCCCTCCTGGAAACAACCATATCTTTTGTGAGAGGTATGCGCTCTATAGCGACGATCGCCGTCATGACCTTTGCCGTAGATGCGGGGGGGAACCTCCTGTCCGGGTTCTTTTCGAACAGTATCTTTCCGTTCTTGGCTTCAGCTATCATCGCCGCACCGGCGTCAACGTTGATCTCGACGGGAGGAACTTCACGGGAACAACCCGCCAGAAGCATGGCGCAAAGCGCAAAGCAAAGCACAAAAACACACCTTTTTGTACCGTTTGCGATATTAATCGGCAAAGTGTCCCCTTTTTTAAGCTTGAAGGTGTCCCTCCAATTTTTTCTCTGCCCGTTTCATGCGCTCTTTCGACGGGTTAAAGTACCCCTTCATGACATGCGGACATTCCTTCTCGACCATCCTGACAAGAGTATCCACTCCGACCATGTCCTCCCGTTTTACCGGGGTGCGCAACTTCCTGAAATAAGCCAAGGGATCGTAATTCAGGTTCCGCCACTGGACCATGTCGACTCCTGTTCTTTTCAGAAAACACAGCAGTGCCCCGGCCTCCTCTCGGGAATCCGTAAAACCCGGCATGACAAGATAGTTGATCGAAACGAACCCGCCTGCCTTCTTGGCGCTGTTTATCGACCTCAGGACATCCCGAAAACCGTACCCGCGCGGCAGGTAGTAATCCGAATAGCAGGATTCGCGGACGCTGTTCACGCTCACGCGCATGGAATCCAGCCCTTCTTCGAAAAGCCGGCGGACAATGTCGGGGCGACTCGCGTTGGTATTGAGATTGACGATGCCTTTTGAGGTGGATCTTCTTATCATTCTCACCGCTTTTTCCAGAACCTCCCCCGCCATGAGCGGTTCCCCCTCGCACCCCTGACCGAAACTCACAACGGGGTCCCGGACCTCTTTCAGGTGAAAAAGCGCGACTTCCGCGACTTCCTCCGGCGCGGGGACAAAAGTAATGCGCGGCTGCGTGACAAAACATTCTTTCCCGGGCTGATAGGATATGCACCCTATACACCTGGCGTTGCACGCCGGTGATATCGGAAGCGGGCCCTCATATCTTTTAAGGAAAAAATTCTTGGCTGCCGGGCACCCGTAAGTAAGAGCGCATGTTTCAAGATGCCGCACAAGCCTGTTCTTCGGAAAAAGTTTCCTGAACAACCTGACGTTCTTCCGGAGCTCCCCGGCGTTCATACCTTTAAGTTCCTGGCGCTTTTCCCGGTCAACGCGCACGCCGGCAGCATAAAACCCGTTCCTGTAAAAAGCCACTGCCGCATAGCTGAAAAGCGGCAATATCCGGGCTCTCCCGCGTTCGTGGTACGAAGCGCTGTGCGTCACCGTGTATCCGGGCGGGAGAAAAGCCGCCACCGCGCGGGCGGGTTCACTTCGCCCGGCAAAGGGCTCATGTTCCAGCTGGACGAATCGTCCGGCTTGGGGGTCATAACCCACCGGTCTTCTGTCCGGAAGCATGAAAAACTCGCTGTCCGGATGCAGTTTCACGAGATTCCCGGGATCCAGACGGAAATATTCCCCGCCCTTCATGCCCGTCGCTTCAAGATAGGGCACGTCGCGGATCCTGCCCTTTTTATCCGCGACAAGCAGTTTCGGCCGTTCTTTTTTCATGTCAATCCACTTTATTTATAAGATGTTTGAACTGTTTGGAGCGGGGCATCGAAAGTCTGAGCGGGCACGGTGTCCGAGCGCCAGCGAGGACGAGCGAGGACTTTCGCTGAGTCTGATTTTCTCGCCGGGAAAATCGGACGTCCCCGCGAAAAACGGTTCAAACATCTGTTTTATAACGTAAATGCTCATCGAAGCTCTATCCCTACGGGGCAATGGTCCGAACCCGGAACATCCGGCATGATAAAAGCGTCCTTGAGGCGGGACATCATCTTCTTCGTCGCGAAAAAATAATCTATGCGCCACCCGACGTTTCTTTGGCGGGAACGGCTTTTATAATCCCACCAGGTATAATGCCCTCCTTCATCGTTGAAATGCCGAAAAGTATCCACATATCCGCGGGCGACAAACTTATCCATCCATTTCCTTTCCTCCGGCAAAAAACCGGAGAACATCTCATTCTCCTCGGGCCTGGCCAGGTCTATCCTCTTATGTGCGGTATTGAAATCCCCGCAGATGATAATATCCCTGTCCTTGATCTTGTCGACGAATGCCAGGAACCTGTCGTAAAAATCAAGTTTATATTTAAGCCTGGCGGGACCCATGCTCCCGTTCGGAAAATAAACATTTATGAGCATGAAATCCTTAAAACGCGCCAGGAGCGCCCTGCCTTCGGTATTGAAGCTTTCGGGAGGAAAGTCCTTTTCAACGGAAACGGGCTTTTGTTTTGTAAAAACAGACACACCGGCATATCCTTTACGGGGAGGATTGTTCCAGTAAGTCGTGTATCCCCTGGGGCTTGTCAAAGACCGGTCCAGCTGTTCGGGGGCGGCTTTTGTCTCCTGAAGGCAAAGCACGTCCGGCGATTCCTTTGAAAGCCATCCAGGAAAACCCTTGTCGGCTACCGACCGTATACCGTTAACATTCCAGGAAATGATCTTCATTTCCCCTTTGCCTTCCTTACCGCCTGAACATACTCGCCTGTAAGCTTCCCTATTGACGCAAAATCCTTCTTCGCCAGCCACTCTTTTTTAAAGACGCTCGCGCCGAAAGCCACAGCATCCGCGCCGCAGGAAAAATATTCCTCTATATTTTCCAACCGGACACCGCCGACCGCCATGAGCTCGATCCCGTCAAACGGGCCTTTAAGTTCCTTCATATACCCGGGTCCGAACATGCCGGAAGGAAAAACCTTGACCATGGTCGCTCCTCCTTTCCACGCATCCAGCACTTCCTGGGGCGTAAAGGCTCCGGGAAACACAGGTATCGCCTTTTTAACACAGTGATGCACGACTTCTTTCACGAAAGCGGGCAGGACGATGAAAGAAGCGCCCGCGTCCGCTGCCGCTTCGAGATCATCCCTGGAAAGAACCGTTCCGGCCCCGACGGCAATACGGCCGTTTGAGATGGAACACATTTTCGATATGATCCCGGCGGCGCCGGAAGTGTTCATGGCCACTTCTATCGTTTTGAGACCCGCTTCAACAACCGTTTCCAACAGCGGTTCCGTATCTGCCGGATCCATGCCTCTTACTATCCCCATAAGAGGAAACGTTTTGAAACTATGGATATCCATGGTTATTCGAGCTCTGTGGCCGCCATGCTCTCAAAAAATTCACGATATTTGTCTTTATCCTTGGTCTTCCGCAGCGACATGGCAGCCCTGGGATGTTCATTGAACATGCCGGTAATAGCGTAGGGTATAAGGTACCCCCACTCTATTTTCTCCCTCAGGGGCAGGAACTCTTTGGAGATCACTTCCAGGATGGGGCGGAGATCGAATTTGGGGTTCTTAAGAAATCCGATAAGAAGCTCAAGCGGACAGTTGCCTGCTGCTCTGCCTATGCCGTAGATGGTCCCGTCCACAAAATTACATCCATCTATTATCCCCTGGATAGTGTTCGCATAGCCAAGCTGCTGATTGTTATGTCCGTGTATACCGACCTCCTTGGTCTTGAGGAACTTCTTATACTTATTGACAAGATACTGGACGCTTTCCGAATAAAGGGCCCCGAAACTATCGACAATGTATACTACGGAAGTCTTGCTTTCTTCAAGCTGAGCCAAAGCCTCGTCGAGCTCGTTATCAAGCGCCCGCGATATGGCCATGATATTCACTGAACCCTCGTACCCTTTATCTACGGCGTCATTGACAAGATCGATCGCTTTATCGACATCTTTTACATAGGTCGCCACGCGGATCATATCGACGACGCTGTCCTTGCACGGGAGTATGTCTTTCTTTTCCACGCGCCCAACGTCCACCATGACAGAAAGCTTCGTATTCGACTCGATCCCGTCTATGGCCCGGCGGATGTCCTCTTCATCGCAGAACTTCCACTTTCCGAATTCGTCCGGGGACATTATGCTCCTCGAACACCTGTATCCTATTTCCATATAATCCACGCCGGAAGCGGAAACCGCCTTGTAGACCTCCCGGACGAAATCATCGTCAAAATAATGCGCGTTGATAAGGCCCCCGTCCCTTATCGTGCAATCCAGAACCTTTATTTCCTCCCTGTACATGCTTGATCTCCTTTACGTTAATAATGATTACAGGCCGGCGCCTTTGCCCTGCCTGCTCTTCTTCTTCGCCTTGCCGACCATTACATGGGCATCACGGTACGACCTTTCGCATGCGGCGACCTCATGACTTACATCGATCCCGTGCTTCTGGCCCAGCTCCTTGTAAAGAAATTCCGCTTTCAGAAAATAGTCTTCCGCGTGTTCGAACATCTTCTGCGCAAGGCCCGTGCGCCGCCCGAACTCTTTATTCCCCTTTTCTATATACTCCTGTGCCTGTTCAAAACTTTTTCTCGGCTCTGCCAGCCGCGGATCCGCGGATAATTCATATTCTCCGGCAAAGCATGCCGCCGGGACCCCCCGGAAAAGCACCGCGGCCATGAAAAGAAGCGCGTATAGTGCGCCGAAAATGACCTTCATATCTCCCCCCTTAAAACGTCCCTGAAACTACCCGGATAAGATTATCGGGAAACAGTAAGCGGTTTGCGCAGATCAAACTCACTTGCTCTTTTTTGCTTTCCGGCCGGATCGACCTTTTGCCTTTGAAGCTAATAATTTATTCATAAGCTCCAGGAGTTCGGAAAGACGGACTGGCTTGACAAGTATATGCTTATATTCCTTTTTGACTGAATGGTCTATCTGTGACATGGTGACGGAACCGGTCAGGACTATCACCGGCACATCTATTTCGAGTTTCTTCACCTCTTTAAAAAAGACCGTGCCCCCCATACCCGGCATCTTCTCATCCAGGATTATAAGATCCACCTGTTTGCCGCTTTTCAGTATGTCCAGTCCCTGCTGCCCGTCATATGCTTTTTTGACCTTAAACCCCTGCAGCGTCAAAAAATTATCCAGTATCTCCACTATCTGCCGCTCATCATCGATCACCAGAATGTTCTTGCCGCGCATCTACTGCTCTCCCTCAATAAGACGCGGGGGAATATCCGATGGGCAGCAATATCGTCGCCGTCGTCCCCTCGCCTACTTTGCTTTTATAGCTCAGGTAACCGCTGTGCTCCTGCATTATGGTATGACATACTGCCAGCCCCAGTCCGGTGCCTTTCTGCCTGGTCGTGAAAAAAGGTTCGAAGATCCTTTCAAGCACCTCCGGGACCATGCCTTCCCCGGTATCCCGGACGTCTATCCTGAGGAAATCTTTTTCCTTCATCGCGCTTATAGTGATTATGCCTCCCTGCGGCATGGCATCAGCGGAATTCCGCAGGATATTCATGAACACTTCCTGTATCTGCTTTTCATTCACCGTAACCATCGGAAGATCGGGTTCCAGATCCTTCTTGAGCACGATGTTGGACATTTTAAAATGATGCTGGAGAATATCGATTATAAGATCAAGTGCTTTCCGCATGTCAACCGGTCTTTTTTCCACCTTACCGATCCGGGAATACTTCAGCAGTCTCTGAATAATGCTCTTGGCAAAGAAACACTGGTCCAGTATGACGCTCAGGATATCTCTGACTTTCTCGTCTCCCACCCCCTCCAGTAGGGCAAGCTCGGCCCTGCCGGAAATGATCATCAGCGGGTTGTTTACTTCGTGTGCCATGTCCGAGAGCAGCCGTCCCAGCTGGGCCAGCCTCTGGGATTCCGCCACCTTCCTGCGTTCCGTACTATCCTGGATCTGGACCATATACCCTATTATCTCTTTTTCCCTGAAAAGAGGAGAAATGGTAAAGAGAATATACCTTGTGCCTTCCCGGCTTGTGGAGAAACCGGCATTGTTAAAATCATATTCGCTCTCATACTGGACAACATGCCCGGATCGGATCCTTTTCTTATCTCCCGGCGGCAATCTCAGGTCACTGAACAGGTTCTGATGCGTTATATCAGCGAAGGATTTCAACCCGAATATCTCCAGGTAGGCTTTATTGACGATCAGTACCTCTCCCTTCGTATCATTGATCCCTACGCCGATGGGTGATTGTTCGAAAAGGTCACGAAAGCGTCTCATGGACTCAACGAGCGCGTCTTCGGTTTTGATTATCTCCTTTTCCTTGTCGATCAGGGATTTAAGAAGCGAATCCGCTTCTTTCAGGATCTTCGCGTTTTTTTGGCCGATCCCTCGGGGAATCTTTTTCGTCTTTTTTTTTGCCGCGCTTTTTTTTCTTTTCATGCCGTAACCGCTTCCTTCCGGATACCGCTTAATCGCCCTTCTTATACGCTTCTTTCAGGCCCTCTTTATAACCTTCCGTGTATCCTTTCTTGTATCCGTTGGCATAGCCGGATTCATATCCGTCCGAATATGCTGTCCGGGGGCTCACGGAATCGACGTCTTCCACGTCACTCACATGTTCCCCGCTCATGGAATCAAGAAGCGCGCCGCCCACGATATTTACGCCTGCGCCGGCGAGAGCGCCTTTCCATAGATCGCCGCCCTTGGCCCCGGAGGCTGCGCCGCCGACAGCACCGGCACCCGCGCCCAGGAGCCCGGACCGGATAATATCGGAAGAGGAACTTTTCCGCGCGGCATGGCCCTCATCAAGAGGCAGTGCGACCATAACGGCAATGATCATCAGGCATACCAGTAACCTCATATTCATACATTCCCTCCTTGGCTTAACAAGTTTATCCGCTAAGAATAAATATTATATTAACACATTCTTTTGATTGCAACAATGTTTTTTAAATTGGATAGCGTAAAAGATGCTGCTGACTTCAGCTTTAAGAGTGCGGCATATCCCCGTACAGGGAGGATCCACTTCGGGAATATTATGCTGCCGCTTCCAGGGCCTTGACCATGGTCCTGTACAGCTCGTATTCTTTCTGCAGAATGTCGGAAATGCGCGTGATCGGGGGGAGGACAAAGAGCCATCCGTCCTCTGAAAGGCGTCCGCGTTCAATGAGTTTCGCCAGGGCCTGCATCACGGAATAAATATTGCCTTTGGCGCTATTTTCAAAAATAACCACGGGAACTCTCAGCGAACTTCTCTTAAGCTCCTCTCTCAGGGCTTCCTCACTCTCACCCGCCGAAAGAGGGCCTCTTATGACGCCGAGTATCTGGCTGGCTTGCGTGAATATCCCGCTTTTCCTGTTCATCGAATATCGCACGACAGCTTCTACCTGCGACGTCGAATAATACTCCTCGTCGTAATGTTCCCTGACATCCTTATCCAGGATCATCTCGACGTCGGCCTTCGGATTGGCGTTCTTTATTATTTCTGCGACAAGCTCGGCCTTTTTTGCGTTCTTCGCGTATAGCACGACCGTGCGCAGGATGCTTTCGGGCCTGCCCATGGTTTTGGCCACCCTGTCCAGGTCAAATACCGCGGAGTGGTCCACGATATCATCAGCAAAGATGATAACACCTTCTCCGGCATCCGTGCGGGAACGATCCCGAAGGCACTTTACCGGAGCCGGAGCAAAAGAAGAGACCAGTTTACCCGAGATCTTCTTTACGATCCCCAAAAGAGCTTTTAGGGCCGCCCCGGGGGTCAAGTCTTCCCGTGTTTCAGCTCCCCCGGCCACGGGGACCTGATAATGTTTTCCTATAGTATCGGCCAATTTTCTTTCTTCCATGCTGTCCGGAATAAGTTCGCTGTTCCCGGAAACCGGGAATTTTTTGTTAGCCCGCTTGTGGGCGAACATGGCAAAAACATTGCACCCGCCTCCTCGTTTCCTCATTAATTGTATGAGACCGCGCCGTTCGATTTTCGGGACTTCTTCCCACGAACCAAGGCCGGCGAACCCGGCCGCGTGCTTCTGATGAATCCTCATTTCCTCTTTTTCATGATTTATGAGAACTTCCAGGTTCGGAACGCCTTTTACGGCATAAATCGTCGAATTTTCAATGCCGGCATGGCCCGAAACATTATGAAGGTTTGCCATCCCGGTCTCGTGCAGCATGGGCATTATTTCCGACGGCACGCTGTCAGCCCTGCACGCCGCCTTGAACATCTCGCTCACCCTTACCTTGTTCTCCAGGCGCTCATAAACATCGCCAAAATTCCTGCAGCTATCGTCCCCGAAAACAAAGACCGTGATCGTGTCATCATCCCGCTTTTCGAGACGGTCGAACAATGCCTCATCAATGGCGCACTTGATAACGGCATTGAGCAGCCTGTGGTCAGGCGCTCTGGAAACATCATTTGCGATAGGTATCTGCGGAACCGGGGCCATGCCTGATTGTGAAGCGTCTTTTTTCCCGGGTTCCGGGGTTTTATCGGGATCGGGGGTCTCCTTCTCGGGCCTGGCCTCCTCCAGCTTCTTTATGGCCTCTTCAAGCACTTGTTTTGTCTTCTTTGCTTTTTCCAATCCTGACTCTATTTCCGCTTTTTCCTCATCCTTTGCCGAGGACAGCTTATCCGTCAGCGTTCCTATATCTTTATTCAGCCCCTCCAGTCTGGCCTTTGCTTCCGCCAGTGTCTTAATATCCTTCAGGACCTCTTTTCTGAACTCTTCTTCCGCTTTGCGCTCGGCTTCCGCCTCTCTTTCCTCCAGGGCTTTCTTTTCCTCTTCCAGCACCTTTTTCGCCTTCTCTGCCCTGTCCAGCTGTTTCTGGATCTCTTCCTTCTCGGGCTGGTCTTCCGTCGCGCCCAGCTTGCCTTTGAGCGTGCCGATCTCGGCGTTGATTTTGGTAAGTTCGGCTTCCGCGTCCGCCGGCGTTTTCACGTTCTTCAGGACCTCTTTCCTGAACTCCTCTTCCGCTTTGCGCTCGGCTTCCTCTTTTTCCAGCCTGTCCCTGGCTTCTTCCAGTATTTTCTTTTTCTCTTTTGCCTCCTGCAGCTGTTTTTCCATCTGCGCTCTTTTGCTTTTATTCTCTTCCGTGCGCAGGTTGCCCGTCAGGGTGCCGATCTCCTTGTTGATCCCGACCAGCCTGACTTTTGCGTCTTTCGATGTCTTTATGCCTTCTAATACCTTTTTCCTGAACTCTTCCCTGGCTTTACTTTCGGCTTCCTGTTTTTCCAGCTTTTCTTTTTCCGCCCCAAGCACCTGTTTCTTTTTCTTCGCCCTGTCCAGCTGTTTCTGAATATCCTTTCTTTTCGATTCGTCCTGTTCCTTGTCCAGCGCGGCTTCCAACGCGGCGATCTCGCTGTTTATCTGAACCAGTTTATTCTCCGCGTCCTTTGCCTTCTCCACGCCTTCCAGTGCCTCTTTCCTGATCTCTTTCGCTTCGGCTTCCTGCTTCTTTCTGAGCTCTTCTTTTATCCTTTCTTCTTCCGCCCTGCGTTTAGCATCTTCGATGCCCTTGCGGTATTTTTCTGTCCCTTCCACGAGCAGCTCCTTGACTTCCTTTATATACGGCGCGGGGACGGGGATCTTCCCTGATATCAGCGCCTCCCAGGTCTTTGTCATGTTGTTCCATGCGATTTTTTTCCCGAGCCTTGCGCAAATGATCGCTGCCAGCAATTTTTGTTCGGTATCATGCGCGCTGAACTCCGCCTGCTCGTATATCCCTTTTGATCTTTCCAGGTCTCCTTTAAGACGCGCTGTCTCACCTTTCAAGAATAGCGCCCAGGCCTGGATGTCTTTATCTTTGGCAAACTCTTTTACTATCTTTTCCAGCAGTTTTTCCGCGGCATCACAGGCTTTTTCCATATTTTCGGGGTCGTTTTTGCCTTTATGGATCTCGGCCTGCATTTTATGGGTCACCGCGCTTAACAAGATCCCTTGAGCCGCTTCATGCTGCCTTTGGTTTTTCACGCCGGCGGATATCCCTTCTTCTCCGGCTTTTTTCAACCAGAGGTTGTAATAGGTCTCAAAATACTTTAAGGCATTCCCGAGATCCGGCCTGATAAGGAAAATATTTCCGAGATGAAGATTTCTTTTTTCCTCGGATTCGACCTGTTTGACCAGCTTTTCCGCTTCCAGCAATTTCTGTTGTCTCTTCGCAGGTATCGTCTCCAGCGCGGCATTTTCGAGAACTACCTCGATGAGACAATCCCTCAAAAGCTCCATCCACTCCTTCGATGCCTTGTATTCGTTCTTATTCATAAGTTCCTTTGCAAGCTTCTCTGCCGCGTCGTAACTTCCTTTCGCCCTGTGAATATTTATTACGGCAACCTGACTTTTTATTATTTCCTTTACAAAGGAAAGTTTTTCCGCTTCCGTGTCTCGCCAGTCGGCCATATCGACCAGCCAATCTATCCTTCTTTCCTCCAGTCTGATGGCTTCATCGAACTGGCCGTTATTTACCATGATCCTCGAGACTTCGTCGAACCCGAGCGTGAACTGCTTCAGGGTGGTCTCGTCTATGCTCCACCACCACCGCTCTCCCCCTACCTCTATGATATGTATGGCCTCGTCGGCTTCCAGTTTTGCGGCTTTCGCCTTGGCATCCTCGAAAACACCCGGCATGCTTTCCCTGTACCTTGCGAGTTCTTTTTGCGCCTTTTCAAGCGCGGCCGTCTTTTCTTTGAGCCCGGTTTCTGTTTTCTCGACCTTTTCGTTCAATTCCTTTTCTTTTTGCTTTAAGGCCTTTTCCTGCTCTTCCAGCTTTAATATCGTTTCCTCAAGTTCGGCGGCTTTTTCCGCCCTCTCCTTAAGGTCTTTTATCTGTTCGGATAACGTGGCCTGCTCCTTCAGGGCGGTACCCTTCTTTTGCTCCAGCTCGAGCAGGCTCCCCGAGAGTTCTTCCTTGATCTTGTTAAGTTCCTGCAGCCTGCTTTCGGCTACTACGACCTCTTTCAGGGCTTTTTCCTTGTCCTCGAGCGCTTTTGTCCTTTCGGCCTTCGCTGTCTCGGCAGCTTTGCGCGCGGCCTGCCTTTCACTGACAGCCGACCGGTACAGAACGACAAGGGTCGCCACGATGGCCGCCAGGAGCAGGACAGCACCCGCGGCAACAGCCGCCAGCAGAGCGGTATGATTCTGGAGCCACTTGGCGGCCCTCACAACGCTTCCTTCCCTCCTCAATGTTGTCGCGGCCTCTTCGAGCACCTGTCCCTTCTTTTCCTGTATCTCCAGGAGTTTCCTGATCTTAGCCTTTTTTGTCGTGTCCGTTTCGCTTTTATATTGAATCGTCAGCTCGCCGATCTTCTTGTTCACCCCGGCCAGTCTTGCTTTCGCGTCCTGGGACGTCTCCACGCCTTCCAGGGCTTCTTCCTTTATCTTTTCATCGCGGCTTCTGTAGATCATCGCATCTTTTCTGTCGGTCAAATACTTTTCCATCTCCTGGATCACATCTTCGGTGGTCGGGCGCCCTCCCTGGTATTTCTCCAGCATCTGCTGGATCAATGCTTCTATGAGGCCGTCGGTCTGTGGAAGCTTGAGGATAACGAGCGCTACGATCCTGTCGATCTCTTCATCGGTGACCAGGCGCTCACCGCTGTCAGGATCCTGCATTCTTGCGAGCCGTTCTCTCAGGATGCTTTCGTCAAGCACCTCGGTAAGCCACTGCATGCGCCTTCGGCCGTCCCTTCTGGATGAGACGATAATGACCCTTCTGTCCGGGGCTTTCTGCGCTACCAGCGCGTCCGTCAGGTCCTCCCTGATCGCGTCCAGACGCTTTTTGTCCACAAGACGGTTTTGGGCCCTTACCTGACGCAGTCTTTCGTTCTCTCTTTCTATTATTTCGCACAGCGGTTCCGGGGCCAGTTCCATATCCACATGTTTCGAGGCGATGACCGCGAACATCCTCTCGCCGTCCGCTATGGGGTAATGATGGCTGAAGATCAGATAGAACGTGATCCCCAGGGCGTAAACGTCAGCGAAACTGCTGATAGCTTCTTTTTTGAACTGTTCGGGAGCCATAAAATGCGGCGTTCCCACGATGAACTGGCCCGTGACCATGGTCCTGTTAATATCCTCGATCAGGGCGATATCGTCCTCTTCGTCGGTTTTTTCGCCGCGAACGGCCCTTCCCAGGTCCAGGATAGTCACTCTCCTCACAAACGCGTCATAACGGGTGCTGGCGAGAAATTCAGGCTCATGGATATTGCCCGGAAACGCTATGGTGCCGTCCTCGTTGGCCGGGATCATGATATTTTCTGGTTTCAGGTCCCTGTGAATATATCCCCCGCTGTGAATCGTCGCAACCGCTTTCATCACGGCATGCATAAGTATGAGTTTTTCGCGCATGCTCAACCGCAGACTGCCGTTTACCAGCTTCTGGTGTATCTCTTTAAGCGTCAGGCCTTTCTCAAGGGACATTACGAAATACGGGGACCCGGCGTAACCACCCCTTGCTTCCACCACGGGCACCTGAGCGTGTATTTCGCAGAGACTGTTATGGCTCTCCACTTCCCTGTTGAACGCCGCCATGGTCCGCATCCTCGTGGAAAGATCCATATGCCGGGTAGGCAAGATGATCTTCAAGGCCTTCTCCTGGCCTGTCTGTTTGTTAAGAACGCGGTAGACCGCTCCGAAACCGCCCTGGCCCAGTTTTTCCATGACGATATACCTGTTATTGATCACGATACCCTGAGTGAGCGGGCGGCCGGACTGCGCGTCTTCTATCTTCTTGCACAGAAGTTCGCAATCCCGGTCGACTTTATACCTTTCGAATTCAAGCCTGGCGAGTCTCTGCGGCACGCCCTGCTCCCTTATCCGCAGTTCCTCCTCTCTCTTCAGAAGGCCATTCAACTTCGTCAGTCCATCAGCTACCTTATTCGCTTCACGGGATATCGTTTTTACCTGCTGATTAAATTTATCGATGTCAAAGTCGGCGACCGCCCTGTTGATGTCATCCGCCATGCGATCAAACTCGTCCTCGGGAACTTTTTCTCCTGAGATGATCCTTCCGGCAAGTTCGGCAACGACCTCACCGAGAGGGCCTGCTTCATCTTCAGATACCTCTTCCCCCGCAAGGATCTTTCTGGTAGCTTCCTTGATCTTTTTAGGATCACCCGTCAGCTGCTTTCTCTTCCCGTCAAGCGCCTCCATGGCGTTGTTGACCCGCTCCTGCTGCGTTTCCAGCTCCCCGATCTTCAGTTTGGTCTTATTATGGTTTTCTCTGAGCTTTTTTAACTCCTGTTTCTCATCGGCGCTCAGCCCGATATGTCTTTCAAGCCCTTCCATGTCCTCTCTTATTGCCGCCATCTGGGTGAACTTTGATACAAGCTCGGCGATATAGATCCTCTCAAAGTGGTCAAGCTCTGACAGAAAGCCGGAACTCTCGTCTATCAGGTTGGACCCGGCGATCTGGATATCCTCTTTATAAAGCTTGATGAACAAGCGCTGAAGATCCGCGCTTTTCTCTGAAGACATGGAGGAGCCTTTGCGAAAGGCTTCCCTCATATCCTCAATGCCGACAACGGTCAGATTGAACCTGTTAACGTCTGAAAATTCCGCGGATATCCCCTCTGATATCTTTTTTATTTCTTCCTGTCCATAAGCCCTGAGGATCGGGTCCCTCTTGCCGTCGACCAGGATCGTGATATCAAGGATATGCGGATAGTCTTTCCTGACATCAAGCACGTCAAAATAGCCCGTGGACGAACCATAATACATCCTGAAATCCCTCGACCCCTCGGTCAACCTCAGGATCAGGGGATTGTTCATCAGGTCCCTGGCGCTGCCGCGCGCCTTTTTGACCTTTTCCCTGAGAATGGCATCGTCCGAAAATCTTGATATATACTTGTACCCGGCCGTCTCCTGGGTGGTCTCCAGTTTCCGGCTGGTTTCTTTTTGCTTCCGGCTGGTATCTTTCATCCGCGACCGCCCGGTGGTCATTTCTCTCTTCTCCGTGGACCTGCCCTTGACGGACCGGTAATTCCAGTTCTTATACTTCTCCAGGATATTCAGCACCGCATCGGTGTCCATGGGCGGTTTCACCGGACCGTTCTGGGGGCTGATGCTTTCGGATATTATCTCGCTCTTCATTTCTCCGAGGCCGAAATCGATGATCTTGATCTCGTCCGGCTCGATCGGACTCGGGGCCCTTATTGTATCTTCCGGGCCTTTGGGATCGCTGTTCGCAATATCCGGGCTTTCCCCCGGATCGGAGGCGCCGATGATATCCGGCTCCCTTGCCGGATCCTCGGGACCAAAGACGCTTGGATAGATCTTGTCCCACTCCTGCATATGGTTCCTGCCGGAAAGCAGCTTTCTCACTTCCATAAAAATACTGATGAGGGCGTCTACCTCCCTGGCGTCTATACCCGGAGGGGGGACCCTTATCTTGGTCCCTGTCTCGTCTATCCAGGTCTCGATCTCTTCGCGCGAGACACTGTCGATATATTTTACTTTTTCCAGACTTTCCCTTAAAATATCCATTCGCCGCGCAAGCCCCCTGCTTTTGTCCTTGAAACTCCAATCCTTCTGCAAGAGACTGTCCACGCCGCCGTCCAGCGCGCGTATATATTCGAAAGATGCCTTTGCATACAGCACATTGATAAAGACTTCCCGGCCCCTGGTATCATCAAAATGCTTGAGGGTGTTCACGATGGAATCGAACGCTTCCCTGCGCTTTCCCCGGGGGATCCTTACGGAAGACCCCAGATCGGCGACAAGATCGTCATATTTTCCGTTCTCCAAAAATTCACGGGACAATTTCATGACCGTTTCATAATACTTCTCTTTGTCCGAAATACCTTTTCTGGCCAGTATATTCTCAGCCAGGAGAGACTCGGCAAGTATGCAGGCTTCCCGATCGAACCCTTTTCTGTGAAATTCCCTGTCAAGCCGCTGGGCCGCTCCCTTGCCCGACGTATTGCAATTGTCCCTTATCCATTTCCTTATGCCGTTGGCCCAGTCATCGCTGTACTTACTCTTGATCGACCCCAGCCTGTCTATCGCCTTTTCGGCGACAAGATCCTTGGCTTTTTTCCTCCAGCTGTCTATTTCAGTGACTTCATGCGCTATTCTCGCGGCAAGGTGATAAAAGTGGATCTCGTCCGAAGACTCCAGTTTCTCATGCTCCCGTTCATCCAGTTTTTTCAGTCTCTCATATTCTTCCTTTGTAATGTGGATGGTGCCGGTCCTTATGCCGAAATGGGTGGTAACGCCGCCGGAGAAGTCTCTCCTGCCTATATCATAGATATAGACCTTGTACACGTTCGCGATGATGCTCGTTCCCACCTTTTTGCCGCTCATGGTCGCATAGATGGCCGCCATTATGGATGACATCTCTTCCGGCGAGCAGGCGGAGCATCCTTTTAAGGGCTTGCCTTTGCGCCAGTATTTCCTTATAACATCATTGACCCCGGGTTCTCTTTTAACGTGCCATTTGCCGAACACCCCGCTGACCTTTTTGGCAAGCCATCTTCCGTACCCGATACCGAATATCCCCCTGAACTGTTTCTTGCCCTCATGCCTTTTCCCGCTATGAATAGCGGTATCGCCTTCCGAGGCACCTGTGATATCGCCCTCTGCTTCATCTATAAGTGTATCCCGGGCGCCTCCCTCGGGGGCTTGTCCCGGCTGTTCTATGCCTTTCGAAGGTACGTCGATCTCCACGATAATATTGGCTATTTGCACGCGTCCGGCGGAATCAGGCATGCGGCCACGGATATGCTCGGGCTTTTCGCTGAAAGTTATGACATGCGTTCCCTGTTCTCCGCGATAGCCGACTTGGAGTTTGTTCGATTTGTCCCCGACAATGTTCACAAGGCCAAAATCGATCTTCTCTTCTATTTCAGGGGTCAGGGCGGGCGAGTTCTTGATAAAATCGGTTACTTTTTCCGGCCTGATATTTTTCGCTAAAACTTCCTGGGCCGCACGGACAAGGAACATAAGGCTCTGCGCCTCAACGCCGTAATTCTGGAAACGCCCCTCCGGCGCCAGCGTATCTGATGCCTGCCGGTTATTTTTGGCAAAAAGATCGGGATTGGCATAGGTCAGATTCTGGAATGAAAAAGCGATCACAACCGCTAAAGCTATGACTTTTAGTTCTCTTAACTTTAACATAATGTATTCATTATATCAGAGAGAAAGAAAAAGTCAATCTGTATTTTCTACCTATTTTATATCTTAACCCAAAAGAGAATATTGAAACATTTTT
>Ga0180431_10000427_pt1 | contig 60994 bp, 57 predicted proteins | sample SS_ome_11_FD_132459 | JGI IMG/M metagenome (GOLD analysis project Ga0180431, IMG submission 132459) | Hypersaline lake sediment archaeal communities from the Salton Sea, California, USA - SS_1_MS_1 metaG | ecosystem: Environmental > Aquatic > Non-marine Saline and Alkaline > Hypersaline >... | reverse complement strand
TGAACGTCTAATGCTAACAAGATATTTCAAATCACACATCGTAGAAAGGCGTGATAGAATAGGCGAGTACTATTTATCGATACCAGTAGCAGATAAGTGTACATCAACTCCTATTCCAAAAAATAAAGATTTTTGTACATGGCTTAAATGTTTTGGAACAAATTCATACGATATGCATTTACCTGAATTTGTATTTGAATGGAACGATGAAGCTAAATTGAGTTTACTGGAAGGCTATCTTGATGGAGATGGACACTATAAATACAACGATTTCTACCAAGCTACATCAGTTAACAATCGTCTTATAGAAGATTTACATCGTCTATGCAATGGACTTGGTATCTATTCATATAAAAGTCATGTTAATAATTGTCAATCGACTGCATCTGAAATCCTGACGATAAACCTAAGAGACAAACAGATTAATCCAACGAAAACAATACCAAAGCTATTCATAGCACCATTCATGAAACAGAATGGTATTAAGATGTATCAGATTCATCACTCAGGCAACTTTTTCAATAAGAATAATACACCAGCTAGTGTCGATATTAAGAGAGTGCCAGAGTGCATATTGAATGATATATCATTCTTTTATAATGAAAATGTTTCAGTAGATAGAATTGTATCAATTGAGAAGGTAAAGAGCCCGATACATGTATACGACATTTCTGTCGAAGATACAGAACGTTTCTTTGCAGGGACAATACCATATCTAGTTCATAATAGCATGTATCCGAGCACGATTAAGAATCTTAAGCTGTTGAACCTTGACTATATCGATGCGAAAGGATTCGATTGGGATGCACCAAAGAAAGTAAGCGACGTACTGGACTATGAGTATCACTTCTGCGTGCATGCGAAAGTAAAAGGTATCGTTCTGTCGAAAGAGATGTGCTATTACGATGGGATACCTAAACTGGTGCCAGTAAATTCTGAATACGAAGGTTGGTTCTGGGATTGTGAATTGCCGTTTCTAGAGGTGCTTGATTGGGATGACATCAGATACTTTGTGTATATGAAAGAGTATCCTATTCAGGAAAAGGTAGAGCGAATGCTATTGCAGCGAGCTCAGATGAAGAGTACCAATCCGCAGAGACTCGGTTATAAGATTTTATTGAACTCAATGTATGGAGTGATATGTCAATGGAACCCTAAAGCTGGTCCGGCATTTAATGCCCACAAAGGATCGCTGTTGACCGCTATGTGTAGAAGCACGTTACTGGATACGATAATAAGAAATTACCCAAATGCAATTATGGCAGATACCGACTCTCTTGGAACGATAGGTAAGCCAAAGGTAGATCCGCGACTGATGAAACTCAAGTTCGATAAATCGATTGAGTTCAAAGATTGGACAAAAGAGAATCATTACTATTTCCAGCAGGAGTTCGAATTCAACCACTACATCGCCGTTCGACTAAAGCGATATATGATGATGCGAGACTGGAATGATGACTGGACATTCAGCGATTATATCAATGAGAACAAGCGGATATACCAGCAAAACTCGAAGAACGAAGATACACCAGGATACAAGTTCGAACCGAAGATGATGAAATATGCACTGCATGCAACCACCATCTCAATGCCGTTTATGGACAAGGTGTTCGACTATATGGTGGGGCGAGAAGTCGATGTCCCCGAGAAATACATGATGGCATACCGACAGACGTTCAAGAGGTGGCTGGGGGAGGGGAAGCTGGAGATGATAGGGGGGTTCACGAAGGCGAAAGAGTTGGTCGGAAAGCTGGACTTCGGGATCTACATGGACAACTTCATTAGGCAGGACAACAAGCTATACCGCAAAGACGATCACTGGCTCAAACGCGAGAAGGGAAGGTTTCACACGGAAGGCACGCTGGCTCCTTTCGCCGATTGCAAGCCATATGTGCAACACCTGCGCGACTTTAAGGATGATCGTGACAAATGCAAGAAGATCCTTGCGCTATTCCAGGAATATCAGGTTAACACCGATGGATGGTCAAGTTAAATCCATGTATCGATATGGATCTGATACTGGAACTAAACCCAAGTCCTCATCCTTCTTCTCCACAAAGATGATCCGAAGATCAGGCAGCGGAGCTGTCACTGATAACACTTTATGCTTCATTTTATTTTAAAGTACTGTTTATTGTACTCCACATATATAGGGTAGAAGTATATATAAATAAGATAGTGTCGCAATAGAAAGCTTTTTATGTACCAAATGGTTAATAATTATTAACGAAAGATGACCTTGTTCAACCAAGTTATTGGAATACCGATATCACCGGAATTATACGATCGCGCCAACAAGATGGAGCGCCTATTCTACGATATGAAAGGAAAGGAGATGGGTATTGCACAGAACCACGATTATTTCGTTGGGGTGCTCGGCGAGCTCGTGTTGAGAAAATATCTGGAATTCAACAACGTGCGACACGAATTCGATGATGTCATAACATCTGATTTCGGTGATAAGTTCGATGTCAAGATAAAGAAAACGCTATTCGACGTGAAGACGCAGAAGATCAACAAACCGTTCGATATGAATGGAATGTGGGATAAACTTTCATTTCGATTATATCCTAACCAAGTAGAGAAGCTGAAGCGGAAGAACATCGATTACGTCTACAAGGTTATGATAGCCATCGACTATACCACTGCATGGCTCATAGGATACGCCAAAGTAAAGGATCTCGATCGATTCAAAAAGGGGTCAGACGGCATCGGAGAGATATACGAGATACCGTTCACGTCGCTATTCCCTCCTTGGAAGGTCATCGATGGTTACCACTCAAAACTGTTCAAATAATGCCAGTTAAATATACGACCTATAAGCAGGTCCTCGACATGGTAGTCGAAGATGCCCGGATACGATTGAGCAATGATTTCCTGTCATTCTCGGAGCTGGGCAACGAACTCGATACGATACGGGATATCATGAAGAAGGCCGAGAAAGAGCTGAAATGAGAAAGCTGGCCCTGGGCCTGGTGTTTCTGGGCATAGCATGGTACGTAGCAGCGCCATTCTATTACTTTTCAATAATGTGCCATAGCGGAATGGATCTGGGGCTGTTCACGCAGCGGATCTACACGTTCACACGCGGGAATTATATGATGGTGGACACGCTGATGCCGAAATACAGCCAGTGGGTAGACCATTTCTCTCCGATCATGCTGTTCCTGATACCTATCGGCATGCTTCCGGAATGGGCGATGCCGCTGGGGTTGGTGGCGGTGCAGAGCTATGCATTTATCGCCGCCAGCTTCTTTATATTCAAGATCGGCGTCAGAGAGGGACTCTCAGCCACGAACGCCCGATTGATACAAGGCGCATTCCTCCTCCATCCGTATTTTATGCATTTGAGCTTGTTTGACTTTCACCCCGTGGCACTAGCGCCGTATTTCATCGTGGCGGCGGTGTATTATGTCGATAACAAACGCATGTTCCTGACGTTCGCATTCGGACTGTGCCTGTTGAAGGAGACGGCCCTGGCAATGGCAGTCGGGCTCATACTCTACGCTTATCTGCATTACAAGAAGAATTACCTTCCATGGCTGGCGATGCCGGTATTGGGCGGGATCATATTCCTAGCGTTACTCTATTTTATCCCTCACGAGGGACCGATGTACTATTTTGGAAACAGATTGGGGGCTCCGTTATTATTCCCCAGGCATCTGCTGCTGATGCATGCATGGATGCTTCTTCCGCTCGGCTTTATGCTCAACTTCAGCTGGGCATTGTTGATAGCCATACCTGAATACCTTCTTGAGCTGTTCGCAAAGAACTCGTTCAGCCTTTTGATATTCTACCAGTACCATACGTCCGTTGTTACGGCATTGGTTATTGCGTTGATACATTGCTGGAGAAACTGGTACCGTTACTTCTTGGTCGTTGGCATCCTCGCTGGGTTGATCATATTCTCTCCAGTGTCGGTAACGTTCATGAAGGACGAGTGCCTGTTGAATAGACCCATGAAGCTAGGTGCGCTCAGCTACCTGGCGGATATACCGAGAGAAGCGACAGTGTGCGCAGACAACTGGGCGATACCGATCGTGTCGGCGAGGCATGAGGTGCATTTTATAAATAATGTAACCTATTGCGACTATACGGTGATGGACGTCGATTCACCTTGGAACAAGGAGAGGATGAACAAAACGGTGCATGACGAGCAGATAGCCGATATTCTGGCAAGAAAGCAGCCGATATTCAACCAATCAGGAATACTGGTATTCGAGGGGCAGTGATGAAACGGATAACCATGCTTTTCATATGCATACTCATCGCCGCAACCATCTACACGCAATATGCATTCTTCTGGTTCAACGAACATGTCACCGACAAGTATCCTCTGGGAAAATTCCCGGACAGCTACTACCATTATACGCATATCACACAGCATGATAGCGATGTTGCGAAGTACATCGGGACGCATATCATCTTCTATCCACTCTTGGCAACGCTACCGCCGCTGATGGCATTCGGATTTTCTATACCGATACTGTACGTGTTCATACTTCCGTTTTCCGTGTTCCTAATGGCGCGAGAATATTCAGAGAGCACGCATATCGGGGCGCTGGCGGCGCTGTTGTTAATGTTCGGAACCGACGTGGTGACAACGATACTGCAGATAGCAGTGTGGCCACAGGGACTGAACATGTTGCTTACGGCGCTGGCGATAACAACCGGGATACGCTATATGCGCACTAAACAGAAGAGGTTCATAGTGATCACCATCATGCTACTGTTATGGTCGGCATTGGCGCATCTCAAGTTTTCGATAGCATCACTGGCCATCGCAATGCTCTTCCTCGCAGCTCATAAACGGTATCTGGAGCTTTTTCTGGCGACACTGGCAACATCGTTCACCATGTTCATGTTACATGAATACTATCAGTTCACGTTGGTGTCGGACTATTTCTTCATCAACCCGAAGATGCTGCTGTTCACCGTATTCCCGCTCAATTTCCTGTTCGGGCTATACGGGCTGCATATCATGAGAAAGAAAGACCAGTGGATACACTACACGCTGTTCATACCACTATTGGCATCGGCTTTCCTGCTGTTCATAGAGCCGAACTTTCGCTTGTATCTGCATATGCTCATGTTCATGAGCCCATTCATGGCGATAGGAATGGTAAAAGCGCTGCAGAAGGTGAAACACAGCAGCATTCAGCGACTCTTGGCGACTGGATACGTGCTGCTCATGTTAGCATACTTTTCAATGTTCTGCATGTATCTTACCTATGTAGATGTTATATACAATGCGCACCAGCACGCCAATGTGACGCTGAAAGAGGAGCTCGAACAGTATTTCCCTAAAATCACCTTCGAAAATGGAACTGAATTGCAAAGATTGCGGAGCGAAAACAAGCCTTCGGATGGTGTTTCCACCGGCTTATGAGATCATCGATGTGAAAGCTTTTATGCGCAAACATCGATATCATAGGGTTGTATCAAGCGACTAAATAAAATGACTAAATTTGAATGTCCTTTTTGTACAAAGGAGTCGTCAGACAGGGATTTTCTTGCCATGCACGTCAACGATTGGCACTATGGCAAGACACTAAACGATGAACAATTCGACTATCTAACCGAACAGAGGATACCGGTTGAGCTGAACGGAATGTCGGTGGCGAAAAAGGGTGATGGAATTCCGCTGTTCAACGAAGCGTTTTCCATGCCCGTTGAAAAGAAGGAAGAACCTCAGATACTCGATGTCATACGAAAGGTAAAAGCAAAGGTAGAAAAGAAGGTGACAGATCAGGAAACAAGAGAAATATGGGATGAAGCGGTAAATCATGATACGGTATTCAAGGCGGTCAAACAGCTGCTAAAGCGTTCTGAAGAGGAGGGGAAGGGGCGTCCGGTCACTGCCAGGGAAGTTAGATATCATTTCTTGGACAAGCTTGGCATACCACGCGAGAGCAAGGAATTCTCCACCAACGCGCTGATGGTGGCGCTAAGGCACGCAGGGAAACTGGAGTCGACGCCGATGGGCAAAGCGGAGATGAAGAAGTGGTATCCGGAGCTCAAGTCGACGGCGAAGGCCAAACGGTTCTATCTGCCGGGCACGATGCAGCCAGTAGCTAAAGAGCATGAAGAGCAGATACCGAATGCCGACCCGATATACTGCCGGACGGAATTCATCGTAGGAGCGACTAAAATAAACATCGACGGTCACTTGGCGGCGCATGAGTTTCTACACTCGCTCATCATGAAGCACCGCGATGAAATAACGAGACTGAGCACGTGAATAAAATGGACCTGGAGCTAACCGGCTACGAAGTGCTGTGCATCCTCAAGGAGAGGTTCAACCTGGAGGAGGCTACCATCGAGTTTGATATCGATGATGACAAGAGAGTCAAATATGTCAGACTGCACGTGCCATACGTGGCGCGGAAAAAAGATGGAACAGCAATGCGAAAAATGCCGTGAGGCAGGAATAACATGCGACGGATGCAAGCTTAGCCACTGCGGTTACGAGCATAAGCATGCGATGAAGCATTGGACGTGTCCGTATCGAATGAGAAAATGAGCGTTACTATATTATTGGCCTTGATAGCGCTGGTGTTGCTGCTTTACGTGGCCCTGAAGGCGCTGTCATTCGGGATCTCGCTGATAACCAATCTACTGTACTACGCAGCTATCGCGCTGATAGGGCTGCTGATAGTCATAATGGCATTATCAGCATCAGGAATGTAGAGGTGTGCCCCCGGGGGAGGGCCCCGGGGGCGGGGGTGGTTGGGGTGTTCTTCCCAGAGTTCTTGTCAAAGAAGCTGTTAATCCATAACCGTTTCGTCTATATAAATCAGAAGTATTGGTCGATCGGACGCTGGCCGTGGGCGATATCGAACTCTTTGTCGTATTTGCGCTGCTGCTTCTTCTCATCGGGGGTAGACATACCCATTTCCATGTATTGTATATATTCCACCTTACGGGCGATCTCAGCAACTTCCTGGTTACGCTGGAGATGGGGGTACTTGGCATCAACCGCTTCGAATAGCATGTGATATTTAGGGCCAGACGGGAATCGCTCCAAAATGCGCTTGTAGACATCAGATTCCATAAACTCATCGGCGAGCGTGCGGATATGGCCTTTGTCAGAATGCTTCATGATGTCCATGAGGAACTTGTCTTTTCTCTTTTCGTACTCCTTAATAAAATCCATACCAACGGTGTGTTTTGGGTGTCGCACCAAGATGTATCCGAGTGTTTCTTTGCGCGCACTTTGAATCGCTACGCGCGCTACTTCGCGGACGAAGTCGATCTGGCAGGGGAGGGTTTCGAAGCGGTTGGTGTAGAGGACGTCCATCATCTCGCGGGGGGTGGAGTTTAGAATGTTGATTTGAAACTTGCGGATGACTTCAGTGAAGTTACTCCATTCGGCTGCGATGCGATACGCTCCAGCACCCCATATGCGCGTTCGTTCGTCGATAAGGATGGTGGATCCAGGTTCGAGCTTATCGAAGGCTCTGATGGCATCTGACAGCCTGTAGAACACATTGTCGATCTCGAACTGCTCTCCGGAGATCAGGTGGGCAAGCGATAGCATGGAGTAGCTATTGTGAACAAATAGTCCATTTGCCAACATGAAGTTTTCTGTACCAGGGACACAGAGGTCATAGAGGGGCTCAGTAGTCGGCTTCAGATTGTCTATTTTGGTTATCATATCTCCCCATAATAAACCATTGATATTAACTGGAACCTGATCACCAATACGAAGCTGATCACCACGAACCGCTTTTATCCCAGGATCAAAGCGAAGAAAAGAATGATCAACAGTCCCTATAACATGTCTACCATCTTCAGTATGTATCCCAATCATCGGTCGGTCGTCATACACCTCTACAGCATCACCTAAAGGCATTCTGAGAACATTGGTACCATCAGTACTTAATACTGAAATAGGTTTACCATTTCGATAATCTTCATACAGAGCGGCTATAGTAGCTGTGACAATACGATTATCTAAATAATATATAATTTTAGTAGATTTCTCAATGCTCTTTCCAGAGCCTGTACTTCCCTGTATCGTAGCTAAAAAGTTACGCTTCTGCTTCTTATATTTCTGTACTTTCGCCTTCAAGGCAGCGGTCATATCCTTTCCCTTGTCAAACGCGTTGATAAAGGTGGGATCGCGCTGCAAACGAAGTGAGAGCTCCTGAAGATCGAGCGTGTCTTCAAGCTCTTCCATGCGAAGGAAGTCCTTTACCTCCTTCGGAAACAAGTCAAATATGCCGCCACTAGGACCAGGCATTTAGATTGCCTCCCCCATTTGCAGCGATGTAACATCGATGTCTATCTTTGCTTTCGATATCATCTCATGCGTTCGTTCGAGTATGATACGATCGATATCGTTGACGATCAATACGATATCGGCAGCAGTCATCGTATTACCCAGCAACTCGTCGCTTTCGAGATAAATAGTATCTGATAGGTTCATATGCTGAACCTTCCGATACTGGGCCCATATCCACGGAAACGGCAGATTCACCTTGCTGTCGGTGGTGTACCATATGTTCATGAAATATTCAGTTATCTTCGGCTCGCCAATGAGTCTAGACAGCGAGATAACTAGCTTTAACGCATGTATGACATTCCCACTCTGCGAGGCGTTGAGAATGTTCCAAACCGTGAACGTGGATGAATCCATATCAGATGCCAAAGATCAGTATTGCGAGCAAAAACAAAAACATCGCAATGGCTATAGCGGCATTCGCAGCATCTTTGGTGATCCACTCACCAATATCCTTGAATATCGACATAATGTTCATTGCCTCACCTCCATATTATTTCTTTCGTGTGCCTCGGTGCGTACATGTTTAAATATTCCGCTCCATGTGTAATACAACAAGCCGATGATTATTACTAGTACTAAAAGCGTACCAGGCGGCTTGTTAAAATGATATGTCAATAGACGATCAGAGCCAACGAATAGCATGAACCTGATCAGAAACGTGGTGGCATAGTTACGCTGTTTTCTGGTATAATACAGGATCAATATCGCTATCAAGATCAGTGATGAATATACTTTTGGTATGGTCGTATAGGTGAGCAGGAACCAGCGGATTCCGTAACCTAGAGATATAATGAGTATGATACGTGTGGCTATCTTATAGAAATTCTTGCTAAGCAGCCGAATGAACAGCTTGGCAACATAGAACGGATCTTGCTCCAAACGGTAGCGAAGGAAGCCACCCATGACCTTCAGCTGCTGCTTATCGAGCTTGTCGGTCGAATTCGCGGGCCCAGCTGGGGCGGAGATCCCGTCTACCTTCGTCTGCGCTTCGTCGCTTGTAGGGGTGGGGGTCGTATTCGATGTCTTCATAGTCGTATCTGGTAAGAGGTCTCTTATTTCTTCCTTTGCGGCGGTAGTCATAATCTTCTTCCCTGGTACCAGCTTTCATCAGATCCCAGAGTATCCTCAAACCTCGGAGAGAGTGCTTGATGAAACCTTTGATCAAACGCAGGTAGAGGCTTATGGTAAATCCGACGAAGCCCTTAGCCTCTGCGCTCGTCTCGGTCTTTCTTTCTTCTTCCCGTGGTATAGTATACATCGCGATTGAATTCTTCGGCGGGGATGAACCGATAGACTCCCATGAGGTTCTGCTGCCTGTAGATGATGGCAAACCCGCATTTGCATGCGCTTGATATGTAAGCGTCGGTGTTCTTCACCGAGAATCGAACTCCGCAGTGCTTGCAGATGATACCCTTTTCCGTCTTTATCTCCGGGTTTTCAAGGAATTCCATGTTCACACGCTCTGCAGTATCAATAGCATCCCAAATGCGACGCCGACAAGCATCACCATGAAGATGACCTTATCGAGCCGATCCAGAGGATCTCTTGGATCGTATCTTTCGCGGAGCTCATCCATGGTCACACCACCGCGAATCATGCCAAGCTCATCAACGCTGATGGGCCCGTCATACAGACTGTATTTGAACTGTTTTCCGTTCTCGTCAGTCGTCCGTTCTGTTTCGTTCTCAAGCATCATTCATTCACCCCCCTGGCGGCGGCGGTGGTTTGGGGATGCGATCCATGAACATCTTGGAAAACTGCTGCCATGGATTCGCTTCCAACGCTACCCTGTTTATCTTTGCAGTATGCTCTAGGGATTGTAAGTATTTTAACTGTGTTATCGTAAGGTCGGACGTGTTAGATATCTCATCCATGTCGCGATTGTTCGGATAAAAGTATTCGCCGTACTTGATGAGAGACGATGCATAGATCATGATGTTACCGCTCAGGGGCAGGGTGTGAAAACGAGGGGCTTCGGGGTCTTTGCGCCAATCAGTGAAGGGCACCCGTATCACCTTTGGCTTGATGAGCGTGGTGAAAAGCGGTAGTTTTGCCATTATCGTCATGGGCATGACGACGAATACGATCTCTTTGTCATAGTCGATATTCTTGTCTCGCATGGCACCAGGAGCTCTCGGATTCTCAGGATTGGGGAGCTTGATATGCGACTGTATGGCATGAAAAGCCATGCCGACGATATATCCAACTCGCTTTCCACCTGCAATGTCGCTTCCACCTATCTCAAGCTTCTTTCCATACACATCAGCAGGGCATGACCACATCGCGGCTTCTACGATGTTGTTCTTCTCCGTCTTCTGTATCGAGTCGTACTTCTTTATCTTCGTCTGAATGAAAAAGACCACAAGGTACACAATGGTGCCATAGAAGGCAAGTTTTACCGCAACGCTAAGGAAGGCTGTAGCGAGCTCAGTTGCTGCCATCTTTCTTTTTCAAAGGTTTCCAGGTAGCAAGCTTGACCAGCTTGTTTCCAACGGACTTTATCTTTGATTTCTTCGGGGCTGTCTTCACTTCAGATACGGGTTTTGGATCAACCGGCTTCGCCTCGATAGGCGCTTGTCTCACTTCCTGCTTGACCGGTTGGACAGGCTTAGGGGGCGGGGAGGGGGCGTTGCGGCCGGAGGCCATGTCACCGAGTGAGCGCTTCTGCTTTGGAGGTGGAAACAGCTCGGACTTTATGCTTCGCGGAGGACGCCCAGGGCCACGCTCGACTTTCGTCTCAACGACAGGGTTCTTCCTCGGCCTACCGCGCGGCTTCTTTTCAACAGTCTCATCAGGAGGAAGAGGATTCTTTCTAGGACGACCGCGCTTCTTTTTTTCAACAACCGGAGCATCAATCGGCGTTTCGCTAGCGGTAGATGCTGTATCATTTTTATTATCCTGCATTACAGCCTCCTGCTTGATGATAGTATCGGTCGCAGATTCTATCGGATCATCAGAGATATCCGGTTCATTCTGCTGAACAGTGAACTTTATCTCATCGACAGTTGGCGGTGTGGACATCACGGATTGTACAAACAGCTGTTTAGACTGAGCAGGTTCCTCTTTTTTCCTGCCGAACATGCCTTTCAGCTTGTCACTGAATTTCTTCTTAGATGGCTTTTTTACCGAAACGAAATCAGCGGTGCTGGGCTTCTGATCATCCTGAATAGAAACAAATGGAGACATATCAGACAGCCTTTGCCTGCGCTTCTTTCTACGCGACGGAGACGGCGCGGAAGAAGGGGGCGGTGAATCAGGGGGAGATTGGCGAGCAGGGGAACGATCGAATTTCTTGAATATAGTCTGGGGAAGCATTGGCAGGTCGTCTGGAGAATGTTCAGCCTCGGGTTCAACAGCCTTCTCAACCTTTCTTGATACTGTCTGCGGCATAGATTCGGCAATATGCCTATCAAGCGATACGAGATCGCCAGTAAGCGATACATGCACATTTTCTTTGACTATCTGATTGATAGCCTGAAGATACTGAGTGCTTTGTTGAGCCATCTGATGAAGGAACATCTCCTGGTTCTCACGCAGCAGCTGTTCAGTCTTTTTCAGATAGCTTTTTCGAGAACGGATATAAAAGAAGAAGAAAATGAAAAAACAGACGATCACGGCACCGAGAGAAGAGAGTATGATACGAGATGTTTGCTGCCCCATGAAAACGAACATATCATTGAATCCAGTCTCCAAAGATTCAACCTGACGGATTATTTTCTCGGTCTCGATCTCATTATGACGCTTAAGATCTTCATATCCAGCTTGCGCGGATACAAGAGACGATAAAAGATAAACTATAAGCAGGCAGATTATTTTCTTCATCTTTATTTAGGATTTAGTTATTAATTACTACTGTTTTCGTATATAAAAGCTATTGTTTATTTTGCTATTTTATTGGAATGAAATAGAAGCTCTCCGGTAGCTTGCTGGGAGCCCACCATAGCATCCACAAGAAGATGAGCAGGGCTAGTATGGCAACAACCATCGACTGAATGTCACGAGTTGCCAATCCGATAACACCAGCCATTGCCTGTCCGACAAACGAAAGAAAGGCTATGGCACCTCTGATTATCCCGAAGATGAAATCATCTATGATAAAGGCCATTTTAGCGGAACCCCAGCGTGATTATATGTATCACCGTCTCGTATGTCACCCACTTAAGTATGATAACCAGGATTAAAAACGCCAGGAAGGCCATCATCCAGATGCTCATCTCTCCGATCACTCTGAACCAGAGCGTCTGCACCAGCTTCAAGAAGATGAAGAATACGACAAGCCGTATGGTTGTGAAGGCTACCACGCCTAAGCTGGCTTGAAGGCTTCCGGCTATGCCACGCCAATCTTCGAAACTGAACAGCGGACCGAACCAGATGCCGGCAAGCTCTTTGAGCATGTCATTCAGGGCACCTGCTGGATTCACGAAGTGCAGGGCGTTCTTCATCCAAACATCTATGGTGTTTAGCTGACCTACCCAGGGAATGCGGGCCTTGCGTCCTGATACGTCCTCTGGCGTCATGAGCGTCTTTAGGTTGTATTCTCCCACTTCACCCGGCTTGAGAACCATTTGAGCACCCTGAGCGGTTCCGCTGAAGCGCGTGATGAGCGGATGAGGCACGGTAAGCCAGAAGAACCCTACCGGAGAATAGTCAATGTCGATGGCGTATCCGAGAGCAGAGCCGCCGGTGTCATCCTTGACGATGTCGAGGCCTGTGGGGAGGTTGAAGGTCCGGTCGGTGAGGGGGGTGAAATAGCGGAGGTAAACGATGTATTCACGATCCTTGCATAGATTGTGCACCTGAACTTTCCTGAGCGGAGTATCTTCGTTCAAGACCAGGCCGAAAGCGCCTACCTTGTCGATAACGGAATTGTCGCGAAGATACGGCTCTGGTACACCGGCCAATATCTGGCTCGGCATGAGCTCGTAGACGGATGCCTCATATCCGACAACAGTACGATCCTTCATGAAGTCGGGAGTGAAGAACTCTTCATCAGTGTCGATATCGATGGACATCGGAGCCGTCTGATTGTCACACCCGCCATTCAGCTTGATGATGGTGTAATTTGTGATGTTCACCTCAGGGTAGGAGGTGGGGCGGGGGACGGTGCCGACGGCGTTGATCTGGATGATATTGTCATCACCCCATTTAACCCCGGGATGAGAGGGGACAACGTAACCTGAATATGTACAGGAATCAGCAAAGTCATCATCGTAAAGACCGGTTAGACTGAAATCAGCGTCGTACCATGCTGAATCATATACTACCTTCCTGAAAGGAGCTACACTCGGAGTGCTGGCAACAAGCTGATATCTAATGCTGATACCTGCATCATTCTCACAGACTGGAACAAGCATGCATCCAATTCGCCTGTCATTGGTTTCAACTTCTTCAACGATAGGACCAGTCTCCGTTTTCTCTGCACATATGTCTCCATATCCAGCTAACCTTCGTATCTTGTAGTTGTAATACAAATTGTTCTGCGAAACAGATCCTCCACTTGGGTTAACACCATAATAGCGCATCCACTCTTCAGAAAGCTCATTGTTGAAGATGAACCGTTCGTAATCAGGATCATCGGAGCTCATTCCGGTCGGCCTGTCCAAACGAATGACGAGCCAGCCGCGAGTGCTGCCAGGGCAGGTCTCACTAGGCCATCTAGTGGTTCCGTTCCAGATCACCAGCGTTTCTCCGCCAGGCGATTCGCACGACTCCATGATACCCTTCCATAGGTTGTCGCTGGCGTTCTGAATGTCGTCGACGAAAATAGCCTCGTGGTGCACTATCGATTGACCGGCTTTGTCGCTGTTTACGTCAATGAAGTGGCGGGCGGGTCCGACCAGCGTGGCGGTGTCGCCACCGAGGTCGGCTTCCGAATCGTAGATGACGTGAGGAGGAGAATAGCTCTTGTCAACGACGACATACCGGTAATAGTATTTCGTGTGGTCGCACAGGGGAACATCGGTGCAGTAATAGCGGCGGTCCTCCATGACATCCCAGCTGGTGTTCGTAAGCGTCGGGATGCTGGAATAGACCTTCGTACCGTTCTCAAGGAAGATGCTCAAACCGTGGACGATGTCGCCGGTGTCTGGATACAGCTCATCGAAATAATCGGTGAGGATGCGCTCACCGAAGTCGATGGTGTGCATGATGGTGTCTCCGCCGCAGGTGAGATTCATAATCTCTTCCGAGAGGTCGATGGTGAGGCCATCGGGGTGGCTGGGGCAGATGGTCTCGGTCTTTCCGGTTCCGATGATGCCCTGCTCGACGCTGTAAGCGCGGCGGAATCCGACGGGGAGCTCGTTGCAGCGGTTGCTGCGCGAATCGCAGTAGTAGCCGTCCTCGCAGTTCTCGTGATCGCGATCACAGCGCCGTCCTATGGCGCACGGACCGCACTCTCCTCCGCAGTCGATATCAGTCTCACCGATGCTGGTGTCGAGTATCTTGTTGGAGCACTGCGTCTGCACGCTGTCAACGCACCGCATGGTGACGTCGTCGCAATAGAGGTCAAGACTGCGGTCGCAGTTATCATGTTCGGCATATTCAGTGCCAGTCTCTTCATACTTGTACTGGTTGACACACCGCTGCCCCAATCCGCATGGTGGGCAGGCATCGTGGAATAGCTGCGATCCTCCGCAGTCTACGTCGGACTCCCAGTAGTCGCGGTATCCGTTGTCGCAGTGGTTGGTCCAGTCGGTGACATTAGACGGGCATGATGCGGGGCACGACCCTCCGCAGTCTACCCCGATCTCATCTCCGTTCTTGATGCCATCGTAGCACGACGGGCCGATATAGAACTCCCAACGGGTCGTCCATCCGCTCACGTCGCTTCCGTCATACGCCTGCACCCGCCAGTAGTAGGTGCCGTTGGCAAGGCATCCGCCGTAATTATAGTAGCTGACGTTCAGCCCGCTGATGCTGATGGCTGGAGAGACGAACGTCGGGCTATCATCGACAACGAGCTCGTAGGTGACGCTGCTTCCTTCGGCATCGGTGGAATCAGACCAATCGAAGTACGGGCCGCACGGCCTGTTGGTACCGTTGAGGGGGCTGAGATGAATGGGGAGGGACGGGGGGCTGTTGCCGCCGACGGTGACGTTGAGGCTGCAGTTGGTTCCAGTGCCATACAAGGAATCCGTTACATTCAAACAACATGACCAGTTATCTCCGGTGTCCGTAGCCGAGTCACTTAATATAGTGCTGGTGTATCCGGTAAGAAGACCATTCTCATACCATGAATAATTAGTCAATACGACATCCGTTGTATATGTTGCAACGCATTCAAGATCATCCCCGGTGGTGGGGGAGGAGGGGGTGACTTGGATGGTGTGGACAACGGGGTCGGTATTGTTGATCTCGATAGTGAACTGATCAGATACATTGAAGATGCCGTCACCGCATGTGATGTTGATGGAATGGTTTCCAACATACAATTCGCTTATATTATCCCAGGCGATGAGACCGGTAGAGGAATTGATGTTGAAGGCGGTTATATTGTCGTAGTACGCGATGACAGCGCCATAATCTTCGTCGCTGCAATTGACATCATATGTGTAGACTCCGCCATCGCCCATGGAATGATCGGGTATAGCTTGATCAAACACCGGGGGCTCTTCCGTGTTGTTGACTTCGATATGGAACTCGATACTCGTGTTACCACCAAACAGATCCCAGCAACTGACGAGGTAATAGTTGTCTCCGACAGCGGTATCATTGGGCCTCCATGTGATACCACCCGTTGCGTTGATGGTGAAATTACCAGTGTCGTTCAAACCAAAGTAGAGAGGATCAGTCTCATTGTCACTGCAATCGAAATCATAGGTATAGGTTACGTTGTCGAGCCAGCTCTGGTTCACATAGGGTGCGAAGTAGGGAGCATAGTTGCTTATGGTAACTGCGCTGCTGTTTACAGGCGATCCGATTGAATACAGGTCATTCGGAGTTATCTCGCAGACGATCTCCTCACTGTGGTTGTAGAGTCCGAGCGTGATGTTCTTACTGGTCTCGCCAGCCTGGACCACGTCGTCTATGAACCAGCGATAGGTGAGTGTTACTGTGTCTCCATCACCGTCTGCGGTGGTACCATTCTCGCACTCGAAGCGGGTATCGTAATATCCGCTACCAGGGTTGATGACGACACCGGTTACGTTAGGAGCGGAGTTGACGAAGAAGTCGTCGCTGGAGTTATACAGGCTCTCATTGAGCATGCTGTAAACGTCAAGGTGTACCGTGAAGTTTCGTCCGTCCGTAACAACGTCCCAGTCATCATAGAGGGACTGCATCGGAACTACATCCAATGCGGAGATGGAATATGACGAATCCCATTCGCTATACGCTTCGTGAATGATGTCATCTGTGATATTGCGCACGTACATGTAACGATGGATGAGATCAGCATCGCTCTGGACATTGGTGACGTTAGACACTGCGGTAATGTTCTGCACTACTCCGACAACGTACACTTCAGCATCCGCTTCTACATACGACGTTACATCATATTCATCGACGGTTATCGTCTGCGATCCGGTCACACCCTGCTGAGTACAGTTGACATTCCAGTAATGCGAACCTTCAGTGAGGAAAGTCGTTACCGGATTCTCAATCACTTCACCTTCCACCGGATACGTCGCATGGAGCGATCCGTCTACATTGACATCGCATGTGTCGTCAACGCCAGTCTTGAAGAACAGATCGATGGCATTGTCGGTGGTGTTGGTGACACCGGTGAGCGGGAAGATGAGCGTGATACCATCGGCGGCGATACCGGTGAGATTATAGCCGATATAGCTATCGTCGATGGTGAAGCCACCGATGTCAGATGTGAAGTTGAACGTCACATTGCAGTACACATCGCCACCTCCTTCGATCGCGCAGCCTGAGCAGCTGCAAGCCGGGAGGATGCTGTTAAGCGCTGAAACGATGGTGCTGTTCGTTTCTCCCGGGTAATCGACGATGCGGAAGGCTTCGGTAATCTGCGGAGTGTGATTCCATTGCTGTCCATAATCGTTTCCAACCTGAAGGAAGCTGTTTCCAGGATACGATACAGGGATCGGGCCCATGAAGTCTCCGTACTTGTTGCTGGTGTAGACGCTTAAGATGCTGTCGGGGTTGGTAACAGCGGTGTCGGAGGGGCTGTAGGAGTGGTGGTGGCGGGCGGCACCGGATGAGCTGATGATACTGATTGTGTTGTTACGCATCTGGAAGCCGGAGACAGCCCATCCGTCATCGGGGGTGACAGTGATGAGGAGGCTGCCGTCGGTGGCGTCGATGATATTGACAACGCTTCCTCCATCATCCTCTTGAATGATGTACCCATCATCATCCCAATAGACGGTTCCACATCCGCTGCACAATGCATCACTATTAATCCATTCAACAGTGCCATCAGCTCGATGCATGCGAGCAGTACTTGAACCTTGCACAAAATAGTGCGTACTGTTTGAAGCTCCACCGTAACCATTTAGATAACTACCTAAACTACCGGTGTCAGTACGGATCAAACTACCAGTTGTACGATTGTAGATGCTTACACGATTACCGGTATACATGGGAATGATCGTAAGATCAAGATCATCAGCGAAGAATCCGATATTATTGGGATGTTCTCCATCAGAGATATTATATACGTTAACACAATCACTAAGGCGATATGCGCGGAAGGTAAACCATTGTAATGATCTGGCTACATACTCCTGTCCGAATACGTTAGGCGATTCAGCCAAGGTACAAATGCTTGCATTCGTCGTGCCATTGTACACATCAGCTCCGGATATGATGTATTCACCAATTCTTCGAGGATTGCTCATAGGTGTGGTGCCAAGGTTCGAACCGTCGCGACAGTCGTAGATGGTGGTACCCTCGACGTAGGTTCCTGGATCCCATTCGTTAGCGGCTCCATTTACCCAGCCGGTGTGCGTATGCGTCCAGAGGGTGTTGTAAGCGTCTTCACTGGTATTGAGAGCTCGAACCTGGTTGAACGCGTAGACCGCCTTGAAGATGGCGGTGCCATCCGAGCAGGTAGCCATGTCAGCGTTCTCATATGCTCCACCCTGGGTAGATCCGAGATATTCGACTTCTAGCTCGGAAGACGGAGTGATGTTTATCTCCGCTTCGTAGACGGTGCTGTTGCGGGGGATGCGCAGATAGGTCTGATCTGAGCTGAACGAGAGAGAGGCAATGCTGAGCTCGGCTGAGAGGAAATCCTTCTCATGCTCCCAATACGGAACAAGCTGGCTGGTGTCATCCGAGGTTTCGGTGTAGGATGGGGCGGGGGACGCAGTGGGATTATCGCTGTATATCGCATAGCCGACAGTATCATGAGCGCCAATGCTGATATTATAGCGGATAAACGCCCAATCAGTGCCGTTGGAGAGGATCTGACGCGGCACGTTGTCGCCAGAGAGGTTGCATCCGGCGTCTTTGACAAGGATCTCGTCGGTGGAGACGAATGTTATACCAGTGAGGTTGACGGAGACGGCGATGGTGTCATACGCAATGCCATTGTCTTCTAGATAGTCGCGCTGGTTGCACTCACCATAAGCAGACGGAGCATACAAGTCAACATAGAGAGGATTGTCATCACTCATACGGGAATATTCAGTGCTATTTGTAAGATTCCAGTAACAGGTAAATATACTATCACCACCGACAACAGCGGTGTATGAATAATTATAATAGTCGCCATCGATGACATCGGCAGTAAAGTTGTTAGAGGTGTTTCCGAACCATACACTATCCACAAAAGCATGCTGAGCGAACCGCAAATAGAGATCGACAGATTCACCAACGTTGGTACTATTCGGCTGGATGCCGCAATAATCATCAATAGCAGCAAACGGTTCTACGTGCAACGGATTGTCATCACTAACAATCGCATATTCGGTACCACCTGTTATGTTGTAATAACAGGTAAAATCGGTATCACCAGAAACAGTGGCATTATACGTGACGTTATAATATGTACCGCCTAAGTCGGTGTAGGTGTAGTTGCTGCTGCCATTACTAAACCAAACGCTGTCTACAGTAACGTTTTCGGTGAAGTTGAGATATACGTTGACATTATTATTAGGCAGGGTAGCATTTGGTTCGATCCCACATCTATCGGGTATAGCCACGAGAGGCGGGAGCTCGTCAAAGGCGACGACATCCTGTTGGTTGGCGATGAGCTGGTAGGTGAGGTTGTGCCAAATCGGATCGCGAAGGGTAAATGCGAGGCGCGCCTCATCGATAGAGCCGTTAAGCGCCTGATCAGCGGCTTCAGTGCGATATCCTATCTCCAGAATGCCAGTGTTCTGGAAGTCGAAATCGGCATCACTTGATGTCGTCGGATTTTTAACTACGCCGTCTACGATGAACACACTCTCAGAACCCTGGCGATCATAGCTGATAACCAGGTGATGCCATTCATTGTCATTATATAGTGTGCTATAATTGGTGACACCACCCTGATGAGACCCACCGTCACTAATGCGAGCCTGTTTTACCGTATTGTTTCCGTAAAAGTCGAAATATGGATGGATACCAACACCTGGAACCCGCTTGCCCATGATAGAGTAGAGGTGACCCAGGTCTTCATCTTTCACCCAAGCTTCAGCAGTGATGTTATAGGTTCCGAGATTAAGGGTAGATGCATTGCTACAATTAAAATACTGGTCAACACCATCGAGGGAAGCAGCAGGGCCGGGGAAACCAGATACCCCCTGCGTCGGAGAGTTCCATGGCTCACAATTATGCCCATAGCTGGTACTGTCCGTTTCATCGCCTGAGAGGTCATTGAAGTGGTTTACGAGGCGGAAGTGGCTGTCCCACGTACCCGTAATATCCTGGCCACTGGGCGCACTCTCGTTGCCCCAGCGCATGCAGACTTCATTCCAGCCGCTGGTGACTAAAGGTAGTTGGAGCCAGACGTGAGCTTTGTCGGCAGTGTAGTTCTCGATCTCGTAGTTGAGGAGCGTGTAGTTGTCGTCAGAGCAGTTTCCAGCTTCGAAGCGGAGGTCGTCATAGTCGTCCTGCATACCATCGCGCTTGGTTACGTTGATGTAGCCGGTGAAGTTGTAGAGATCGGGGCTGGCGTGGTAGATGAAGACGCTGGTGCTGTTTGGCCAATCGTCAGGATAAGTATATATGATCACATCCTTCTCGAAAGTGACGATAGAATCCTGGTTAGCTACAGATTGATACGTCAAGTTAATCCAAGCAGGATCACGCACCACACTCGCAACACGAACCTCGTCGATGTCGCCAGTGAAGTTGCGCGTCTCGTCTGTGATACCACCAACGGTAAACGGGTGGCCGGAAAAGTCTCCGGTGATCTCAACCGCAGACGAGTTCATGTAGACGCCGTCAAGGTAGAGGCTAAGGTTATTGGCTCCGGGAGTGGCGTCGCGGGTACAGCTCAGACAATGCCACTCGCCATCGGTTACGACTGCATTAGCACTGCGGACTAGGGGGCCAGTGGTTCCATTATATGCGTTGCAGTAGCCGGTGTTCGGGAAACTGGATGTGCTGCCACGGATACCAAGCTGATACGGAACCGGATTCGTAGCAGGTTGTACATCACCATAGCTCATCATGTAGCGGAAGTCGGTCGAGGCGGAATCAACCCTGAAACACGAGAATGTAGTGTAATCACCGGAAACTGCCAAGCTGGTGGTCGTGTCGTTGTAGAGGGTGTCGGCATACGAGGTCGTGTTCAAGCCGCCATCGACTATTCCGTCCACAAAGTTCGGCGAACCGCGCTCAGAAAGATAGTTGCCGTTGCTGGTAGAGTCGATAAGCTCGGCATTAGTCGCAAGATGGAACACACCAGCGTAATCGCTCGACCACACGTCGGCCGCATTCTCGCCGCCGGGGGCGGATACGTTGCCCCAGCGCATACAATATGAGTTGTTGGCAGAGGTTACGAGCGGGAGCTTAACCCAGACGTCGGCGGCTGCGGCTGTGTAGTTTTCGAGTTCCCATGAGAGGGTTGTGGTGTTGCCGTCTTCACAGGAGCCCATGAAGAAACGGAGATCGCTATAATCAGCTTCCATATCACCTTCAGCGGTGACGTTAAGGTAGATGGGGAAGTCGTAGAGGTCGGGAGAGGCGTGGAAGATGGTTACGTTGGTGGCGTTGGGGGCGGTGTAGAATAACGAAGGATCTGAGTACTGCACCAGCTCAGGCTGGTTAGCGACGAGCTGATATGTAGTATTCAACCACTCGACTGGGCGAGCATTATCGCTGATGCGAGCTTCATCCAAGGTGCCGTTGAAAGCATACCACGCGATGCCAGCCTGATACAACGCACTGATGAAACCAGGCTCATCATTGGCGATCAGCTGATTGGTATATGGAGTGGTATATGAGACACCATTATGATAGAACGTCATAGTATCCGCTGAATCGTCAAGCGAGGCGGCGATATAGTTCCATTCGTTCAACGTTACCGGAACAGGACCCCAGGCTGAATGGCGCGTGAGACCAGCATCGCGAGAACTGAAAAAGAACGTATTATTAGCCTTGGTTATACCGAACTCATAATTCTCATATATACCAGTTGCGTTACCACCCTTATGAATCAAGTTACGATTCTGAGTGATGCCCTGCGGGTACACCCAGATCTCAAGCGTGATGTCACCGGTGATACTCAGACTGGAATCGGTTCCGAGATTGAGATAGTCCAGATCTTCACCGAACCGCGCTCCGCCATCTATCTTTGACGTGCTGTTAAGGGTAACATCTCCACTAGGCGTTCCGTCATTATTGTTCGATGTTGAATCTTCACGATTGCCAGACGCTTCATCCATGTGGTAGACGGCGCGGAAGTCACTGTCCCAGACATTCTCGGCATCTGCGCCGCTTGGAGCGTATGGATTACCCCAGCGCATGCAGATGGGATTCCAGCCGTCGTCAAGCGCTGGAACCTTGACCCAGACGTGAGCATTGTCAACAGTGTAATTCTCTATCTCGTAGCTGAGGATGGTATCATTGTCGCCGCACGCACCGGGGCTGAACCGGAGGTCGTCAAAGTCGGCCTGCATGTCGCCTTCCTTGCTGACGTTGATATACGCGGGAAAGTCGGTGAGAGAGGGGCCGGTGTGGCGGAGGTAGATGGTGGTCTGGTTCGTCCAGTTGTCGGGGAACAGGGTGGTTGTCACCTCAAACTCATAACTCATGTTATTTAGCTGGAACTCAGGGGTGGGGGCATCGTTGGTCCAGAAGGCAAAGCCGTCCCACGCGTCTCCACTCTTCAGAGGGATGTTGGTACTCTCATTACCTGCACACTTGAAGCTATCAAGCTGCTGATTGTCGATGTCTATCTCAGCGCTGCATACATAGGCAACATCGGTTGTTATCCCATCCATATGCATAACCTGGTCCGTCCTGTTGGCTATCTTGAGATAACCAGTGCTCGTATCGAAGTAGAAGTAGACAAGTGTGCTTGGCGGCACTGCCTGGTCGGTCTTAGCCAATCCAACAAACCCCGCTCCGCCGACGCTGAAGTTGGCGGTGAAATTAAGCCGTACTTTTCCAGTAATGTTTTTTAGGGTGCGATTAGTTCCAACCCGATCAGCATTGTCGGTATCAAGAAGACGACACCAACCATAGTTTTTTTCAATGGTACCTCCACTGGAAACAAACGCCTCCCAAGGCGTGTTAGGATAATTTGATGCTCCATCGCAGTCATCGGTCCACTCAACAGACCACTCCTGAGAGGTTGCGTATGGCACTAAAACAAGAAGAAGAATCAAAACTGGTACTATGAGGCGGATAGGGCGGAAAAGCCCGTATAGAGCATCTGGCGGACGCTGGAGGGAGGAACCGCGCTTCGCCGCAGAGACGGTCCGCATATCCATTGGCGAAGCGTGGAACCTGAAATAGTAACCGAAGTTACATGCAGGGACCACGGAACGCTCTACGAAGAATGGAATGGCAATCATGACGAACACAAAGGTTACGATAAACGCAAGAGACTCAGTCGGAGCCACCTGATACAGCATAAGCGGCATAAGGAACACAATGGAACATATCAGCAACGTACGCACCTTCGAGAGGGAGGGGCGGTCGCGGATGAGGGAGGAGTCAGGGGTCAGGCGGTAGGCTGCGAATAACCATAGCATAAGCCGCTTGAACGAACTTGGTAATACCAGCCTTTTCAAAATCTACCTCCCCGGGAGAATAACAGGATGAGGGCTGGAACTAACAGGAATACGATAAGCATAAGGAAAACCTGCTGCTCGTAGGTGAACTCGTACGATGTGGCGTATTTCACCGGATTGCGGGCATACGTCTTTTCGAGCGTTACGTTCATCTCATCCGTGCAGCGGACGGTGATGTACGAATAATCGCGTATGTTATGGAGGACCACGGTATAAGCGTCGCCGATCTCCTTATCGACATTAGCGCGCATCTCACCGAAGTTCGAGCATATACCAAGCTGAGCACTGTGATCCGTGTTATATTTTGAACTGAGCATATACGAGATATTGCGATCAGTCCAATTGCGAGCATCCTTACCAACACGAGCCATGCATTCATCGATCGGAGCATCAGCCCGAATGACGATGTCATATGATGAAGAGCACACTGTAGCACCGTCGTTTATGCTGATGTTACAATATGGTACATCATCGGCTGATTTATAGCGGCAGTCAAAGAAGCTGAAATCGAACTCGCTCTGGACAACGCGAACCTTATACACACGGCTGTCATACGTTCGCATGTCATTAGGGTTGACACCGCGTATATAGAGGTTGACCACTTCATAATCATCATTCGCATCAGTGTTGTAACCATCACCAAGGAATTCACATAGATCTATCTCAGCCTGTGTCTCACTTACAGCAACCGTGGTGATATCCTCTCTCTTCTCACCATCGCGTGTCGAGGCTACCCAAGTGAGGATAAGCGGGACACCATTGGTCTTGATGGTGTAAAACCCATCATCAGGACGAGAGCATGACTGCATGAACTCTCCTTCTACACTGCGAGAGAGTTTGATGCCATTATTCGGAACGAGACTGATCTCGACATTAGACGGTTCGCAATATCCGGTGTCAAGATTGCATACAGGTACGCTCTTCGGGCATTCTCTTTCACCTTCAACCGCCTCTCCGTAACTGGAGTCGCACTCAACGCCGGCGCACTTGCCGGCGGTGATGTAGCTAACGTTGTATACCGTCGTAAGCCGGCTGTCGTAATCCGTCTCATTGCGGGGGAGGCCGCAGGCGGGGTTGCCGTAGGTGTAAGTGTGTTCAACATTAAAGGCATCCAACCAATCATCAGGCTTGGGGCATTGGCTCGGGCCTATATATTGACAATCGAGAAGCTCTTCTGCAGTGTCACTCTCGTTCGAAAGCGTACAATTCACACCCGTCTCAAAGAGGATGAGATCCTTATACTCCTGCATATTCTGAGGGATATGGCGACCAGCAGCAAACTCGGTGTTCAAACGTCTGCAGGTGCTGGATGTATTTGACCAGCAGTTGGCATCGTCACATATGCAATCGAGCCCGAATGCCGAATTCGGGACCGAATGGAGATATTCATAAACCGAATGCGCCTTATATTGGAACTCATATTCACCATCATCGCTGCTGCAGGTATCGCACTCAGTTTCATTGCAGGTGCATTCGTAATCAAGAGCGCCTTTCTTGCTCTTTCGCTCACCGACGCATGACCCGGTCATGCATTGGACATCAGCATAACATGGTTCTCCAACCTCTGATTTCCACATGCAATAGCCGGACTGGAGATGATCTATACCCTCAGACGTCTCCCAGCGATACACATTCGACTCCTCTACTGTGCCAGCCCCTGAAATCCGGTGGACTAGATTGGGATCACCGACACAGAAGACATAATAAGGGGCACGATCACCTACGACATCTCCACATGAAGTGTCGTCATCAGTGGTTCCTGAATCGTGAAGTTCTCCGGTAGCACTGCAGTTGATATATGTACATGAACCGAACTCATAATCGTCGGACATGATAAACATGTCGTTCTCATTCCACCCGCGCGGGGCTTCGACATAGTAGCAGGTGTCGCCTTCTTTTCGCGGGGAATGAACGACTCCAAGAGTATTGTTCGAAGGATTAAGCCCCTCACATACGCCTTCGTCGCAATATTCACCCATTTGGCAGAGCTGGTCCTCGTTGATATATTCGCGGACACAAGCTTTGCCATCATCCTTTCGCGGGGTGCATAGACCGCGATATCCTTCCTCGCCAAGCTCGTAATTGCAGTATTCAGTGAATTTGTTGCAGTCGTCATCAGCGTTACAATATATGCGGGGGAAGACGCATGCCTTGTAGCCGAAATCATCAAGATACTCACACTCAAGACCAACGGCACAATCCCATGATCTGTCGCATGATGGACAAAACTGTTCATTTCCAGCAAGACCACGATCATAATAGGCATCACACAAGCTCACCCGATCATAACAGATGCGATTGCTGCAACGCTCATTGTAGACATCGCAGAAACCTTCGCGGCTCACGATGTCATTAGGAGGCGATGGATTGACGGTGAAATCCCAGTTACATGATGTGTATTCATCTTCATCAAGACACTCAGCATCACATGTATAGCAAATCTTCTGACACATCGATACAAGAGAGTCCGGAGCATAATCAACACCCATACACTGGCCGGTAGTACATTCCCAATCATTGTCACATGATTCACCAAACGGCTTCTGAGAGACGCATTCAGGTGCATCGGTGCTCGGATTTCGGCGACAATATTGATCGTCTACACAACGAGCCCATTGTTCGACACCACCGGGGCCGCAATTGCCATCCTGATCAGCATATACGGGATTGGAGTAACGATCGCATTGTCCTATCGGACCGAGTTCGCTGTCAATATGCCACGAGCAAACAAGCGACGAATCGCACCACGAAGTCATGGGAAGCCAATTATCGGAATCATCATAACCAGAAGGCAACACTCCGTTCCACTTTGCGTCACAAGCGTAGGTCATGTGAGTCATGTAGCCGGGAGGAGGATTGAAGATGCAATCATCACCAATGGTGAGCGGCTCCTGGCAATAACCTATAGAGTCCTTCTGTCGGTTGTTAAACGGCATGCAAACCTCACCAGCAGGGCAGGTGTCAGGGATATCGTCGATGTAACAAATCTGATAATCACCGAAGCATATACCTTTGTTAGATGTAAGATAACCCCCTCCTGATTCCCATGGATTTCGAGGCGGATCAGTCGGATAATCACCAATGAGATCGTTCAACAAATCAGCAGAGCAGTTACCCCCGACACATTCATGATCGCGATAACACGGGGTGTTATTGAATCCGCGTCGCTCGCATATAGGAGCCCATTCCACATCATCAGAAGGCCATGTCTTACAGAAATACTGGGCGTCGCAATGCGAATCATTGCGGCACTCGCCCATGGTGAACGTCGTCAATACCCAACTGTCGACTGTTTTACATGAGACTATAGCCCGATATGTCCATGAGTCAGTGACATGCGTATATTGATCATCAGTACCCTCGACAAAATAGGGGAGCTGATCAACGAAGGTACCATTTGAACGACCGATCTCAGTGAAATATTCTTCATCTTCACGTTGTCGAAGATATATGATGAGACGTTCGTTGTCAGACTCCGGAAGATTGGAACACGTTTGTTCTACCTGCGTATTGTTGTCAAGATACGTAACATTAAGGAGCACGCGCACGACATCATTGTCGGTGCCCCAATCAAGCTGCTTCGCGGAAAGGCGATAGTTAGGTGATTGAATGCATTCACGATTGTTCGTAGTCAGATTAGCAAAGCATGTATAACCATCTGGACACATACGCGGATAATGCGCATCTAAACACCCGAATATAGTGATGTTCTCTTCATCAGCGTATTCAACTGGGTACCAATTATCACCAGGGCCGATCTGCCAAGAATATACGGTCAACAGGAACTTGTACGTGTAATTATATTTAATCTCAGGAACCTGATAATGGCCTCCAGGGGGCTCCTTGTAATAATAGGGATCATCATCCTCTGAATATATCTTCCATGTAGTCAAATCCTGCTGCCCACGAAGATTGTCGGACATTAAAATATCTCGCTCATACCATCCAGGAACAATACCCATAGTCTCATTGTATACCGTTACCTTCAGATTATACGAGCCACATGGAAGCGTACCTAAACCATTTGGATAATAAAACCTATGAATATAGTCATCTTCGCCGCTAATGATCCGGGAATCAGTAGCTTGCTTGCACCAATACCAATCTGAATGGTAATCGTCATATGAATTCCACAATAGCTCAATAGCCGGTTTGGTAAATTCCTCATTGATACTATTCTTCTCAATAAATTCGGTGATGTGTAGATCTATTCCAGTATTGTTCGCCGTCTGCCACGGAAGCGCTAATATCGGATACGACATACCATACAATCCATATGACGACGATTTCACAGTCCAATCTCGATGCATAGAGCTGTCAACGATAGGAACGTCGCTTACAACAAGGATGCTCTGCGCCTTTAGCCCAGTCTTGTCAGTAAGATCAGCTGGCTTGTTAACTCTGATATAACCATACCATGGGCAATATAGATTATTGAAAGAACATGTTCCATTCGCAAAGACGCCATATGTTTCTTCTACCGTAGGTATGACACGAATCACAGGAACGTTAAAATTATCAGCACGATCAGTGATATTCTCTACGACCCCATATACCGGAGATTGATCCAATAAATAAACCACAGGACTAAATACAAAATTGTCTACCGGTTCAGATGTGTTGACATACGCGCGCAAGAAATACGTACTGCCATCAGTTTCACTGACAGAAAAATCCATCGCAGGAAAATCGAAATCAGACGATAAATTAATATTTTCAATCTTCTTGATTTCACTTATAGTCGAAGAGCGTGGATAATCATTCTCATTAGTTATCACAATTTTCGTGTCCCTGGTACTGCTATTAATGCACATCGTGTAAATCTGTCCATCATATTCTTCGACAGCGGTGTATTCCATACCATCAGACCAGTCGTATCGCAAGCCTTCTTTACATGTTACCTGTAGATCACACGGACCATGACCGATGCCCTCATTAGGACGCGCTAATAATAGTTGATTTGGCCATCCCCATGCCCAATCTTCGTTTCTACCAGGACCTGACTCTACAGCACGTATCTCATTGTCTATATTAATGGTAACATAGCTAAATCTATCGGCATATCCATTGTAATAAGTGCAACCACTAGCAGAAAACGGAGACCCAACATACTCTACATCACGACCAAATAGCGAGCTAACACCAAGGTATGAATGACTGATTTCAGTGCCTGTATCAGCATTTAAACCATATGCCCTTCCATCGACGTTGCTACAGCATATCTCAATCCTATTAAGCTCCGGAGAATATGATAGCGCGCCCCAGCTTTTAATAATGTTATTAGCATATAAGAAATCGAATGTCCACTCTATTTCATCGCTTGAATTGATCTTGACAACCTTAGCATCAACACAGCCAAATCCATCTACATATGGATTACATGGATCAGCAGCGTTTCTCATCATGACATATATGTCCGGCCAATGGACATCAAAAGCCGTAATGTTCCACCCTGATGGAACAAATTCACCAAGATCTTTCGCAATGGTATATCCAAATTCCACATTGTCAACAGGTTCAGTATATAGAATGAAGTAATGCTGATCAGGACGATTCGTTGATTCATTTCCAATCCCCAAACCGGTTCCAACCCACGCCTTCCAGTAGAATAATATCGATTCCGGATCAACTCGATACTTTAGATTGTATCGGTATTCACAAAACCCATAATCCTCAGTCTGCGGCTGACAGAACATAAACGTTGGACAATCATCAGATGTGTTACATACTATTTGCTCGAACACAAAATTACGGTGGATACTCTGAGAAACACGATCACCGGTGTCATTACGAATGCCATATAATGTAGCATTCCACGGTCCAACTCCTTCCATATATATTGTCTCACTAGCGCTTTCACATGGAACCGTTGTATTAAAAGGTTCACCAGCTCCAGTTATCTCAATGAGACAATCTTCTGTAATACCAGACGCAAACCCTGATAGGGTAAAAGATGATTGTAGCGCATATCCAGGCGCAAAAGCATACGAGATGCTCCACCATGTAGACGAAAACGGAGAGATTGTCAATGGATTGTTAACAACACCAACCGAATATACAGTAGACGCGAACGTAAGATTGTAAAACGCGGTCCAATTCATATCAGTATATGTAATATCAGGAATGACATAGGTATAACTCCAGCTAGTCGGACTCGTATTCGTAGCCATGAAACTCTGAGTACCATTATTGAACCATACATCATCAATGATACTGAGATTACCGCCGCTAAAAAAAAGGCTCAGCGTAACATTATTGCCATATGAACTGGAATTTGGATAAAGGTATCCCTGCGATGGTATAGGAGGAGTTGGAGAAAACCCAGTCGAAGGATACCATGTCAACGGATTGTTGCTGGCATCCAAAAAGGTACAATTATCGGCTGCCCACCAGCGGAATCCAACAAGACCATTCTGATCATTTAGATACAGATGGGCTTCTTGGCCGGCATGCGCCGATATATCATACCATGCTACATACCAGTTGTTGTCATGGTTGCCAGACCACTGGGCAATCTGAGTGTTATTGGTAAGATTGAGGAAAAGGCCACAGTCATACGAGCATGCTCCACCACCAGCATGATGGCACCTAATATACTTCGCATTTGTTGGAATGCAGAAATCGTCGCTGATGGTGATGCCGGTATCGATGTCACTGAATTGGTTATGAGAATCAAGATAGTTTACCCCTGTAACCGGACCGCCTCCAACATTGGTTAGATTCTGCCACGTCATATAACCAACCGTGGTCCACGATAACGCTGTATGACAATCAGTGGCATACGGATAATCAGCCTCCCAATCGCAACTGGTGATCGGAGTCCACCACGCTTCCTGGCATTGAGCGGAAACGGTCCCAGCAACCGCGAGAATCAGCAAAAGAGTGTATATTAATCGCATCGTTTATCGTTTCCCCAGCAAAGCATAGAAAAGCAAAAAGACAACCAAGATGAAAAAGAGAATAATGATCGAGTCGACGATCCCCTCCTGAAGGAGATTGGATGCGGCGCATCCGATACGATCCTGTATGAATATTCCGAAATCTTGCGCCTCAACGTCAATGGATGAATTATAGGGACCGCAGTCTGCAACGACAAAATGCGCCATTAACACTATAGGCACTAGCGCTCTCAGCTTCATGTTGCGGACCATGAAAAATTATTTAAACCAGGGGCTTATATGCAAGCCCCCGGTCAAATGATCCCCATGGGCTTATAGGCCCATGATACGGGACACCTTGTACAGTATACCAGCGACAACGCTTAGTGCAACACCAACGATCGCGAGCAGTACTAACAGGTCGATCCAGTCTACGACTGCCTCAACTGCTGTACCGAATACGTCGATGGTCATTGACTCAATGTCATCAGTGCTATACTTGGCTGTGTATGTCATTTGTCTTTAACCTTTCTGTTTGGATTATTTCAGTCGGCACTTATAGGATATTAATGAACCTATAAGCCAAGGATACGTGACACCTTGTACAGTATTCCAGCGATAACGCTTAGTGCAACACCAACGATCGCGAGCAGTACTAGCAGGTCGACCCAGTCTACGACTGCCTCAGCTGCTGTACCGAATACGTCAATGGTCATCGCCTCAATGTCATCGGTTGTATACTTTGCTGTGTATGTCATTTGCCGTTAACCTTTCTGTTTTGGATTATTTCTGCGGAGGGTGTGGCAAAGCCAAAAAATTCACCCTCAAAAGAGCGGCCCTTGTCGGACCTCAGTCGATTTAGAGACCGAGGATGCGCGATACCTTATACAAGATACCGGCAATGACGGAGAGAGCTACACCAACGATCGCAAGCAATACAAGCAAATCAATCCAGTCTACGACTGCCTCAACTGCTGTACCGAATACGTCGATGGTCATGGACTCAATGTCATCGGTCGTGTACTTAGCGGTGTAAGTCATTTGTTGTCACGTGGTCTTTGGATTATTTTCATCCCAGCGTAAGGTTGACAATCCTCACGATTATTCCCGCTCCAATTAGGAGTATGAGCATACCAATAATAACAAACGGCAGAAATCCAACCCAGGATGCTCCCAGATCTATCCCCATTGCAAAGGTGTCGATCGCAGCGCCCTCGACGTCGGTACCCATTACCTCGGGTGTATATCCTGACATTTTATGGTATGATTAATATAATTGGTCTTTTAGTATATATAAATAGTTAGCCAAAAACCCCCTCAGATCGATGTTTTCGATAGAGTAGCATGATGAAATAAACGAAACCTATCAATAATATTCCACCGATAATCATATCCTGCATAGCCGATTGATAATATTCTATCTCATCATCAAGATTGGAAGGTTGATATCCACGGACCTCAAACGTGCAATTCGTCTTCAAAGCGGCGCATTGGGCATATACCGTGTAATTTTGACCGACGAAATATGGATAGTCGGTGATAGGCCAGCGATACAGATAACGGCCAATAGTATTCGTCATGGGTATCCAGCGTGTAACGTTATCAAGATTTTCATCATCACGCAACCTGGCCATGCGATCCTCGATCAAAACGTCGTTCTCATCGAATACGAATATATCACAGCTGATACCGAGCAAAGCATTACCAAGCGTGTTCTTCAAATCAAATGCAATGCTCATGTACTGAGGCTCTTCTTCGGTGCCAATGTATACCCAGGTAGGACATTGTAGATCGGATACGACAGCGTCATAACTCGACGTATTTGAAACAGAATAGTTACTGAATCCGGTGATATTGAACCAAGCGTTGTTATCCGATTTTGCAAATCCAGTGCAATCAGTACATGCGATCCCATCCTTGAGAACAACGAGACCCGATATGAGCTTGATAGACCATTCGTCATTACCAGTGAAATTTACGGTGGCGGTCATAGATGCGAGATTGGCACCTTGACTTGGATCGCAATACGCCCACCAGTCAACGAAATCACATGCCGTACCGAAATCGATATAATCAGAGATGTTGACATCCCAGAAATAAACTTCTACCTGGTTGTCATGAAGCATGAACGATGCATTATCAGGATCTGATATGGTGGACAAATTAGTTGTCTTGACTCCATTGAATTCCCCGATGTTGAATTTACTGGCATTGAAAGTGCAGTTGCCTGAGATGCAATCATATGCATTGCCATCGCACCCATTGTAATCACCCCAACATTCATATCCAGCCGGAGTGCAGTTACCGGCAACGCAATTGTCATTGATGCACATAGCGTCTCTATCACATGGCTCATCGTCTGCAAGGTCACCTTGGCATTCAAGGGTAGAATTGCAGAACTCATTCGGAGCACAATCACCATCGCCTACGCAGCTGGCTGATGCATATCCAGCTAGCAGAAACAGCAAAACAACGGAAAGAAGAATTCGCTTACGATCCATTCTTCAACCTCCCCCACATGGCGGTTCCAAATACGACCATGGCCAATATAGCGATTCCACCGAGAATGATATCCTGCATAGCGGACTGATAATATTCAACCTCGTCATTGAGATTCACTGGCTGGAATCCACGAACCTCAAAGGTACAATTAACCTCTTGATTCAAGCAGATGGCTTTAAGCGTATAATTCGTATTCGAGAAGTACGGATAATCAGTTATCGGTATGCGTATGGCGTATCCGCCGGCACTGTTAGACATCGGTATCCAACGCGACTTGTTATCAAGCGTCTCACCATCACGCAGACGGGTACGGAAGTCTTCAACGAGCGTACCATTTGGACCAACTACATATACATCACATGAAACATCGTTGATGAACTGATTCTTGGTGTTAAGCAACTCGAAATACATGGACATGTAGCTGGGATGGTCATCGCTACCAAGATACGTCCAATCGGGACAATGGAGATTCTGATGAACTGCATCGTAGGAGGTGATATTGACCACGCTATAATTACTGAACGTGTTGACATTATACCAAATCTTGTCACCTACCTTAGTGAATCCAGTACATATCGTCGACGGGCATGTGAACCCATTGCGCGTCATATAAAAGGAACTTGCGGGTTTAATGGACCAATCAGGACTCGAAAAGTTGACCGTACCATTGAAATTGGTAACAAGCCTGGGATCGAACGTTGAATTGCAATAAGCCCAAACATCTCCCAATAGACATGCTTGACTGAAGTTCAAACGGTCGGAGAGATTCATCGAGTGGAAATTGACTGCCGCACCAGCGGTAGATTGCAAGGTGAAATTGGCATTGCCTTCAGATCCATTCAATGTTTCAAAATCAGTGGTGAGAGATCCACCAAACTGATCCGAACCAAACAGCGTATCCTGCCACGTGCAGTTTCCGTTAACACATATATAAGCATTCCCCGGACAACCGTAGCTACCCCAGCATGATGATCCATTATCAGCGCAGACGACATTATCCAGGCAATAATCGCTTATGCACATACGCTGGCGATTACAGTTGTTACCATTAGGGAGACGAGGCTGACAAGCGAGGAGCGTGTTACAGAACTTGTCAATGGTACAATCAGCGTCCGATAGGCAGGGGATGGTAGTGGTCGTGGTGGTGGGGCCGGTGGTTGTAGTAGACGATGTAGTGGAAGAAGTGGTAGTGGTTGTCGTGGTAGACGTAGTACCAGATACGAGCAATGGATTATCATCACATATACGTCCATAGACAGTGCCATTGGTAAGATTCCAGTAACAGTTCATATCATGAACTCCGGATACCGTGGCATTGTAGGTGTAGTTGTAAAAGTATCCGTTGTCCCAATCGCTGCTATAATTAGCCAATAGGATATTGAACCATACATCACTCAGGTTGGCTGCTGAAGAAAACTGGGTGTAAAAGGTAACCGTCTGATTCTGAGCGGTGACATTGGGATTGATACCACAGCGAACGACTACCGGATACGGCGGTATCGTAGTTGTCGTGGTTGTACCGAAATAGAACGTTCCAGTAGCATTGCTGACGGGGGTCTGCGATATCTGGGTCCCAGTAAGCGGATCACCCTGCCAGATGGCAGCTTCGCCTGCAGTGATGTTCTTTCCGACGCACTCATTGGGGACAACCGTCACGTTCCAGAATCCGGTGACCCATGTATAGGGAGCTGAGATGGCGACCGCGCTCCATATGCCGGGCATGTTAGCTCCACTGTAATTGAGCGTACAGTTGTCGCCATAGCCGTCTATTTGGAACAACGAGGCATTGGCGCAGAGCGCGCTGCCGTTGAGTGTGGCGTTCATATAGACAAGATCACCCTGGTAACAGCCACCGACACTGCAATTGGTCGATATATTGGCTATCGAAAGGCCGCAGGGCGGGAGGGTGGTGGTGGTCGTGGTAACGAGAAGTGGGTTGTCATCCGACACGCGCTGGTATTGAGTGCTGTTAGACAGGTTCCACCAGCAGACCCAATCCATGTCGCCAACGACAGCAGCGGTGTACGTGTAGTTCCATGTCGTAGTCGTGTTGCTTATAGAGGTATAATTGTTCGTCGTATTGCTGAACCATACATCATCAACCTGAGTGGTGTTACCAGTGAAATTAAGGAATAGTTCGACATTCTGTGACAAACCGGTGACATTCGGCTCGATGCCGCAATAGTCGGAGGTAGGGTAGGGGAGGAGGGTGGTCGTGGTGGTGGGGACGGTTGTTGTGGTGGTTGTCGTAGCAAGCAGGGGATTATCATCGCTTATCCTCGAAGATTCGGTTCCGTTGGTTATACTCCACCAACATGTCCAATCCATGTCACCGACAACCTCAGTAGTATAGGTATAGTTCCAAACAGCAGACGAGTTAGATGTCGAGGTGTAGTTATCGGTTTCATTACTGAACCAAACAGCATCGATGTTGCTGATATTCTCAGTGAAGTTAAGATAGAGTATGACATCGTTTCCAAGGGCGGTTACATTAGGCGTTATGCCACAGTAGTCGTCAACGGGCTCCTGGTACTCGAATATAAACCACCCGGTGGCATTGGGGCTTGGAGACTGGGATACCTTGGTGCTCGTACCGGGATCCTGCGTCCATAACGATGAATATCCAGCACTGATGTTATCACCCGCGCATTGATCGGGGATGGTGGAAATAACCCACTCACCGGTCACCCAAGTATACGGTGACGTTATAGTCACATTGTCCCAAAGTCCGGATATGTCGCCACCGGTAAACTCTATGCTGCAATCGTCACTGAATCCATCAATCTGGAACACCGTCGCATTTGCACAAGATCGACTCCCATTAAGCGTGGCATTGAGATAGATTGATTCGCCAACTGAACATGCATCTCCGCCACAATTAGGGGAAAGATCCGCCGATACGATGCCACAGGGGGGAATGTCGACATGGAGCGGATTGTTGTCGCCTATCCTACTATAGACGGTGCCATTAGTGAGACTCCAATAGCATCTCCAATCGATATCACCATCGACTTCGGTAGTATACGTGTAATTCCAGTAGACACTATTGTTCGAAGTGGACGTATAGTTATTAGTCGAGTTTCCGAACCATACGGTATCGACAGCAGACGTGTTGCCAGTGAAGTTTACATAGAGTTCGACCCCACTGCCGAGAGAAGTGATATTGGGTTCAATCCCGCAGTACGAAGAATTGGGAGAGGGGAGCACCGCTTCGGTAATCCACCAGATTCCCTCTTCATAGAAATCCCAGTCGGTGCCGGTATGCTGCATCTGCAATGTTACATTGTCTTCCAGGCATCCTACCCATACCGTGCTGTTTCGAATGATATTGCCTCCACCAGAATACGACCAGATGTCTTCAAACACACCAGTCGTGTGATTGTAACACTTCACATATGAGTCGGTTGGACCCTGCTTGTGCTGGGAGATGGCAGCAACCGTGCCATTGGGTATAGAATAGTTGATATAATAGGTACAACCGAACGGACCGTTTCCAACAAACGTAGACCAGTTACCATCAAGCCAATTAGAGCCGCCTCCACAATGCGAGCCGGTAAAATAATAGGTTCCATTATTATATCCGCCACAACCCGGCGTCACATTAGCCGTCTCTTGATAACAGCGGTCGCCGACGAATTCATAGCCAATATCAACGTTCCATAAGCGGGCACTTACATCATAGGCGCTAAAATAGGTGGCGTTATATTGGAAATAGCGATTGTTGGAGACAGACAAATCCTCATTAGTAGTCTGCGTTTCACCAGGAAGAAACGTCTCATCCCAGTCTTCGCTTGAACATGTTGAATCAGAGCAGCTGCGAACGGTCATGTTGAACTTGGTGGCACCCATGAGAAACATCTCCGAAATCTCAGTGGCATTCAAAGCCCTCTGCCAGATGGCAACCTCGTCGATGGTACCGTTGAATCCAGTATTAGAGTTGTAGATGTTACGACCGACTACCGTATCGATACTCCCGCATCCGCTTAATATCGCAGCAGCGGTACCAGTGGAAGTATGTAGTTGACCATTGACATAGATACGCTTGGCGACACCATGCTCCAATACGGCAACAACATGATACCATGTGTTCGTACCGAGACTGAAGTTATAATTGGTTATGAGATCGACGCTGCCAGAGCTACATGTCGTATACGTCTTGAACTCTATCTCATCGTCGTTCTGGTTGAACCCAAGCTGAAAGTTCTTGTTATAGACACCGTTCATACGAGCGACAATGTCACAGGGAGAGCTTTTCTTGCACACATTGGGATTAATCCAGACCGCAACGGTTAGATTTTTTCCACCAAACACATCGTTGCTGTCGCTTGGAGTGACCATTGAATCGTCGCCATCGAAGCTATATCCTCCCCATAAGTTACCAGAGCTAGTCGGAACAGCACCGAGCGACGGGACACCGTCACGACCATTTCCGCTAAAATCCTTAACGAGGCTGCCACTCTCGCCATAGGAAGCGTCATTGTTCATATGGTAGAGGAGATACAAATCGGAGCCATCGATGGAGCCATTCAACTCACGCTCTCCGCCATCAGCCCGAAAAGAGATATTAGAATAATCGACAACCGCTCTCGTCTGCGCCTCAAACACCTCAGACAGGTACCACCCAGTACTCAAGGTAATATTCTGCTGCACAAAGCCGCTTGCATTTAGCAATGTGGTTGGTCCAGACCCAGCGTTGAAGTAGTTACCATTGTTGAACGTAGACGACGAGGACGTGAAATACGGGTCGATCAAGCCATCAAGATATGACACATTATACTTTAACGATTGTCCGATGGCAGACTCGGGAATAATGAATTCAAGCGTGAACTGGATCGTATCACCGGGCTCAAGCGTGTCATTATGGTCGAACTCGACATAGCGCTGGATGGTACCCGGACAACCATAGTAGTCACAGAAAGAATCGTCATCGGAACAATTCGCGCACTGAGCGGTTATATCGTAGTCGTGAAGATGCATAAGGCGATAGTCGACGCCGGAGATGTTGAAGGAGAAATCAAAATCTTCAGGCTGGACGATGATGTCCCCGGTGCCGTTGTTGCTGACATAGATGTCCTCAGAGCCGGCGCGGTACCCGATCTGAATTTCGGGGGTGGACTCCATAGTAATCTCTCCACCCTGGATCTCGACGTATGTCGTGCTGTCACCAATCTTGCAATGCATGCTGGTATTCACGATGGCATTCGAGAACGCGCGGCCAGAGACTCCGGCATAATGCATACGCTCGCGGACGACCTCGACCTCGTCCTCATCCCAGCAGGTGAGCCAGTCCCAGCCGTTACGACCAGGGAAATAGCATTCTAACCGGCGCTGACCCCAACAATATCCTTGACCACGGCAACCAGAGCCGTCATCGTGTTGTAGGGTACAATTTTCAAAATCGAGGTCGGTAGAGTTCGTGACGAATGCTTTCTCGACCATAGCTGTGATACCAACTCTGCCGTAGCCGTAATTCTCCAGACCGCTACGGAAATGATCAGCATCGGCGACTCTCACCAAGCTCAGCAAGAGAAGAAAGAATATTATTCTGCGTGCCCACATTATTTATTACCTCCCTCTATTACTTGTGTATTCGTCTATATTAAAGCTCGCCTCCTTGAAACGGGATGCAATAGCCATTCGCTTCCCATTCTGCTTAGCCGTCTTATCAAAATCGATGATCTTTTTTGAGCCAGGTGCAAGGCTCGCAAGAGGACTGGGATTGACACGCTGATCAAACATCATGTTTTTTGCCAGATCGTCGCTCTTATGCGTGGTCATGAACACCTGCTTTACCGAATTCTCACCGTACTTTCCGACAAGATCCTGAACCTGCCCGTATTCTTTGGTATAACCGACTTGCGCCTCAGCAGCAGCCTTGGGAACACCCATGCGACTCATCAGCTTCACTGCGAGCCACTCAGCCATGCCTTCATTGATACCGGGATCCTTGAAATGCCCCATGCTATGCGCGAGATCGTGCGCTACCGAACGAAGGGTCTGGAGCTTATCGGGCATGATGGCGATATGGAGCTTGTCGGCACGCGGATCATAGAATGCGCTCGATTGACTGGCTTCAATGAGCTGATCAGGGTTCTCATGTATCGCAACCTTCTCATAGGTGCGGGGATCGTATTGATTTACCTGAGTGTTACTGAACTTCAAGAAACCGAACTCTTCAGACAGAGCAGTCTTCAACGAGTCGATGTCATCTTCAGTGAATCCATCGCCACATTCCTTCGATCCCTTTCGCGTCTTTAGCTTGGCACCAGGAACCGGCTTACGCTTCTTCGCGTAGTAAGGAGGATATTCAAGCGTCCCAGGGAGGTCATGAATCGATGGACCATACGTCCACGGATTGAAAAGCATCTCACCAGCCTTCACAGTGCCAAGCTCAACGAGCTGTCCACCGATCTGCACATATGGAGAGATGCCTTCCAAACCGCTGCGGACCAATTCTTTACCTACTTCAAAACCTACTGCGGGTATGTCGCTTAGCTCACGAGCAGATGTGATAATACCAGGCAACGCTCCGGCAGCGCCTACCAATGCAGCTGTCCTCCATGGTTCACGGCTCACACTAGGGGCTTCGATTACAGCGGACGTACCTGGCACCTGATATAATGCACTTGGGAATCCTTCTCCTCCACCCATACCGAGAAGCCGAGCTCCGCCATATCCTATCGCGCCGCCGATAAGACCTCCTTTAGCGGCTTGGCCTATTCCACGGCCGATGTCCAATACTTCAGGAGCGGCTTTAGCTATCGGAAGATACTTCTCATACTGCTGCTCCAGCAACCCGGCGGGAGCTTCGTACGCCTCGGGGGGCGTGGGAGGAGCAGCCGGGGCGATCTGGGGAGCCATAGACTGATATCCGGCTTGCAGGGCGGGCGGGATGTTCTTAAACGCCGCTCCTACACCAAGGCGCTGCGCTTCCAGCTCCGATTGCATACGGCGAAGCTCGGATACCTGCTCAAGATACTGGCGATAAGCTTGATTTGCTTTTGCCACATCCGGGGTTTCTTTCTCTTCACGCTCTTCCTTCTTTTCTTGATATGGAATATCGTCACCAGGCTTGCTCTCAGCAGATGGCCTAACAGGAACTCGCTGAAGAATAGCAGCAGTACCGTTAGCAAACCACGGTCGTTGGCTCATCGAAGCAAAGACCGCTCGGCGATGGGCGTCGCTAACGAATCTCATGCCGGCCTCCCTAAAATAGCGGAAACTTTGGTAACACCAGGAACTCTTGCTATCACATTAGAAGCGCCGGAGGTCAACTTACCGGCTATCGGCCCGCCATAATACATCAACGCAGATTGAGCGGCTCCTTCAAGGATGGCGCGCTGAACCGGGCTAGGCGTCCAGCGCTGTCGAGCCTCCTCTTCCTCGCGGCGAGCTTCAAGTATCTTGTGCAACTCATAGCGACGCTGCCATTCGGCGGCTTCATCTTCGTCGAAATACTGTTCCTTACCATACAAAAGAGACATCTGATTGCGAGCAGGCTCACCATCAAGGGTCATCTGCATGGTAGGACGAGTCCCGAATATCTTTTTAGCATCCTCACGCGTCTTCGGGAATAGTTCACTAACCAACGAATCGAACCTGGCATCAACTGGAAGCGGCGCTTCGCGCTCAGCAAGATCATGCTCAGCCTCCAACGATCCTTCTCCGCCGCGCTCAGGAAGACGACTGAATAACGCTGGAGTCAATGCAGCTCCTATGAGACCGCCGTACAAAGCGCGCGGATACATTGAATAGAACTGACTAGCGGCGCCTAAACCAGCTCCAGCTGCAGCCCCTGGAACGGTAGTTAGAAGACCGCCCGGAAGAAGACTGGATAAACCGCCTCCAATGGCTCCGCCTCCGACAGCTCCACCGCCAAGACGCAACAAAGAACCAAAAGTGCCACCTTCGTAGCTAGGGCTCAACGCATAACCAAGAGCTGTTCCACCGATACCTCCGATGGCAGCTTCACCTAGATTTTCAAGAAGAGAATCACGCTCACGCTCACGACGTTCACGCTCATATTCATCAAGATACTCTTGTTGACGCTCATACGCTCCGTCGAAGGGATATGGAGCACCAGCCGGGATGTAGGTAGTTGCTACGAACTGGTTCTTTCCGAGCTTGGCGAAGACTGCCTTCCGTTGTGCATCAGACGTGAAGCTCATGATTCAGTCAAATACCTGCGTTCGAGTTGTTGAATTATTTCACTCACTGTAATGTCATCTCGACTCTCCTTGATTATTTCGTTTATCTCAGCCTTCAGAGAGTCAGACGGCAAGGAACGTATAGGAAAATAATCCTCTTGATACACCGGCTCATCAGCAGTACGCGCAATAACCTGCAGTGCCATATCTGTCTTGAACGATGGCTTAACAAGGTTGGCGAAGACTGCCTTCCGTTGTGCGTCAGTAGCGAATCTCATGCTTCTTTACCAGCATCCTCAAACTCATCCTTAGTGGTCTCTTCGTATCCCATTCCGCGTAATAAGTCGGCTGACAAGACGCCATCGTGAACCTTCAAAACGGCATACTGATCATTCACCGGATATGCGGCAACGAAACCGACATCTTCAGGCACAATAGGGCGCAAAACGTTACCCTCTCGCTCCAGCGGGACACGGAAGTATTCATAATCCTTCTTAAGAAGGCCACGCTTGTCAAGCGCATCCTTGACGATAGCATCGGCTTCTTCCGCTACGAAACTCTCAGGTATCACTATGCGACCGCCGTAATAATCCGGGCTCACACCTTCGGCAACGTCGCCGGTAAAGTCAGCATACTGGTCCGAAGCTTCGCGGAGGTACGATGCCTTCAGCTCATCGGACATCTCTTCGATCTCGACCGGAGAGAAGAATGATATGGCACGACCGCTTAGGTCCAGCAGCGAATGCTCGATATAATCGTTCCAAAGATCGGTCTCGAACACATCGGGACCATACGGGACTCTCTTCCGGCGAGCAAACATCGAGTTGCCAAGCTTGGCGAAGACCGCGCGACGCTGTGCATCTGATCTGAAGTTCATCTTCTCCTCCTATCTTCATCTTCTGGATATACGCGCCTGACGTGGCGTGAGCCTCCCATTCCGCTGGCTAGAATATATCCGCCGGCCAGGGCGGCGGCAGGGAGGAGCCAGGATGATTGCGCGCTTACAGGATACGGAACAACCTGAGTCTGAGTATCGACAACAGTATCCACATCAGGCTTGGTATCATCTATCGTCGTGCGAGTAATACCGCGTTCCTTTACGATCTCATCAACAGACTTCCACGGTGAACCAAGATACGGACGCTTCTCAAGATCTTTCATGACGTCAGGTTCGGTCTCATAGAACTTCTTAACGCCTTCAAATTCACCAAGTATCTTGGTTCGCTCAGCAGGAGATGATATACCAAGTTGAGCTTCGCGAGCCACTGGATCAAGAAGATACCCCTTGCGCTGCGATTCCATAGCAAGAGCCATTGACATCTTCTTATCAAAACCCATAGCCTCATATTCATCCCGAGCGGTATCAAGCTTCTGTTTTACGATATCACGAAGCTCAGTGGGACGATCTTCAACACCAGGCTCAGGACCGAACCTGCCTTTGAGTTCCTCAGGAAGATCGGTAAGCTTTAACGTAGACTTTTTCTGATCAAAAATAGTCGGAAACTCGACTTTCATCTTGCCGGACTTAATAAGCTCCTGAGTGGTCATGGTACGCTGCTCAGGAAACTTGAACGGATCATACTCCTCTTTCGGCAAGAAAGACTGCAACGGATACAGAGATTCCATCATAACCTGCGTCTGCTCCGGGGTCATGGTGGTTCTTGGAGAAGGCATCGACACAGGCGTCACTGATGTGAACAAGCCGGACTGCTTCGCCGGAGGCAATTTCACCCTTGAAGGCATTTCAGGAAGGAACGATTGCGGAAGCCCTCCGGAAAAAGGCGAAGACAGGAACGACTGCGACGGAGCTTTAGGAAGATCGACCGTTATCTCAGGCGGCTTGATTTTTGGGGGTGTATAGTCGGGGAGGATAGATTGGGGGAGGGCGGAGGTGAATGGGTTCCAGGTGGACATGCCTTCGGCTGCAAACTCATTCATGTTGGCAAAGACTGCCTTTCGTTGTGCGTCGTTGTGGAATCTCATTTTTTAGCTCCAATCAATCTTTACCCTCTCCTCGGCCGCTTCGATAGCTTTGACTATATCATCAGATAGAACGTCCTTTACCCAATCATTTGCAACGAGTACCTTGTCTAGTGGATATCCATACTCTTCGGCGAAATCCTTGTAGTCCTGCAACAGGAACTCACTGGTTCCACCACGAGCGACACGCATATCCCTAACATCTCGCATATAATCGGTCAAAGAGTCAGTAATGCGCTCAAGCTCCAACTCGGACATGGTATCTACAGGATCAGGTTCGTAGACAAGCGGCATCGGCTTGTCATATCCAATGGCCATTAACTGCTTGACGGCAAGCTTCTGCTCATCCGTCTTAGGCTGCAGATTGTTAGCTATGTACAGCGCCTGCGTACGAGTACCCTTATCACCATACATAGCATCAGACTCATTCAACGCACGAACATACGTCTCAGCAGCAGGAGTGTATTCAAATCTGGCTTTGTCAAGCACATTCTGTATATCATCCTTTACGGAGAAACGATTCATGTTGGCGAAGACTGCCTTCCGTTGTGCGTCGGTGCGGAATCTCATTTCTTCTTATGAAATCGTAGATGCGTAAAATGCTCAGGTAGCCCAAACTTCTTAGCACCAGCGGCGGCACCTTCGACATCGATGTTACCGGGGCGCATACTCTTCAAAACCGTCTTAACGCAACTGTCGTCGCGGGCGTTCCACTCTTTGACCGGGACGCCGTCATAGAGATGGCTCGGCTTCATGCTTTGCAATATAACCTTTACGGAGCCATCGTCACGAGCGTTCCATTCCTTGACGGGAACGCCATCGAAGACGGCATTGCCCAAAGGCGTTTTAAGCTTGGCGAACATCGCCTTCCGTTGTCTATCTGATGTAATCATTGTTCTTCCTCCTTCTTCTGACCAGCAGCACTTGTCAACAGGAGACCACCGCCGGCTGCTCCAAGCAGCCAAGGCGATACGCCCTGCTGTCCGCCTACCGACATCACATAGCGGCCTCCGGGGACGCCGGTGAATGGACTATCTCCACCACTAGGGAAGTCGGGGGCTTCGCGACCTGCGATGGCAGGGGGGTACGGCCAGGTGATCTGCTGTGATACGTCGAAACGAGTGGTGCCACCACGCTTGTACGGAGTAGTGGCAGCAGCCTCGGCCTCCATTCGTGCGATCTCAGCAGCAGGGAGACCGCCTCCCCACAATTCGATCATCTTAGCACGCGTGGCTGGATCCTGATACTTGAACAACGGAGCCAGATCAGCTGCAGCAATCTGCTCCATCAAGTTCTTGATATTTACACGCCCACCGACCTCGGGGCTGCGGGCAAGAAGACCGGACAAAGACTCACCAGGCTTCATGACCTTTCGCATAGCGGCTGCCGTTTCAGAACTGAAGATAGCTTCCGGACTTACCTTATACTGTTCAGCTATCTCAATAAGGCGATGCGGCAACTGAACCGTCTCAGGCAACGTACCGTATTTAGCAAGAGACTCACCGGAACCACGAAGCAACTCAAGGCGCTTTTCCTTCCAAACATCCTGCCAGTCGACCTCAGGCCTGCTGATCAAACCACGACGAACGCGCTCAAGCTCTTCTGGAGTGTACCAACCCATGTAACCTGATTTTCCGACGACCGTGGTGTCAAACGGTCCGCCAGTGGTTATGTCGTAGCGAGGGGCTTCAAAGACTCCGCCTTTGGAGCCTATCTTGACGATCTTGTTATCCATGGAAACACCGCCTACACCGGGACCAGCAGAGGTTATCTTCTTATACCATACGTCGGCAACCGAGCTAAGATCACCAGATCCGCCTCCATACATGAACTCATGGATCTGCTTGGCTATCTCCCGTTTTCGCGCTATTGGATCGACTGGGAGCGGGGTGGTTTCAACAGGAGGGGCCCTTCTCGACGAAGATGATCCACCGGAACCGAGACCAGAGCTTGAACTGGAACTGATTCCAGAACTAGAACTGGAGATTGAGCTGGATCCGGAGCTTGAGCTGGAACTAGACCCCGATCCTGATTTAGTTTTAGCAGGGGATCCAGGGGGGCGGAATCCTCCATGACCTTTCTGGCGAGAGCGCTCCCCAGGCGATATTCGCCCAAACATGTTGGCGAACATCGCCCTCCGCTGATCATCGGTTCGTATTCTCATCTTCAGCTTCTAGATAATATCAACCCTGCCCCCAGACCAAGTCCAGCTGCAGCTAATGGATTTTGGTTAACCCAGTTCCCGAGACCAGCTAAAAACCCAGGGCTGGCATCACCACCAAGATTAGCCAGATATTCCTGCATAGCCTTATCACGAGCAGTAGCCGATTCCATCTGCAATTTGGTTAAATCAGCAAGATACTTTTTCATGAAATCGGCTTCAGCCTTCGAAGCGGCCTGACCAGCTGCATCAATTTTTGGTCGGTCTTTAGCCGGGATAGTGATATCTCCAGGCGGACCTGTTACATATTTACCTACCCCAGCTTCCCATTTTCTGGTTTTAGGATTCCATATCGTAGTTGGATAATCACCCTCAACAGGTGAAACCTTTGACGCCTGCTGTTGGAGGTATATAGGGATATTACGCGGATCAGACAATGCCCTAAGCTTTTGCCTCTCCTTTAAATCCCAACCTTCACCAGGACCCATATACGATGGAGGTGTTGTCTCAAAAAATGTTCCTAATCCGCGCTCAAAATAAAGCGGAGCTGTTCGAACGAGATACGGCAATTTACCAAGAACTGGAACGGTGGTACCTAATGCATATTCAGCAGCACTAGGAACACCAAACTTACCGGTAATAGATGTTGTTTCACCTACCTGTCCGAATCCCAAAGGACGTAAAATATTCTCTCCACCCCATCTACCTAACGAACCGATTAACGGTACATTAGCCAATAACCCAGGCTGTGTATAACCAGCATAACCAGATTCACGAGAAAGCTGGAATTGATTCATACGCGCAAACATCGCCCTGCGCTGGGCATCTGGCATTCCGGGGGTGTATCTCATCGTAGCATCACCTATATTATCTTTCTAAACTCAAGGAAATCAGCTCCAAACCTTTTGACAAGCGCATCCTTGTGCACTTTGAGCGCGTTCTGCAGATTCTCAAGCTCTGCAGGGTCGTCAAGCTCTTCAAGCTGGTGTAAGATGTTCATGTACATCTTGTAGTCCTCGTCCGTTAACAGATCGTTGTCAAACAGTCCCATTTTATTTACCTCTTGGCATTATTGATGATAGTCTGGATTGATATGAGCTTGAAGGCTGTCCACCGAGAACAGATTTACCGATCTGGTAGACAGAATCCTGGAGCACATGAGTCGGGGTACCAGGGGATATCGTCTGAGAGAGCAAACTGGCCTCAAACGTAGGAACGGGCTCACTGCGGCCATCGGTAGTTACGACCTCGGGGGCGGGAGAGGTGACGCCCGGATAGTCGGGGCGGGGGGATGGGCCGGTGCGGATCTCCTCATATTGGCTAACGTCTCTCCCAAGCTCCTTCATCTTCAATATATCAGCGGATACGCGACGACGGAGATTGCCGATGGCATGCTCAATCTGAAGGCGCTCCGGAGAATCCTCATTCAACCTGTTAGCCTGCGAACGGAGCTGGCTCAAAGCGGTGACGCTCTGGCGCAGACGATTCTCAATGGCCACAGGATCGTACTTGAGCTTGATAGGCTTGTCGACCATGACACCGGACTCAAGCTGTTTCACTACAACGAAACTGTTTTTCATGTTGGCGAACATCGCCTTCCGCTGCGAATCAGATCTGAATCTCATTGTTGTTTTGGCGGCCTACCCACCCTAGCTTTCTTTGGAACGATACCCTCATTCCGCAAGAATCGCTCGACTCGATATCGGCCTATAGGAAACTGTTCTAATATATCAGGAATGGTTTTATCAGTAACCATGGTATCGTCAGCACCAGACTTAGCTTCGAGAAAATCAACGAACCCAGGCGGAGATTCGACCATGCGCAATCGTTTCTCAACCCGCTTAAGCTTCTTTGGTATACCGAATTCTTCAATAAACGGTTGCTCTAGCTCAAGCTCTCTCTTATATAGCTCATGAGGATCAACTATTGGAACCTGCTCTCCAATAGACATGCCACCAACAGGTTTTAAACGCGAAGGCTTCACAATAGAAGCGCCACCAACCAGCGGCACACTAAACTGCTCTTCAGATGGTCGGAGACTGATCAACCCAGGAGCCTGTTTCCCAATCACACGAGTCTCAATGTCCTGCGAAAGATCGATGGGAGCCACTTCCATAGCCATGATCTTATATATATCCTTGAGCTCAGGAACATTATACTTCTTTTTGACGACTTCTTCAAGAAGATTATATCCTATCTCAGGCTTGATGCCACTCTGTTGTTGAGCCACAGCCGCAGATGGATACTTTAATACAGCAGCAAGAGATTCCAAACCCTTTGCAATGGGTTCACCAGACGGTAGATAACCTCGAATGAATATCTCCTGGGGATCAAAAGGAAATTCTGGGATGAGACGTTTGGCAACATCAGGCCCTGACTTCCCTATGGTATCTAAAACAACTGGCTTCCACTGATCTTCGGTAAGGTTGTAATCCCCAATGACAGCCCAAACGTCTTTAGGAGACTTGGCTTTCTTCAGATACACAAGAGCTTCAGGAGGCATGGAGCGTACGCTGAACATGTTAGCGAAGACAGCCTTCCGTTGTGATTCTGAAGCAAATCTCATCTTATACTCTCTTTTTTGTTATATGATCCCAGCGATCTTTTCCTTTGATATGGTCAAACATTTCAGCCGGCATAGCAGCCTTCATCGATCCGCCAACGCCTTTCAAATGATCAAATGTTCCTTCAACACCAACCTTGGACATCTTCTGCGATAATCCCTCGGTGTTCTTGTCAAAGCCAAACATCTCCTGATGGAGCTCCCCAAGACGCTTGTCATCAGTAACAAGCATGGGACCGAGAAATCCTTTTCTCATGTTGGCAAACATTGCCTTCCGTTGTCTATCCGTTCTACATGTCATGTTATTCTTCACCTATTTCCGAAAGAGTATGTGGTCTGATATATCTTCGGCCTTTCTTCAGATAAAGGCGCCCTTTCGCCAATTCGGCTATAGCGTCATCATGCGTCATGCCGATATCCATCAAATAGCGAACAAAAGCGAGGTTATCCGGGCGGGCCAAACGCTCGTCTATCATTTCGCGCATGGATTCATCAAACTCACGCTCATCGGCTTCACGCTCATCAAACAGATTCATAGATGGGCGCATTCTACCGAAAAATGACTTGCTGGCGCTCCCTATACCAAGTCTCGACATATTGGCAAAGGCCGCCTTCCTCTGTGAATCGGTGCTGAACCGCATTGTTTATATACCTAGTTTCTTCTTAAGCCGCGCAACATCTTCAAAACGCAACACGGGGCCGCCAGTATACGGCATGACAGTTGAAACCGGGATATCATCAGTCATCATGAGATTGCCTTCTGGATCTATATCAATTCCAAGGCCACCTTTCCTCATGCGTTCTCTCAGGTATATATCAGCCGGCTCGTAATATTTCTTCTCGATCTCTTTCAGGCTCTTTAACAAGTCGCGGCGCGTAGACGGTTCCTGCTGCTTGGCCATGGCAATGAGAGGATCAAGCTCCTTCATCTTCAGCGTTTCAGCCTGATCCATCAGATCATACCATTCGAGATACCTTTTAACATCTGAATACGAAGGACCTGCCATACGCGGAAGAGACTGCCATTCCTCAAGCGTGAAATGAGGATACTGCTTACGAGAAACATCACGCAACCAAGGGCGATACATACCCATAATAGTAGCAGGTTCAGTAGGTTCACTGATCAACCCAGACTCACCGAGCGCACGCTGGCGCAAACTGACTCCAGCGAACTGGTTCATGTTGGCAAACGCGGCCTTCCGTTGGTTCTCGTTCATGAATTTCATTTCTTTCGCCTTTTCTTGGCACCAGTCGCAGTGCGTTCAATAAAGTCGCACCCACGCTGATGCATCTGCATAAGACCCATACGCTTACCTTTTTTTATCCTCTTTCCCGACATGTCAAATATCATGGCCATAACCTCGCAATCTTTTCCGCGAGCCCTTCACCAATATGCGCCATCCGCATATCTAGCGGAAGTTCGCTTCTCGACTCAGGATACAAGCCAGCCATCTTCGTGGCAAATCCTTCACCCATATGGGCTACGCGATATTCAAGGTTGGGGCAGACGACACCATCTCCACCAGGATACAATCCAGCAACTTTAGCAGCGAATCCCTCACCCATATGAGCAACGCGCTCCTCCAATGGGAGACGACCGACATTCTGCGCCCATGAACCTAAAACAGTTTTCGGAGCTTCTCCGCCATCACCCGGCCATAACCTGAGAATACCAGCAGCAAAGCGATCACCAAAATCACGGCGCTCAGACATACCAGGACGGATATACGGGGCAACTTCAGCATCCATGCGATCAGCGAAGTTACCATCTGGATTAAGATCAGCCATGTCGCCTACACCGTCGCCATCATTATCTTCCTGCGCAATCGGAATTGGACCCAGAGGAGTCATACCAGATTTCATAGCCATATTCCCAAGCGGAGAAACGTCAATAGCAAGGGGAATCCCATCCATATCCGAATCCTGATCCATTTCAGTCACATTAAACGGATCAAGGGTGCGATGCACAAACTGATTCTGCATCCGCGCAAACATCGCCCTACGTTGTTCGTTGCTTCTAATCATTTTCAGTACCTGAATCCATAATCTCCCCATAATTTTTCACGGAAGCGAGCCGAACCAGGTGGAACCTCAATACCACCAATAGGCTTCATCTGAGATACGGGAGTAGGAGTGGAATACTGCTGCAAAAACGGAAGACTGAGATCATATATCTCGCCACCGCCACGCTTGGCTAATCCAGACAAAAGAACGGGAAGATCGCGCACAACACCACCAGCCATCTCACCAAAAGTGCGGCCAAACGCCTGCGCAGTCTCACCAGCTTCGCGTCCAGCGAAGCCTAATACTCCACCAGCTCCACGAGCTGCTCCGGTTATCAATTCACCGGGAACAGCTGCCGCGCCGCGTATACCGCGCCCTATGGCGCGTACCGGCTTCAAAGCGCCTCCCACTATTTCTCCGGGGATACCAGCTACACGACTGGCGCCTCCCAGCGCCGCTCCGGCGCCGTAAGCTCCGGCAGCGGTGGCCACGGGGATGGCACTGGCAATGGCTTGTGTGCGGAGGCGTTCTTGACCTTGTATTTTAGCCAGATCCTTGTAGAAGTCGATATTCTTGGAAGCAAGCTTCAATTCTTCCTCGGACATACCTTTGGTTCGATGAATACGCCCAGAAGTATCAAAAACAAATTGCTGAAATGTTTGGCCACCACTACCACCGCTGCCACCAGCGTCACGCTTTGGTATAGGCCCAGTGCCTACCTCAACTTCGGTTTCCTTACCAGATTCTCTTGATTCTTTTGACTCTCGTATAGCGTCGGCAATACGCTCATCTTGATTAAGTTCGCGAATACGACGCTTCATACCCTCTAACTTTAAATTTTTGTCTCCATCAGCAGAAGATGTTCGCGTTTTAGATTTTCTATTCTCTCTTTTTCCCTTTATCGATTCTTCCCATTCCCTATAGATTGATTCTTCACCACCTGGCCCAAGATAAGTCAACTTATTGATATCCATTTTCGGACCAGTGGTATCAAATATACCGCTTCCGGAAGCAGGCCATCCCTCAATCATTCGATGCTTTTCATCTTTTTCAAGCAACCGAGTCGACTCCAGATACGCAGCTAATTTCTCATCAATTGGAATGTTAGACACTCGTGTTGTCTTCTCATATAAAGGATCATCTTTTGCAAACGATGATCTCATGCGAGCAAACACCGCACGGCGCTGCGCATCACTTCTGAATAACATTAGTGATTCCGGGAACCACAGGCGCCTGCTGCACAATAGACTGGATCTCATATGGTGTCAGCATCTGCGAGTTGTCTACAACACGCTGAGAAACAAGCGCGAATGAATTTCGCCACATTGGATTATTTGCATAGGGACGAGCGTAGGCAAGCCACTCCAAATCGCGGGTGACAGAGTCTTTCAGCTCTCCAGGCGTGGTAGAAAAAGCGTTCGGCAAAAACTTAAGCCGAGCGAACATCGCTCTTCGCTGAAAGTCGTTATATATCAATTGTAGTCTACGCTAATGTGGATTATTAATGGTTGACGCGTCCGATTTATTGGATCCATTTTAATTATGGGCTTTTAGTATATATAAATCATTTCGTTTTGTTCAATAGATAGCGATCTCCACCCATCTTCAAGAGCCAAACGTCATCCGGTAGTTCATATTTACCAGGACCGATCTTTATGGCTCTACCAATGCGCTTTTTGGAAACATCGTATCCCTTGTGAATGCCTTTACCGGTCTTTAACGATGCGCCCTTCGGATATCGACCTAAATAAAGCGCAAGACGCTTCTCACCTTTGTGTGTGGGAAGAAGATTCGGGACGACAAAAGACTTGACCGTCTTCTGGTCGTCCCAAGCAAGTTTAAGATGCGTGTGACCTTTTTTACCTGGTTTCGAATGCTTCACCAGATAGACGTCTCCGCGCAACATATTGGCAAAGACCGCCTTCCGCTGATTATTCGAAACGAATCGCATCTTACATCACACTCTTCTTCTTTCCCTTGCTTTTACCCTTGCCATAGTCCATAGCACGATCCATCATGCTGATCATCTTGTCCTGGAGCTTGTCTCCGGGCAAAGGCCGTTTCCTGGTCGCTTTTGCTTCTGTCATTTTATATCACCATAAATACTTGTATTCTTCACCCAAACGCTGTCGGGTGGTCTCGTCACCATCGAGCTTCTGTTTTTTGAATTCTTTTGGATAAACGAGCCTGCCAGCCTCATATATACGAGCCGGGATCAACGGCCAACCTTCCATCTCCATCCAGGCGAAGGTGTGACGGCCGTCCCAGATAGTATATTGTTTTTGGTCTAAATAAGCTGGACGGAGTATCAGCGGCAATACCGGCTTGTCGCCGAGGCGTCCTTTCCAGCGTTCGAGCGTGCGGGGAAGATACCCTAGCCCAATAGACGGATCGTTTATACGATCACGGGGGACCAGGGATACGTGACCGTTTTTGATGTGGAGCTTTGAACCTGACGGAGCTAATGCCGCGAATACCGCACGACGTTGGGCGTCAGATGTGAATCTCATATATACCAACTCTTTAATGTCCGCTGAACTGTTTTACCTGTAGGCGTCACATCAGGATCAAATCCAGCCTCATACTCCTCGATTTCTTTTAACCGCCTCATCAACTCATTGGGTGTCAACTTACGCGAATGTTTCCACTTACGAGGCTTTGGCTTAGGTTCAGGCTCAGGTTCAGGTTCAACTGAAGGAGCACCATGAATAAAATCGTGATAACGCTCTTGATATTCTTCACCCATTAGATCTTCGATATTATACTCAAGATATTTCAGTGCATCGCTATCCTTACTGAGATCCATAGTATCGAACACGAATTCTTTCATCCATGGAGACAGCCTATCCTGCTCAATGACCCATTCACGTACATATCGAGCTACTTCGTCGTCTATCTTGTTTTTATCATATAACATAGGAAACTGAGAAAGATATCTTTTTTGACTAGGAGATAGATCATATCTTCTCTTCGTAAGAAGAAATACCGTATACGGCTTATGCAATGGACCAGTGATAATACCGGTATCACCTGCGGTATCCAACATTTCTTCCTCTTCGGGAAGCAATGACTTGCCATGAAACGCCTTATCCAAAGTATGCTTAATATCAAGGGAAGCAATCGACTTTGGTCTAGCATACATATTAGCAAATACAGCCCTTCTCTGCGCATCAGATGTAAATCTCATTTTTCAAACCTCTTTGGTTGGAATCCAATAATATTCGAAACCGGAATGCGTTCGGAGATAGTCATTGACGGATAATTCAGACCGCCGTATATGCGCGTCGACCCGCGCCTCTTCATGGGAGCCAAATCCAGATACGGCTTACCGCGCTCCTTACGCACCGTACCCGATTCTACATCAGGAAACACCCGCTCACGGAGAATGCTCTTAGCCTTCGGATAGGTAACCTTCTCCTTAAGATCGCCTACGACATGAAACCCATCATTCGTGTTGATGGCATACACATCGGACACCTCAGGCTCTTTCATCATCTCAACGGCAACGCTATGCGCCGCTCGCCTTACCTCCTTTGGATCAACTTTCCCCTGCGGATCGATGTCGACAATCAGCCGATCGGTGTGCGAAACATCATCAGAATAACCAGTCTCGGGCCAGAACTCAACCGCATGTCGGCGAACCTTCTCAACCAACTCATCCTTTGTCCTGATGCGCTGATAGCGCGGAGAATCCGGAGCATGGCGGCGGACCACAGCGCCATCGTACACATTTCGAGTCAGGACGGCGCGGTCGCGCAGCTGCGGTTCAATGATAGGCCATCGCTTCTCATAGAATTCACCTATTTGATATTTAGGAATTCCAGCGATCTTCTTTTGCCATGTAGATATACTATAATCTATTTTTGCAAAGACAGCACGGCGCTGGGCATCCGATACAAATCTATTCATAATGCCTCACCCCCACGATAACAGGAATGCGTTCCATACCAAGCTGTTCAGCGGCAACAGCCCGCTTGCGCCCTTCCTGAAACCCTGATAGCTTACCTTCTTTGGTATACAATAAGACAGGAATGGGAACTTTTCGCTCAGTCGTGCCGGACATAGACTTACGAAGCTCTTCAACCTGCATCGGCATGGCACCAGCCATGAAGCCTTCCCATGTCAATTCTGGCTCATGAACACGAGCCTGATCATATTGCATACGGAGGAACTCATCAGGAGGCATTTCAGTCAAAGCAACGGAATAATCGCGATACGGAAAATTGGGATCCCTGATCGACAAGTCGACCATCGAGAGCTCAGTCTCTGGTTTGAATCCAACGGAATAGCGTGGAGGCAGGTTTATGTTCGCGAAGACCGCGCGTCGTTGGGAGTCGGAGCGGAATCTCATTTATCCACCCTGTTTTCTTCAATCAACTTCATCGCATGCTTTTTATCAATTCCGGCTTCAATGAATCTGTTGTACACATTTCGCTCACCAGGATCCATGAACATCTCATCAGAAACCAATGGAACCGACTTCTTATGACGATCATATTCAGTTTCATAATACTCACGAGCAGCCTGAGGTGTCACACCTTTCTCGATAAGCTCTACACCAAGTCTCTTCTCATCACTGGATACATCAACACGCGATCCACCATATGACAGCCACTTCAAAACAGCTTCTGGAACAACATCAAGCAAAGGAGCGACATCAACGACACTTTGCATAGGAGTTGGAAGAGGAGTGAAGCCAGGGAGCTCACCTGCATCCACACGTCGCTCAAGCTCCTCCATCAAACGCTGCTCAAACAAGCTGCTTGTCTCAGGCGATACGCGACCACGCTCATAAAGTGACCCAGGAGCTCGCAATCCACCATGCTCGATTCTAGCCAACAAACGAAGGATGTCGGATTCACTCAATTCTTCAACCGAACGATTACGATCATGAAAATATCCAGGATCAATCTTAGCGATACTATGTTCCTTCATCACATCACGCAGAACGGTAGGAGACACTCCGAGACGCTCAGCAACACTCTTCGACGTCATCAACGGATGCTCGATGAGAAATTCCTGAACAGAACGAGGCGCGATGATATCTCGCTTTATATCATCTCTGGAAAACATGTTCGCGAAGACAGCGCGGCGCTGGGCGTCGGAGCTAAACCTCATCGCGGCACACCTCCATATACGGAACATCAAACGCCCAATTACGAAGAGCTATAGCGCGGCGGCACGTAGGGTCGTTTTCGTACTGGACGCCATGGCGAGCACCAAAGCTACGCCACTTGGCAATCTCCTCAGGCGTGGCAGTGCCCAGCAGGACGCGTTCGGTACGCGGCACACCGGTAACGAAGAACTCAGGCAGGCTCGCCTCGCGGCTGATAGGACGCTTCATCCAATCGCGATACTCGTCAATGCCCATACGGCGGGGCAGCTTGGCGAAGACGGCGCGGCGTTGGGCATCAGATGTGAACCTCATCGGTAATCACCCATCACATATGGTATAGCTTCTGTAGCATGTTCTTTCTCAGTCAGAAACCTATGTCGACCTTCCTGCGGAAAATACATTGAAGGATCACTCAGCATCGGACGCAATACAACGGGATCAAATTCAATATCAGAAGGAAGAGCTTCTTGCCACGCATGGAGCTTATCAGGTGTGACATCACCTTCATCGCCCCACTCAAGCACACGGATCTTATCAAGCGGCATCAAGCCTTCACCCTGGCGATAGCGGAGAAACGTTTTCGCGAAGACTGCACGTCGCTGACTATCGCTAATGAATCTCATTCTTCACCTCGCCTGACTTTTTCAATTGATACATAGAAAGGCTTTATGTCAATAATTGGCTGACTCTTAAGATACTTCCGGGTACGTTCATCCGATCGATATCCAACCTGCTTCAATAAACCAGTATCAACAAGCTCTTTTTCGATATTAAGTATAGACTTGAAATCAGGCGAAAGCCTCTGCCCATGTTTTGGGTCAAACCCAAGTATGTCAGTAAGCTTCGCTTCAGCGCCCTCGGGGTTATCGATTACTTCCAAAAAATCATCGGCCTGCACCTTTACATCATATAAGGAGCCTTCAATTTCTTCCCGATACTTATCTTTCAGTACATCAATAAGCGTATCAACTTGATCAACAGATAGCTTACCAACATCAATACCATATTGATAGGTCGCATACTTCAGCATATCTTCCCAGAATGAACTCCTCTTCGAGAAGCTATTAGAATGGCGATTGAATTGGGCAAAGACAGCGCGGCGTTGAGCATCTGATTTGAATCTCATTTCTTTGTCTTTTTCTCCATATCCTTTTCAGCCTGCTTCTCCATAGCATCAAGATATGTATAATATGTAGGGATCTCAGCAAGATGGGCCTTGGCAATCTGCTTTGAGATAGCAGGATCATCAGTATGCTCCTTCTCAACCTCGATACCCATTTTCAACTGTTTTGAATCAAACTTGAAATCTGGGTCACCCCCATGCTTAAGCTTGATCATACCAGGTCCCTTCATCTTTGCGAATACCGCCTTCCGTTGTCTGTCGTTACTGAATCTCATATCAAATCATAGCGGATCCGTGGATGCCGCAAACCTCCTTTCGTTCCTGCCTCAAGATATTCAACCTCCACCGGCAACGGCGGAGTGATGCGGAAATACCCATCAGCGTTCCGCGAGCCAAACTTCTTAGGCAACTCAGAACGCTCACGATCACTGAAACCGCTACCAACTTTTCCGTGTGGAACAATCTTTCCATTTTTCTTTTCTCCAATCAACAACGAACCGAGGCGCTTTTCATTCTTCCCCGTGCCATACTCCCATCCATACGCAAGAAGATCTTTCGTTTCTTTTCGCTTCACCTTGCGCCACTTATCAGAGCGAATCCCTTTGGAATAGGGAGCCGACATATCCTTGAGAATGACACCTTCACGGCCTTCCTTGACAGCCTTTCGATAAAAAGCATCTTTATCGCGAATGGTTCCATCGACAATCATTATCTTAGGCGTGTCGCCCTTGACGGCAAAATCAAGATGACCAAGACGCTTAGGAAGCGGAAGCCTGGTTATATCCTTACCCCAATGCTCAAGCATATCAAAGGCAACGAATTTAACAGGAGTCTCCCGCTGCTCGGCTTTGGTAACATCCTTCTGATTAAGACGCCCTACAACATCGTTGAACTTATCATCTCCATTACGAACATGAATGATCTCACCATCAATGATCGAGTCTCCACAGCCCTTCAGAGCCTTCCCAGCGGCTTTTACAAGCTCAGGAAACTGAGCCGTCATATCACGACCACTTCGCGGATTGTAGAGACGCACATCATCATTACGCTGCACTATGAACGCACGAACCCCATCATGCTTCAACTCAGCTCGCCAGCCAGCATCCAGCAGCTGTTCCCTTACATCAGAAAGAGAGCTGGGCTTCGCTAACATAGCCTTGCCTTTTACCTTACCCTGTAGGATGCCACGGTTCGCCCGGGAGAACAGCGTTGCAAACACCGCCCTGCGCTGGGCATCATGCGCAAACATATACTACATCTCCGGGATATACACAAGTTTTTTCTTCTTGTTGTAACGCTTGGCACCCCTAACGATATTTCCTCCAAGATTCCACATCCCTTTGGATACCTTAGACGCCCCAGCAGCTTCCAGCTCAAATTTCTTCGATCTCATATCACACCTAACGAACGAGCATACTCATTGGGAAGAACGCCGCAATCAAAAGCATACAAATCAGATCGAGACAGAACGCCACGTAGGTAACACTCAGCTACACTAAGCAACTGGGCGCTACTTAAAGCACGCTCTATCTTTCTCGGCTTCCCATCATTGCCGACATACCACAAGATATCAGACGTGGTAAGCAATAGTTCGTCCAAGATCAGAGCTTTCGCGCGTCTTTCAGTTTCTTGCTATAGCCGCCTTCCTTTCCCTTCGCCTTTATCGGTTTCCCAATCAGCGTCTTCTTCTGCGGACCAAGGAGCTTTTCGACATTCTTCGACCCACGTAGTTTGTCGAGACCCCAGATCCCCAGAGCAGGGATAGCAACAAGCGGAGCTATACCAGCAGCAAGCTCTGTGCCAACAAGCGCACCATGAGCACCTGCCCCTGCTATATCAACGCCCATAGCACCGAAATCTCCGGCTCCATATACTGGCGTATATGCAAACTGATTCGACTGCAGTGTCATTGGATTATTTACGCTCAACGCCGAATTATTCAAATTCATATTCGCAAATGCAGCTCTTCGCTGCGCCTCAGATATAAACATCATTGCACACCTCGTATTAATTTAATTTGTTCGAGCGTCAAAGGCCTGATCGTAGCATGCCCACCTATCATGAGATTCTCAAGCGGGTCACGCCGAGTCAGAATGTCTGTACCCCAAAATACGTCACCAAGTATGTCACCAATCGTATATGACAATGGAATGAAGCTACTAAACGCACCACCAAGAGACCTAAACATCGAAAATTCAGAATCTCTATCGGATAGCCTATTCATATTGGCAAACATAGCCCTACGCTGACGATCGCTGTAAACCTTCATTGTATGTTCATTAGATCAATACGGATATCTAACTTATCACCCTTGTACTTTGGTTTTATAGCCATAAGATTACCGCGCTTCATCAACTCCTGTAGCATCTGCTTTTCACGCGGAGACTGAATCTTATTCATAGCAATGCTAACAATCTGCGACCACTGATTAGGGTCGGGATATTTAACAGTGATCTGATGCTGAAATAGATTCTGAAGAACACGTGGATCATAACCAGACTGTCGCAATATATTGATATACTGTTCAACATCCTTCTCCATTGGACTGATAGCAAACACCTTCTTGAACTCAGGGTCGACGAAATTCTTTGTACCAATAAACCCGGATGAAAAAATCTTCTTACCACTCTTCTGCGCTAAGATAGCCTTTCGTTGATCATTGGTTGTAATCATTGTTCATCACGATACAAATTAACGCCACTAGCTAAAACCTGTTCAATGTTTGGTGTGAACGAAGAACCTATAGGAACAGAAGTACCAATCTGAAAGCTACCATAGGGATTCCAATCATACTTCAATGGTGTTCCATCGCCATCTTCATCCGAATCGAGAAGCCCAGATAGAGACACATTCCCATACCATTCACCCAATGGATTGAACCCAGCATCTTCCAGTTCCATACCAGGATAATACTGAACAAACCGTCCAAGCTTGTTAGGGCTAGGCAGAAGACGCATCCACATCGGCTCTTCAGACTTAAACCCAGCTACAGCTATAGGCCTCATCCTATCAGAGTACGAAGCAAATATAGCCTTCCGCTGAGCGTCTGATCTAATCATAGTCTAGGAGCACGTGGCTTTGATCTAAAAGGTTTGTCCAAAACAAGCTTCAGATATGTATCAGTAACCATATTCGATACTCGTCTTGCGCCTTCGACATGCTTTGGCCCTTTAACCTTTGTTCTCATCTTCTTCTCTTCTTTCTACCAGCTTGACCAAGAGATATATTCAGGTACGAATCATACGCACCAGAAAGCAACCTATTGGCACCAGAAAGGCTCTTTTCCTTTCGACCGTTGGTCATCTTCATCTTCTTCATAGTTCACACCTTCTAGAACCCGCGTGGATCATCAGTAGATTCAACACGGATATTTTTTGATTCAACCATACTACCTATAGATCCTACCTTCTCATTAAATTCAGTAGGCGGCAGGTCCTTGTAATTGATAACATAAAGAGAATCCCGTCTAACATCAGCAAAAAAATCTTCTGGCTTACGAACACGAAACTTCGGCACAAAATTACGTGTCACAAGAACATCATCAACATCGAGCCCATATGCATTGTGTTGAAACAAGAGATTCTCAGGAACACCATATTGTTCAGCCAGACTAACATAACGCCCACCAACAGATTTTTTCAAATCGGTATCTTCAGGCGACAAAGATGACACATCAGAAGTCCTAGCAAATGAATTACGCGCAAGCCGGGCGAACATAGCCCTCCTCTGCGCTGGTTTCATAAACGACATATATGCTGCTCTATCGTGGGTCGATTATTAAGCATCAATGATTATTCACATTATAAATGGTCGTTTAGTATATATAAATCATCTCATGAGCAGCCCAGCGACCACAACGATAACCAACAGTACACCAGCGAGAATAAAGATATACATGCGATCGATATCAGGAACATCGAAGCCTGCATCAACCGAACTGATATTACTCTCTTTATAAAATATTAGTTCCTGATTGAGAGAATTGATTGTCTGCTTTAATGAGTCAATCTCAACCTGATATTTCGAACAATCTTCACACGTCGGACAATCCATACACACGGGACAATCGGGACATTTCCGACATTCGACAGGAGGAGCACATTTCTCACATATGGGACATACGGGACACTCATCGATACCACTTACTGTCATGTTGGCTAACCCGAGTTTCGATTGACATTCACGATCTTTCCGCTGTTCACATTTACGTACATTGAGCTCCACGGCCTTCCTACACGTGAATGCACATTCACCATCGACACAATACGAAGTACCAGACTCAACCCATTCACTACCCCAACCATACTTATCAATCGCCTTCAATACCTCCGTATTCGTAGCATTATCCGGCAATGTTCTATCAAGATCGTGCAGAGCGTAATACAAGGCAACACAATAGCCGCATACCTGACGCTCAGATTCCTCCTGCTTGAACGAAAGGTTGAACCATTCCGACGCCCATGCACTAGCAGGGCAATCATGCTTGAACAAGCATCGCTCACGGCTATCAATGTTCTCTGGCACATTTACCCAGAAATCATCAGGAAAGCCGTAAAATGGATATAAGACACAATTGGTTGCATTGGTAACATCTGTGTCATAATAGTCATCATATGTCCAACCAAAGATCTCACGCGCTGATTCAGCGCAAAACTCTCGGTAATCATCGCGAGACCATCTCCCAAGGTTTGCAGCACTAACAGGGCTAGCAATGAGATACAACAGAAGCAAAAGTTTTATTTTATCCATATTCGTTAACCTTTATTACTGTTTCGATATATAATAGTGAATAGTATTAATAAATTAATGTGACGAAGCAGCACCAATATTAGATACACTGGAGCTGTATACGGATCCAACACATATTCGTATAAGAGAGGAAAAACAAGCACATTCAATATTTCAAATGTAATGAAATACAGCGCAACTGGATACATCAACAAATAAGGAGCTACCCATAGATTGAACTGCGGTGAATATACTTTACTGGTCATCAAGAATAGAATCATCAATAACACGAATCGATCAATAAGCTGAGTTCGCCTGCGATATATCAATATCACACCAAGCAGAAATAAGATAGGGAAGATAAGCTG